>Ga0265295_1000025_pt1 | contig 297439 bp, 282 predicted proteins | sample Munlansysbiofilm_FD_192503 | JGI IMG/M metagenome (GOLD analysis project Ga0265295, IMG submission 192503) | Leachate microbial communities from a municipal landfill in Southern Ontario, Canada - Methane capture system biofilm | ecosystem: Engineered > Solid waste > Landfill > Unclassified ...
TATTGAAGTGATGATACCAAAAGACTGCAATAATTTATAGCATTTTCTGCTCCAACACGCTGTTTTTATATCATTTCATACCGATCTGAATTGGGCGCTTTTAACGCATAACTATCGGATACTCCCCAACACAGGAGGCCACGCCATGAAACCGAGTTATGCGGATACCCTGCTCATCAACGGTCGCATCGCCACCCTCGACCCAGCCCGACCCGAGGCCGGCGCGGCGGCTATCCGGGACGGACGGTTCGTCGCGGTGGGCGACGAGCGCGCCGTTCAGGCCTTCAAGGGACCGGCGACCACGGTCATCGACCTCAAGGGCCGGACCGCGATCCCCGGCCTGATCGATTCCCACATCCATGTCATCCGGGGCGGCCTCAACTACAACATGGAGCTGCGCTGGGACGGCGTGCCCTCGCTGGCCATCGCCCTGCGGATGCTGCACGAGCAGGCGGCGCGCACCCCGGCTCCCCAGTGGGTGCGGGTGGTGGGCGGCTGGTCGGAGTTTCAGTTCGTCGAACGGCGCATGCCGACCCTGGAGGAGATCAACGCGGCCTCCCCGGAGACGCCGGTTTTCGTGCTTCATTTGTACGACAGGGTCCTGGTCAACCGGGCCGGGTTGCGGGCCATGGGCTACACCAAGGACACGCCCGATCCGCCCGGCGGCCTGATCGAGCGTGACCGGCACGGCAATCCCACCGGCCTGCTGATCGCCAAGCCCAATGCCATGATCCTCTACTCCAGTCTGGCTAAGGGACCGAAACTCGGCTTTGACGACCAGGTGAACTCCACCCGCCACTTCATGCGGGAGTTGAACCGCCTGGGGGTCACCAGCACCATTGATGCCGGCGGCGGCTTCCAGAATTATCCGGAGGATTACCGGGTCGTCGAGGAGTTGGCCGAGCGCGGCGAGCTGACCCTGCGCATCGCCTACAACCTGTTCACCCAGCGGCCGAAGGAGGAGTACGAAGACTTCGCCGGCTGGGCCAAGATCGTCTCTCCCGGCCACGGCAACGACCTTTACAAGATGAACGGCGCCGGTGAGATGCTGGTGTTCTCGGCGGCGGATTTCGAGGATTTCCTGGAGCCCCGGCCCGATTTGCAGCCGGTGATGGAAGCGGAGCTGAAGAAGGTCATCCATCTGCTGGTGGCCAACCGCTGGCCGTTCCGCCTGCATGCCACCTACAACGAGTCCATCTCCCGCTTCCTCAACGTGTTCGAGGAGATCGACCGGGACATTCCCTTTGCCGGGCTGCGCTGGTTCTTCGACCATGCCGAGACCATCACGGAACGGAACATGGAACGGGTCCGGGCGCTGGGCGGCGGCATCGCCATCCAGGACCGGATGGCCTTCCAGGGGGAATATTTCGTCGACCGCTATGGCGCCGAGGCGGCCAAGCGGACCCCGCCGATCGCGCGCATGCTGCAGATGGGCATCCCGGTCGGGGCCGGCACCGACGCCACCAGGGTTTCCAGCTACAACCCCTGGGTATCGCTCTACTGGCTGGTGAGCGGCCGGACCGTGGGCGGTCTCTCCCTCTACGACGAGCACAACCGACTCGACCGGACCGCCGCCCTGCGCCTCTATACCGAGGGCAGCGCCTGGTTCTCCGGTGACGAGGGCAAAAAGGGGTGGGTTGCCGAGGGGCAACTGGCCGATCTGGCGGTGCTCTCGGCCGATTATTTCCAGATCCCCGAGGAGGAGATCAAGGGGATCGAAGCGGTGCTGACCATCATGGACGGCAAGGTGGTGCACGGCAGCGACGAGTTCGCCAGACTGGCGCCGCCCCTGCCGCCGGCATCACCCGACTGGGCGCCGACCGGCGTGTACGGCGGCTGTTGCCGCCACGGCCATCATCACCATGCCGCCATGGGCGCCGCGCCCAGGATGCCGGGCCACGCCGCCGCCTGCGGCAATCCCCTGCATCAGCACACCCATACCGTGCTGGGGCCCCAGGGCCTGTGGGGGATCGGCTGCACCTGCTTCGCGTTCTGAAGACCGACCAGAGTGTGCCGGCACTGATTTTATCGTCTGCTCACAAACAGGAGAGGAGCGCCATGATGCCACGAAAAATAAAGAAAATCCTCAAAAGCCGGCCCACCATCGAGGGAGCGGGCGTCCACCTGAAGCGGGCCTTCGGCTACTCCCGGGTGCCCGAGTTCGACCCTTTTCTCATGCTGGACGACTTCCACACCGGCAACCCCGACGAATACCTGGCCGGCTTTCCCTGGCACCCGCACCGGGGCATCGAAACGATCACCTACGTGCTGGAGGGACTGGTCGAGCATGGCGACAGCATGGGCAACAGCGGCGCCATCGGCGTCGGCGATGTGCAATGGATGACCGCCGGCAGCGGGGTCATCCATCAGGAAATGCCGAAGCTGAGCCCCACCGGCATCATGTGGGGCTTCCAGTTCTGGGCCAACCTGCCCGCCCGCCACAAGATGATGGCGCCGCGCTATCGGGACATCAAGGCTGCCGAAATCCCGGAGGTGGCGCTCGACGGCGGGGTGAGCGTCAAGGTGGTGGCCGGCCGGGTGGCCGGGGTGGAGGGGCCGGTGCGGGATATCGTCATCGAGCCGGAAATGCTCGATATCGCCGTGCCGGCCGGCACGGTGTTCACCCATGCTCTGCCGCCGGGGCACACGGCATTCGCCTATGTTCTGTCGGGGGAAGGGTATTTCGATGAGCGGCGGGATGCCTTTGCCTATGAAATGGTCGGCCAGGGGTGGACCGACGTCGAGCGGCGCTGTCTCTGCCAGGCAGAGACGGTCGTGCTGTTCGAGCACGATGGCGACGGCATTCAGGTGACCACCCTTGCCGCCCCGGTTCGTTTCCTGCTCGTGTCGGGCATGCCGCTCAACGAGCCGGTGGCCTGGTACGGGCCGATCGTCATGAATACCCAGGAGGAATTGAGAACGGCCTTCGAGGAGTTCAACAACGGCACGTTCATCAAAAAAGCATAGGGAAGTTGGCCAGAAGCCGCCTGTCGGGCCGGTTTTCGTCCGGATCGGGCGGCATTAACTCGACATCGGGCTTCCCCGGAAACCGGTCCGGGAAAGGCGCGCGGGGAAACCGTGGCGGCCGGGCCGCCGAGCGGGACAGTCACTTCCCAAGCGGATTCGCATTCCTCGCATTCGTGCTGCGCAGCCCGCCCAGCGCCTTCCTCATCGTCTTCCGGGTCTGTTCCATCTCGTCCCGGAAAAGATTGTCCTCCCTGTCGGCGTCCATTTTCTCGGACCGCCGCTGCATTGTTGCATGCCATTCCCCATCGCCGACGAGCCCGTTGCTGTCCGCCTCCGCTGCCTTGATGCCGGTACGGCGTCCCGGACGGCGGCGATCACGGCAAACGGGTGCATTTCCGCGAGCAGGTCCTATGCTTTTTGGCGCGGAACGGCTATCCTGCACAGAGGTTAGGCGGGAATGGGTGACCAGCGACCAGCGGCTGCCCGCGGCAAGGCCGTCCCCGCGCCGCGCCACGGCGGAAATGCCGCCACGGCCGCCATCGGACCAACGGAGGAGGATTCATGTATTCATTGCTCATCGTCGACGACGACCACCATGTCCTGCAGGTGCTGATCACCATCCTCAGCCAGGCCGGGCATCGCTGCCGGGGGGCCGGGAATGTCGCGCAGGCCCAGGAACTGCTGGCGGAACAGCCCTTTGATCTGCTGTTGACCGATCTGGACATGCCGGGGGAATCGGGGATCGACCTGATCCATTCCGTGAAGGGGCGCTATCCGGACACCGCCGTGGTCATCGCCAGCGTCCTCGACGATCCCCGCCAGGTTCGGGACATTCTGGAGCTGGGCATTTACGGCTACATCGTCAAGCCGTTCACCAAGAACCTGGTCCTGATCACCATCGAGAACGCCCTGCAGCGGCACCGCCTGGAGTTGAAGGATCGGCTGCACACCCGTCTGCTGGAGCGGGAGGTGGCCGCCCGGACCCGCTCGCTCGACGAGCAGCTCCATTTCCTGCAAACCCTGATCGACGCCATTCCGGTGCCCATCTATTACAAGAACCTGCGCTGCGTCTATCTCGGGTGCAACCGGTCGTTCGAGCGGTCCGTCTCCCTGCGGCGCGAGGAGATCGTCGGCAAAACCGTCTTCGACATCTACCCGCCGGACGTGGCGGAGGAGTTGCACCGGCGGGACCTGGAGATCCTCGATTCGGGCGAGGTGCAGATCTACGAACGGGAACGGCGGCATGTCAACGGCTCCCGGCAATGGGGGATCATCCACAAGGCGATCTTCGCCGACAGTGCCGGCAGCCCGGCCGGGATCGTCGGCGCGGCCCTGGATGTCACCGGGCTGAAGCGGGCCGAGGAATCGTTGCGGTTTTCCGAGGAAAAGCTGCGCTCGCTCATGGACAGCCTGCACATCGGCGTGATGACCTTCAACGAGCAATGGGAACTCGTGCAGATCAACCGGCAGATGCACACCTGGTTCCCCCTGCTGCGGGAGACGGCCGGGCCAGTCAATCTCAGGGAGTTTCTCCGGCGTTCGGGCCAGCCGCACGGCGGCGAGCAGTTGGTCCCCGACGACCTGTTCCGGGTCGGCAAGGTTCGGGAGATGACGGTCACCCTGGAGACGGTCGGGGTCGAACGCATTTTCAGAACCGTCTTGTCCCCGATCCTGAACAAGTCCGGCTCGATCACCGAGGCGGTCGGGCTGCTGGAGGACATCACCGACAGGCTGGTCATGGAGCGGGATCTCAACCAGGCGCAGAAGCTGGAATCCATCGGCCAGCTCGCCGCCGGCATCGCCCACGAGATCAACACGCCGGCGCAATTCATCGGCTCCAACATCGGTTTCCTGGACGATGCCTTCCATGATGTCAAAAGGCTGGTGGATACCGTGGCCGACCGCATCGACGCCCTGGCGCAGGGCGCCGATCTCCGCGCGTCGCTCGACACGCTCGCGGCGACGCTCGCGGAAGTGGACTGGCCCTACCTCAACGAGGAAATTCCCGCGGCCATCGGCCAATCGCGGGAAGGCATCAACCGCATCACCACCATTGTCCAGGCGATGAAGGAATTCTCCCATCCCAGCGGCAAGGAGAAGGTGGAGTACGATCTGAACAAGCTCATCGAAACCACCATCATCGTCGCGCGCAACGAATGGAAGTACAGCGCCGAGGTGCAAACCGACCTGGCCGCCGACCTGCCGCCGGTGCGCTGTCTGGCCGACGAACTCGGGCAGGTCTTTCTCAATATCCTCGTCAATGCCGTCCATGCCATCGAAAGCGCCGCGAACAGCGGAGCGCGGCCCGGCAAGGGGACCATCGTCTTCACGACCAGGCGCGACGGCCCGTGGGTCGAGGTGCGCATCGCCGACACCGGCAGCGGCATTCCGGAAGCCATCCAGGACCGGATCTTCGATCCCTTCTTCACCACCAAGGGGGTGGGCAAGGGCACGGGACAGGGCTTGGCCATCAGCCGTGACGTGGTCGCCAACAAGCACGGCGGCTCGCTGACCTTCACCTCCAAAGCCGGCGAAGGCACGGTGTTCGTCGTTCGCCTGCCGACCGGCGCGACGGAATAGGGCACCGGTTCCGGCCGGGGCATGCCGGCCCGCGCCGGCGTTCTCCCGCGCGTGCCCGTCAGCCGGACGAGTCCTCCGACGGCTGCCCGATCCGCACCAGCACCGGTTCGACGACCCCAACCTGGGTGGCGAAATTTTTCAGCCCCTGGAGGATGGGCCTCGTGATCGTCTGGCCCTTGGGAACGATCAATCCCCCGCTCTTGGTGAGGATATCCTCGAGGGTGACCATCCCCTCGGTGACCTGATCGACCTTCAGGCTGAGCGACTGCCCCTGGAACTCGAACTGCACGGCGGCGAGCACCTCCATGACCCGCGGATTGTAGTGCTGTTTCTGCCGGCGCATCCAGGCGACGGCCTGTTCGTGGTCCGCGCCCCTGAAGCGTTGCCGGTCGTAGTCGATGGCCGCCCTGAGGATCTGGGCGCCCAGGAGGACCTCCTCGACGTGGTCCGAGGTGACGGCCTCGTCGTACTCCTCGAAGGACCGCATCTGCAGGGCGATCATCCGGGTGATGTTTTCCAGCCTGGGAATCTGTTCGAGCAGGGCCGCGCCCACCTCGGGGTGGCGGATATACATCTCCTCCTCCTCGTCGGTCAGCGGTTCGTCGGCATAGACCTTGTTCAGCACGTCGCCGGGAAGGGAAAAACAGCCGATCTGCGACAGCAGGGCGGCGAGTTCATACTGCCAGAGGCGCGGCAGCCGCATGGCGGTGGCCATGGCCACGACAGAGGGCCTGATCCGGGAACCGGCGCTGAACGCCAGGGGATTGGCCACGCCGAGCAGTTCGGACAGCACGTTGACGCACCCTTTGAGCGTTTTCTGCAGCAGTTCCTTTTCGGCGGTGAGCAGACGGTGCTGGCGCAGGGCCAGGGCCAGGGCGGTGACGAAGACCGCCGGCGGGCAGGGCTTGGTCAGAAAGCGGAAGATCTGGCCGCTGTTGACGGCGTCGATGGCGGTTTCCTGATCGGCGTTGCCGGTGAGCATGAGGCGGATGGTATCCGGGTAGAGATCCTTGACCCTGGCCAGGAGTTCCACGCCGTTCATCCCCGGCATGCGCATGTCGGAGACGATGACCGCGAAGGGCCCCCGTTCCCTGAGGACGTCCAGGGCTTCCTCGCCGCCTCCGGCGACGTCCAGGGTGAACCGCTTGTGCAGTTGCCGCTGGATCGATTGCAGGACGTTCGGTTCGTCGTCGACGAAGAGAATCTTTTCGTTCATGGCAGTTCGATGGGGTCCAGTTGCCGGCACACTTCCAGCCAGTGTTCGAAGCGGCCGGCCTTCCCCGCCTGTTCGAGAAAGGTGGTGTCGAGGGCCGGCGGGATGTACTGCTGCTGCGGATTGAGCAGGTGGTAGATGATGTCGGCGGCGTGGACGATGAGCGGCGTGCACAGCGAGGGCTTGGGGTAGTGGGCCAGCCGATGGTGAAAGGCGGCCGCGTCCACGATCGGGCCGGTCAGGCCCCACAACCCGAGCAGATAACCGCCGACATCGCCGTGGGTGGCGGAGAAGATCTGATATTCCGCCTGACAGTGGGCGACCTGTTCGATCTGGGCCAGCTCGGTGGCCTCGATGTATTTGTCGCGGACGGTCGAGAACAGGAGCAGCTTGCCGACATCGTGCATGAACCCGGCGATGAAGGCCTGTTCGATCAGTTCCTTGCAGCCGGTTTCCTCCACGGCGATGCGCTTGGCGTAGGCGGCCACGGCGACACTGTGCCGCCACAGGGCAGCAGCGGAAAACGACTTGGCCGCCATGGGGTTGAGTTCCGAGAAAACCCCCACGCTGAGCACCAGCGCCTTGACGGTGTCGAGGCCCAGCAGGTTCACGGCCCGGGATGGGCTGTCTATGTTTTTGAAGAACCCGAAAAACGAGGAATTCACCAATTGGAGGATCTTGGCGCTCATGCCCAGGTCCTGTTCGATGATCTTCCCTATCTCGGAGAGCGGGCTGTCCGGCTCCTTGAGCTTCCGGCACAGGCGGGCGTACAGCGGCGGCAGGCTGGGCAGGCTGCCGATGCTGGCGGCCAGGGCCTGCAGATGTTCGTTCTGCATGAGATTCTGCAGGGCACAGGCGCGCTCCAGCACCTGCTTCAGCGTTTCCGGGTCCGAGGGTTTGGTGATGAACTGGTGGACGACATCCACGGTCCGCAGGATGGATTCCTCGTCGGCCTGGCCGGTGAGCATGATGCGGATGACATGCGGGTATTGCCGCTGGATGGTGGTCAGCAGCGTGGCCCCGTCCATGCCGGGCATGCGCATGTCGGAGACAATGACGTCCACGGGATGGTCCGCCATGAAATCGAGCGCTTCCTGGCCGCTCTCGACGAAATGGAGGTCCTTGTCATTGCGCATGGAACGGAAGGTCCGCTTCAGGCCGGCCAGGATGTTGGGTTCGTCGTCGACGAACAGAATGGATTTCTTGGTCATGCCGCACCGCTTCGGTGGTTGAATGGATCGCGTGCACGCGCGCGCGGCCGGGAAAGGGGCCGGCGCTGCATCATGATACACGAAAAGACCGCAGCCTTTCGCGCCCCTGGCAGGGGCGAATCTTTCCCCCGCTCCGCCCCACGGATCTGAGAAAAAATCCCTTTTGCGCATCTTCCCTGAAGCGACACGGAAAAAGCGATAAGGGCCGCACGGGACATTTGACTGCAAAGATCATTTCCGCAAATTGTACAATATTTCAATGGTAAAAGTGGCTATGAATGAAACGCAGCAATCTTGATTGGAGTATGCGCCAGACAAGCGTTGAGCAAGCGGAGCGGGAGTTCTGGTTCCCAAAATCTCCGGTTGAATCGGTAGCAGAATTCATCGAGATACTCTTGCAGGTACCGAGATGACACGCCATGAAAGGTTCCATTGATGAACTTTTTCATGTTACCGATCATGATATGCACCAAGGGCAACCAGACATGAGCTTCTTCGGGTGAAGTGACCTTTTTCTGGTGTTGGTGCTGCTTGGCCACAACATTCAATGCAGGGAGCGCATCGGTTTACACCTTCTGGCCGGTGCGTAGGTGCCGCGTGAGAAACCTGCCGACCGTGTCTGTGCACACGCTGTCGACCGCTTGCAGGGCAAGAAACCCGGCGCCCTTTTTCCGGGTTTCCACCGCAACAAGCACTGGTCGTTTCCCTTCGGCGCCACGGCCTCTTTTGCCGGATCGTTTGCCGCCGACAACAGTGTCGTCCAACTCAATCAGGTTGGCAAGCCGATAGATGCTGTCCCGGTGGGCCATGGCTTGTCGGATCTTGCGCAGCATGGTGCGGGCTGTGATCCAGGAAACACCTAAGTGCTTGGATGCTCGCAGTGCAGAGAGGCCACCTTTATCAGAAGCCATGAGGTAGATGGCCCAGAACCATTTGGCCAGGGGAATTTTGGTGGCGTGAAACAAGGTGTCGGCGGTTATCGAGACCTGATGACGACAGTGGGCACATTGATACAAATGGCGCGAGGCAATAGGGTACGCGTTCATACCGCCACATGTCGGGCATTGGAATCCTTTTGGCCAACGAACCTTGGCCAGTGTTTGGGTGCATTTGCGCTCCGTACCGAATCGTTTCTGCCATTCTATCAAGCTGACTTGGGGCATCTGCACGGCAAGACTTCTTTTGGAATATCTGATTGATATTGCATGTAAAATTAAGCATTATGCTGCGTTTTGTTTAGAGCCACTATGGTAAATGCTCTATTCTATGAGGCCCATGTCCCGCGCTTTCAGGATGGCGTCAGCGGCACTGCTGACGTCGAGTTTCTTATACATGACATAGGTGTGCGACTTGAACGGGGTACCGAGGTCTTTCAGCTTGTGCAGAGGGGCCAGCGCCTCTTCAATGCGATTCAGGACAGCTCAGCCACCGACCTTCACGAACCTTGAAGATGTGCGGGTCGACCTCGCGTTCTGACCGCACAATGCCTGGCGGGCGTGCAGGCGCGCCGGACGGGAACATCGCCCCACCGGCGCCTTGCGGGCGCGGGACGGCAATAAAAAAGGCAGGGGCAAGCGGCCCTGCCTTTTTTATCGCTCAGGAATTGCTCCCGATTTTGGCGGCGGTCACGGCGCATCCAGAAGCGTCCGCACCACGCGCAGCAACTCCTTGGGGGACACGGGCTTGTACAGGATCTCCATGTGCACCTCCAACAGGTCCTTCTGCTGAATGTTTTCCGGGGCATAGCCGCTGATGAAAACCCCCTTCATTCCGGGGCGTATCCGGTGGATGGCCTCCAGGGCCTGTTTGCCGTTCATTCTGGGCATGACCAGGTCGAGAATCAGCAGGTCGACGGTGTCCGGGTGCCCGGCGAAGACGCGCACCGCCTCCTCCCCGTTGACCGCGGTCAGCACCGTATAACCGAATTGTTCCAGCACCCTGACGTAGAGTTCGCGCACGGCGCCGTCATCCTCGGCCAGGAGGATGGTTTCGCTGCCGCCCCGGACACGTTCCCGGTCTTCCCCGCGCGGCTCCTCCCGTTTCGATTCCTCGATGAGCGGCAGGGTGACGGTGAACACCGTGCCCTTGCCCGGCTCGGTTTCCACGAGGACATGGCCCTGATGCTCCATGACGATGCCGTAGACCACGGACAGGCCCAGGCCGGTCCCCTTGCCCATTTCCTTGGTGGTGAAGAAGGGGTCGAAGATCTTGGCCGCGGTCTGCTGGTCCATGCCCTTGCCGGTATCGGCGACGGCGATGCGGACATGCGGCCCCAGCCGGCCGAAGCCGTGGGCATCGACGAACCGCCGGTCGATTTCCAACCGCTCCGTGGAGATGGTCAGGTAACCGCCGCCGGGCATGGCGTCGCGGGCATTGGTGGCGAAGTTCATCAGCACCTGGTCGAGCTGGTGGCTGTCGGCGAAGACGCGCAGCGGTTCCTTGGCCAGCCGGGTCTCGAACTGGATGTCCTCGCCGATCACCCGCCGGATGAATTTCTCGATGCGGGTGATGAGCAGGTTGACGTCGACCGGTTCCTTGCGGCAGACCTGCTTGCGGCTGAACATGAGCAGATCCTTGGTGAGATGCGAGGCCCGCAGGCCGGCTTCGAGGATGGTGTGCACGCTCTTGCGCGCCGGATGATCCTCCTTCAGGTGTTCCAGGGCGATCTCGGCATAACCGAGGATGGCCGAGAGGATGTTGTTGAAATCGTGCGCGATGCCGCCGGCGAAGGTGCCGATGGATTCCATCTTCTGCGCCTGGCGGAATTGTTCTTCCAGTTTGCGATGGGCGCTGATATCCCGCACGATCTCGATGATGCCTTCGATGTCGCCCCGTTGGTCGGCGACCGGTATTGCCCGGATCTCGAACTCCCGGCTGTCGTCGCGGGAGGCGAAGTAGCCGATTTCGTTCCGGTGCGAGGCGAGGCTGCGCACCACCGGACAGGACGGGCAGGGCTCGTTGTCCTTCCAGAAGACGACATGGCAGCGGGAATCCGGGGCGAGCGAATCGGCTCCCAGGGCGAACATGCGCTGGGCGGCGATGTTGGCCCAGCGGACCTTGAGGTCCGGGGAAAGGTGGACGATGCCGTCGGGCACGCTGTCGAGCAGGACCCGGTAGGCCTGCGACAGGTGCCGGTACGCCTCTTCCCGCGCACTGAGCTGCTCTTCCGCCTCCTTGCGTTTTCTCTTCTCGGCCGCCTCGTTCAGGCTGCGCTCGATGGCCGGAATCAGGCGGGCCAGGCGGTCCTTGAGGATGAAATCGGTCACGCCGGATTTCAGCAGTTCCACCGCCGTCTCCTCGCCGATGCTGCCGGAGACCAGAAGGACGGGAACATGGGGAAACCGGCTGTTGAGCAGGCGCAGGGTGTCCTTGAAATCGAGGCCGATCACCTTGTAGTCGGAAAGCACCAGGTCCCAGCCGCCGGCTTCCAGGGCCGCCGCCAGTTCCGGGCCATCCTTTGCCCAGCGCAGGGTGGCCGTCAGCCCGTTGGTGCGGAGATGGCGGGCGATGAGCAGGTAGTCGGCCTCCTCGTCCTCGATGAGCAGAATGCGCAGGGGGGTCATGTGCAGTTCCGGGGCGGTTCGTTGATGGCCAGCCAGTAGACGCCCAGCCGCGCCACGGTGTCGGCGAGTTCGGTGAAATCCAGCGGTTTGCGGACAAAGCTGTTGGCGCCGATCTCGTAGCTCCGGAACCGGTCCCGTTCCTCGTCCGAGGAGGTGAGGATCACCACCGGCTGGAATCTGGTGCGCCGGTTCTCGCGGATGATTTTCAGCACCTCCAGGCCGGACAGCTTCGGCAGCCCGATGTCCAGGAGCACGACCACCGGCAGCTCGAGCGCCTCCGGCTGCCGGAATTCGCCCTGGTTGAGCAGGTAGTCGACGGCCTGCTGGCCGTCGCGGACCACATCGATCCGGTTGGCGATGTTGGCCTTGCTGAGCGCCCGCCGGATCAGCAGTTCATCCTGGGGGTTGTCCTCGACCAAGAGAATGACCTTGTTGTGCATGGTGCCTCGTTTGCTTTGGATTGAAGGGTTCAGGGGAGATGGAAACAGAAGGCCGCGCCCGCGTCCTTGCCGCCCCTGGCCGTGATGCTGCCGCCGTGGCGGTGGATGATCCGCTGGACCGTGGCCAGGCCGATGCCGATGCCCGGAAACTCCTCCTGGCGATGGAGCCGCTGGAACGGCTGGAACAGCTTGTCGGCGTGGGCCGGTTCGAAACCGGCGCCGTTGTCGCTCACGCAGATGCCCGTCGTTTCACCGTCATGCCCGGCGGCGACCCGGATAAACGCCTCCTGGCGTCGGGCGGTGTATTTCCAGGCATTGGCCAGCAGGTTGCGCATGACCACCTCGATCATGGCCGCGTCTCCCCGGACGATCAATCCCGGCTCGACCTCCCAGCGGACCTGCCGTTCCGGCTCGGTGCGCGCCATATCCGCCAGCAGCCGGAGCGACATCTCGGCGAGGTCGATCCGTTCCCGCCGCACCTGCCCGCGGGTCGAGCGGGACAGGGTCAGCAGGCCGTCGATCAGGTCGCCCATCTTGCGGCTGCCGATGATGATCTGGTCCAGGAACATCCTGGCCTCGTCCTGGAACAGGTCGCCGTAGTCCTCGATCAGGGCCTGGGAAAACCCGTTCATCGCCCGCAGGGGCGCGCGGAGGTCGTGAGAGACGGCATAGGCGAAGCTGTCCAGCTCGCGGTTGGCGGCGGTGAGTTCCGCCGTGCGCTCGACCACCCGCCGTTCGAGATCGGCGTTGAGCAGGCGGATTTCTTCCTCGGCCTCCTTGAACCGGGTGATATCCTCGGTGAAGATGACAATGCCGCCGACCTCGTCCTCGGCGTTCATCCAGGGGCGGACCTCCCAGCGCAGCCATTGCACCCTGCCGTCCAGCCGCACGAACCTGTCCTCGTCGGCGCGGACGATCTCGCCGGTCATGCCCCGGCGATGCACGTCCTTCCATGCCTCCCCGATTTCCGGGAAGATGTCGTAGTGCGACCGGCCGATGATTTCCCGCTCGCCCAGGAAATAGTCGTCCCGCCACCGGAGGCTGACCGCGAGATAGCGCATCTGCCGGTCGAACATGGCCAGTGCCGCCGGTGCGTGCTCGATGAACAGGGTCAGCCGTTCCTCGCTTTCCTGCAAGGTCTTGAGGGCCGCCTCGGTCCGCGTCCGGGCGGCGTTCGCGTCCTGCATCTGGTTCAGGGCGGCGATGCGCGCCTCTTTCTGCCGTTCCAGGATGTTCTTCAACTCCGCCTCGGCCCGTTTCCGTTCGGTGATGTCATAGGAAATCCTGCAGAGGAAAGCGATGGCCCCGTCCTGGTCGAAGATGGGGAAAATGTTCGTGGCGAACACCTGGGGCTCGCCCCTGACCGAAAGACATTCCTCCGTGACATGGGGCGATTTCGTGGCGAGCACGTTGTGATCGTTTGCCCGGATGGTTGCGGCCGTGTCGGCGGGAAAGAGGTCGAGATCCGTCTTGCCGACGATTGCGGCCTCGTCCATGCCGAGGAGGAGCTGCATATTGGGATTGGCCAGGTTGTACCGTCCCGCGGCGGTCTTCAGGGAGAGGAGGGAAGGGGAGTTGTCGATGATGGCGCTGAGCTTGCGTTCGCGGTCACGGATGGTTTCCTGGGCCTGCACGCGCTCGGTGATGTCGATGAAGGTGGTGAGGAGCAGGCCATCGGCAACCCGGCAGGTGAAGATATGGATCACCTTCCCGGAACCATCCTTGCAGACGATGCGGTATTCACCGGCATCGATGGTGCTGTCCGGATGCGGCGCCCGCGCGATGGCCGCGTGCCATTGGGCCTGGGCCCGCTCCCGGCAGGCGGGATCGGGGTAGGCCCGCAGCCACCATTCGGTGACGGTGGGCACCTCGTCGAGGGTATAACCGAACATCTGGTCCATGCGGTTGTTTTGCGCCAGAATGGCGGCGCGGTCGTCGGCGAGCCCCATGGCCACCGGCGCGTTTTCGAACAGGCGGCGAAACCGTTCCTCGCTGGCCCGCAGGGCCGTGTTGGCGGTCTCGATCTGCTGCCGGCGCGCCCGTTCGCGTTGGCGCGACCGGTAGAGGGCCTCGCTGATGAGGCTGATGATCAGGCCGTTGAGGGCCAGCATGCTCCACTGGAAGAGATCGTGCTGGGAGGCGATGGCGAAACTGTGCACCGGGGAAATAAAGAAATACAGACTGAGCAGGCTGGCGATCGAGGTGGCGGTCAGCCCCGGACCCAGGCCGCCCAGCAGGGCGGCAAGGGAGATGGGCAGCATGTAGAGGACCAGCAGCGGCCGGTCGCCGAAGACGACGGGCATGTGCCTGCGGACGACGAACATGACCACGGTCAGGACGATGGCGAAGGCATAGGCGGTCAGGCGTGGCCAGGGACGGGCGACGAAGGCGTCGAGGGCCGCCTCCTCGCCAGGCTGCGCCGGCGCGCGGGTCTCGGGGACATTGTGGAGGGCCAGCGTGAAACAGCCGCAGCTCACCAGCACGAAGAAGATCCCCTTGGCCGTGGACAGCCACACCAGGGAGCGGACATCCATGAAGACCATGAGCAAACGGTCGGACAAAAAGATCCAGCCGAGCGCCAGCAGCAGATATGCCAGGGTGGCTTGGACAATGAATCGGCTCCGGGCGGTCTGTCTCATGGTTCCTCGGTAAAGGAAAGGTCGAAGGGGGGTGGCTGGCCGAGTTGTCGCGACAGTTCGTTGATCGTGCGTTTGAGTTCGACCATGCGCAACTCCCGGCCCACCGCGGCGCGATTGAACCGTTCCAGCTCCTCGTTTCGGCTTTTGAGTTCTTCCAGAAGGAGCTTGTGTTCGGTGATGTCGTTGCCGAGCGCGAGAATTTCGACGACGTTTCCCTGAAGGTCCCGAATCGCCCGGTTCGTCCAGGCCATCCAGATGCGGCTGCCGTCCCGCCGGACGTTTTCGTTGATGACGTACCGGTGGCGTTCCGGATGCGCGGCAATGTCGGCGACCAGACCGGAAAGGTCGTCGCCGGTGGTGGCGTGTTCGGGAATCAGGACGCCGATGTGCTGGCCGAGCAGGCTGGCCCTGTCCCAGCCGAAAAGGTGCTGGGTGTATGCATTGAAGAAGGTGATGGTACCGTCCCCGGACCAACGCATGATGGCGCTGCTGGCGCCTTCCACCACTTCGCGGTAGTACTGCTCGCTCTTGACCAGGGCCATTCCCGCCAGTTTGCGGTCGGTGATGTCCTGGATGGCGCCATGCATCCGGACAACCTTGCCGTCCACGACCACCGGATGGCCGATGGTCCGGACCCATTTGCGCCGGCCGGTCCGCGTTTGCATCTCCAGTTCGAGATCATAGGGGACGGCCTTCTCCACCGCGGTGCGGATCGCGGCCTCGATGGCGCGGCGGTGTTCGCCGATGTAATACTCAAGCCCGGCGGCGGCGCTGAAGGGGGCGTCTTCGGGCAGATCGTGAATGCGTAACGCCTCAGGCGTCCACGTGCCCTTACCGGTCGCCGGTTCGAAGGTCCAGCCGCCGACATGGGCCATCGCGGCCATGTCGGTGAGCAACTGGCTGCTTTCGAGCAACGCCGCTTCGATTTCCTTGCGGGCCTGAATGTTTTCGACCACGGCAATGAAGTAATCCGGCTCGCCGGTCGGTTTCCTGATCAGGGTGACGCCGAGGTGCGCCCAGAACACGGTGTCGTCGCAGGCGACGAACCGTTTTTCCCTGGTGTAGGATGACGTTTCCCCGGCCATCAGGCGCGCGATATGCTGTTCGTCGACCGCCACTTCGTCCGGGTGGGTCAGTTGCTGCCAGGTCTTGGTCCGCATTGCCTCCCGGCTGAAACCGAACAGGGCGCTCAAGGCGCGGTTCGCCACCAGGCAGCGGCCGCCGAGGGCGATCACGGCGATACCGACGGTGGCCTGTTCGATGGTCGTGGCGAACAGTGCCTCGCTGCGCTGCAATTGGGCGGCGGCATCGGCGAGCTTTTGCCGGACAGCGGCGATTTCCGCGATGCGGGGCGGTTTGTCGGACGAGGCGGGGGCAACCAGCGCGGCAACCTGGCTCCCCAGCCGTCGGCCCGCCTGGTAACTGCCGAACACGCTGGCGGCCGTGGCGGCCAGAATGGCCAGGGCCAGGGCGATGGCCGAAGACAACAACGGCATGTGGACCGCCGCGCGGGGGATTTCCACCGCCACCGACCACGGGGAAACCGTGGAGCGGGCCACAAAGCGCTCTTCGTCGTCCACGTCGCGCCGGCCGTCGAATCCCGGCGGGGCGCGCCGGGCAATGACATCGCCGCGGCCGTCCCGCATGGTTATGGCCCAACTGCCGGGCAGGGCTTCCTGGTCCAGCCGCGCCTGGAATTGTTTCGTTTCCAGGATCGTGAGGAGCAGATGGGTGGTTGTGCCGGCCCGTAGCCTCGGGACCGCGATGGCGATCAGGGTGTCCTCGGCGACCGGACCGACAAAGGTGTCGCCGACCGCGGGCCGGCCGCTGGCCAGGGCGGCGGGGGCGGCGGCATGCCCGGCGGGACGCGGCAGGGGCGGCAGGACGGTGCCCAGGGGCGAGCGGGTATTGAACAGCATCCGCATCGGATTGCCGGTGTCGGCGAGGATGACGTGGCCGCCGAAGCTTTCGTGGTAGCCCCGGGCCTCGGCATACAGCTCCGGCCAGCGGTCGGGATCGTCAACCAGAGGCGACATCGCCAGGATGTTCAGCGCCCGGATGCGGGCATTGAGGTGATGGTCGATGGCGGTGGCGAAATTGTGCGCGAGATCGGCGGCCTGTCGCCGGATCTGCTCCTGCTGGTTGAGAATGTTGACGACGGCCAGCCAGGCGGCCACCGCGACCGGCGGCAGCACGCTCAGCCAGATCAACCGGGCGAGAAAGACGGAGAGGGGGCGGGGTTTCATGGGGCGCCTCCGTTCCGGTCAGGGAGATGGAGGCCGCAGGGCGCGGAGGTGGGCGGCGGCTGCATCCGAAACAGGAAGAGAGGCGGACGGTCTGGCGAGACGCTCTTCCTGTATGCCGAAACCATGCAACCCCCTTCCTTGAAATCGTTGTGGCCCAGAGACACGCGGGATGCCAGCGTCATCCCCGCTTCGTCCCCAGGATTCGATCATGCGTCTCCCGAATCGGGCGAGCCGAAAGCAAAGAATGCAGGCGTATGTATTTTGCTTACGCCATACAGGAAAGAAATGCAAGAAGAGGCCCGAGCAATGGCCAATGCAGGCGGCAAAAAGATTGGCAGGCGGGAAGGGTGCGGGCGCCGCGTGGTCGGCCGTCAGCGCCGGAGGCGGTCGAGGATGGTGCCGTCCGGGCCGACGAGTTCGATTACAAGAGGCATGGCGCCGACCGCGTGGGTGGAGCAGGCCAGGCAGGGGTCGAAGGCGCGGATCACCGCCTCGATGCGGTTGAGCAGCCCCTCGCGGATCGCAGTGCCGTCGAGGAAATGGTGCGCCGCCTGGAGAATGCCGCGCTGCATGGCCAGATTGTTGTGGCCGGTGGCGATGATCAGGTTGGCCCATTCGATCAGGCCGTCCCCGTTGACCCGGTAGTGGTGGATCAGTGTGCCGCGCGGGGCCTCGGCGATGCCGACGCCTTCCAGGTTGTTGACCCCGGCCGTGGCCCGGACCCGCGCATCGAGGATGTCCGGCTCGGCCAGCAGTTGCTCGATCCGCTCCGCCGCATACAGGGTTTCGATCAGCCTGGCATAGTGCGAATGGAAGGTGCTGAGCACCGGCCCGGATAACAGCGCGCGGAACTGGGCCAGCTCTCGGTCGGCCAGTTCGGTGCCGCAGCGGGCGGCGAGGTTGAGGCGGGCCAGCGGCCCCACCCGGTACATGCCGTCCGGATAGCCGTGCGGCCGGTAATAGGGGAACTTGAGATAGGTCCAGGGCTCGACCGCCTCGGCGATGGCCTGTTGATAGTCGCTGGCAGCGAGATCGTCGCCGACCGGAGCGCCGGCGGCGTCGATGATCCGCAGGCGGCCGTCGTAGTGTTCCAGGGTGCCGCTATCGTTGACCAGGCCGAGGAACAGGCTGGGAAAGCGGGCGAAGACATCGATCTGCTCCTGGTGGCAATCGAGGGTCTGCTTGAATCGGTCGAGATGGGTCCGGATCAGGGCGATAATCGCCGGCAGTTCGGCGAGAATGGCGTCGCGGGCGGTCGCGGCCAGCGGCGAGTTGACGCCGCCGGGCACCACCCAGGACGGATGGATGCGCCGCCCGGCCAGGCGCTCGATCACCTGCTGGCCGAACTGGCGCAGCCGGATGCCGTCGCGGGCGAATTGAGGATCGGCTGCGGCCAGTCCGAAAAAGTTGCGGCTTTCCGGCGGATGGTCCATGCCCAGCAGGAGGTCCGGCGCGGAGAGATAGAAAAAGCTGAGCGCGTGCGACTGGATCAGTTGGCCAAAGTTGAGGAGGCGGCGCAGCTTGCCGGCGGCTGCCGGGATGACGACCGCGAGCAGTTGGTCGCAGGCCTTGGCCGAGGCCAGTTCGTGGCTGACCGGGCAGATGCCGCAGGTGCGGGCGGTGAGCGAGGGCATCTCGAAAAAGGGCCGACCCACCACGAACTGCTCGAAGCCGCGCACCTGGTTGACCTGGAAACGGGCATCCTGCACCCGGCCCGCCTCGTCGAGGAACAGACGGATGGCGGCGTGGCCCTCGATGCGGCTGACCGGTTCGATGACGATCTGCTTCATGGCGAACTCCTAGGCACCGAAGCGGGTGTCGAGCCGCAGGTCGGCGGTGCCCGCCAGCAGGCCGCCGAGGGCGGCGAACAGCGTGTCGGCCGCGGGCGGGCAGCCGGGGATGAACAGGTCGACCGGCACGAAATGGTGCAGCGGCAGGGCCTGTTCGTTGAGATGCGGCAATCCGTCCGCCGGAATCTGCGGCTTGAGGGGCCGGCTTTCCAGGTAAACGGCGCGGAGCATGGCCTCGGCGCCCATAATATTGCGCATGGCCGGGACATTGCCGGTGACCGCGCAATCGCCCATGGCGATCAGCAGCCTGCTCCGCCGGCGGGCGAGTCGCAGGCGGGCCTCGTCCGCATCGGTGGCGACCGCGCCCTCGATGCAGACCACATCCACCTGTTCGGGGAAGTCCTTGGCAACGACCAACGGGCTGTAAACGATATCCACCTGTGCGGCCAGGTCCAGCAGCCGTTCGTCCGTATCCAACAGCGACATGTGGCAGCCGGAGCAGCCGTCGAGCCAGAGGGTGGCCAGGCGCAGTCTGTTCATCGTCGCTCCTCGGCCCGGTTGGCCACGAGATAGGGGAGGGCGGGCCGCTTCTTCTGCATTTCCGCCACGGATCTTCCCTTTTCGGACAGGGCGCCGGTGGGGCAGACGTGCACGCACTTGCCGCAGCCGGTGCAGGTGGTGGATGTGCCCCAGGGGGTGTCGAGGTCGGCGACGATCTGGCTGCGGATGCCCCGGTTTTTCACGTCCCAGGTGTGGGCGCCCTCGATCTCGGCGCAGACCCGGACGCAACGGGTGCAGAGCACGCAGCGGTTGTGGTCGAGGACGAACCGGCTGTGGGAGGCATCCACGGCCAGGGCCGGATAGCGGCCGGGAAAGTCGATGTGGTCGATGCCGAGTTCACGGGCCAGATCCTGCAATTCACAGTGGCCGTTGGAGACGCAGACCGCGCAGACATGGTTGCGCTCGGCGAACAGCAACTGGACGATGGCCCGGCGATAACTGCGGAGCCGCTCCGATTGCGTGGTGACCACCATCCCCTCTTGGATCGGGGTGACGCAGGCGGGATGCAGCTTGGCGCTGCCTTCGATCTCGACCATGCACAGCCGGCAGGCACCGGTGGCGGAGAGCCCGTCCAGGAAGCAGAGGGTCGGAATGGCAATGCCGTTTTCTCCGGCCACCTGCAGGACGGTTTCCGTTGCCAGGCCGCTCACCGGCCGGCCGTCGATGGTCAGGGTGAGGATCGGCGTGGTCATGGCTGCACCTCCCCGTCCGGCTCGGCCGGGACCATTCGGTCGAGATATTCCTGGCGGAAATAGCGCAGTGTGCTCAGGACCGGATTGGGGGCCGACTGGCCCAGCCCGCAGAGACTGGCGTGCTTGACCAAGTCGCAGAGCGACTCCAGCATGGCGAGGTCGGCGGCGGTAGCGCGGCGCTCCTGGAACCGGGTGAGCAGACGGTGGATCTGGGCGGTGCCTGCCCGACAAGGCACGCATTTGCCGCAGGACTCCTCCATGCAGAACTCCATGAAATACCTGACCACGTCGATCATGCTGGAGGTCTCGTCAATGACGATCATGCCGCCCGATCCCATGATTGAGCCCAACTCGTGCAAGCTTTCGTAACTGACCGGCGTGTCGAGAAAATCAGCCGGGATGCAGCCGCCCGAAGGGCCGCCGGTCTGCACGGCCTTGAGGGCGTGACCGTCGGGAATGCCGCCGCCGATATCGAAGATGATCTCGCGCAGGCTCATGCCCATGGGCACTTCGACCAGGCCGGTGTGGCGGATTTTGCCGGTGAGGGCAAACACCTTGGTGCCCTTGCTACGGTCCGTGCCCAGGGCGGCGAACCAGGCGGCGCCGTTCCGGACGATCGGCGGGATGTTGGCATAGGTTTCGACGTTGTTGATCAGGGTGGGGCAGCCCCAGAGGCCTTTTTCCGCCGGATAGGGCGGCCGGGGGCGGGGGATGCCTCGACGGCCCTCGACCGATTCGATCAGGGCGGTCTCCTCGCCGCAGACAAAGGCGCCGGCACCGAGCCGGATCTGCAAGGTGAGGTCGAAGCCGGAGCCGCAGATGGCGCGACCGAGCAGGTTGCTGCGCTCCGCCTCGCGGATGGCCAGCCGGAGTCGCTTGACCGCCAGGGGATATTCGGCCCGCACATAGATATACCCCTGGCTGGCGCCCACGGCATAGGCGGCGATGATCATCCCCTCCAGCACGGCATGGGGCGTGCTTTCGAGGATGGAGCGGTCCATGAAGGCGCCGGGATCGCCCTCGTCGCCGTTGCAGATCAGGTATTTCCTGTCGCCGGTGGCCTTGGCCACGGTGGCCCATTTCAGACCGGTGGGATAGCCGGCGCCGCCGCGGCCGCGTAAGCCGCTTTCCTGGATGGAGCGGACCACGTCAACGGGCCGCATCCCGGTGAGCACGGTGAGCAGCGCGCCGTAGCCGCCCGCGGCAAGGTAGTCGTCGATGCTTTCCGGATCAATGCGGCCGGACAGGGCCAATACATTTTTGTGCTGCCGGGCGAAAAAGGGCAGGTCCGACGGCAGCAGCAAGCGCTGGACCGGCTCCTGGCCCAGCGAGGCGACGATGGCGGCCGCGTCGTCCGGCCGCACGGTCTGATAGGCGATTTCGCCCGGCTGGATCAGGACGATCGGGCCAAGAGCGCAGAGGCCCATGCAGCCGGCCTTGCGCACCAGCACGCGATTTTCCATCTGCCGCTCGGCGACCGCGCGGCGCAGGGCAACGACGATCGCCTCGTTGTCCGGGCAGCCCAGCCCGGCACAGACCAGGATGTGGTGGGCGAAACCGTCGAGACGCCTCTGATGTTCGGCCGCCCGCGCGGCCAGTTCTTCACGGCGCATCGCCCAGCCACTCCTCGATGATGGCGGTCGCTTCCCCGAAGCTCTTTTTTCCGACGAGCGCGCCGTCGGGCAGGAACACCGGCGCCAGGGCGCAGGCGCCGACACAGCGGACCTCGACCAAGGAGAGACGGTTGTCCGGGGAGGTGTCGCCGGGGGCCAGGTGATACCGGTCCCGCATCCAGGCGAGCATCTTGTCGTTGCCCTTGAGGTGGCAGGCCGTGCCGGTGCAGACGGCGAGAGTGTGCTCGCCTTTGGGCTTGAGACGGAAATGGTTGTAGAAGGTGACGACCCCGAACACCTTGGCCGGCGGCAGCCGCAGCCGGGAGGCGATATGGGCCAGGGTGGTGCTGTCCAGGTAGCCGAAGGCGTCCTGGGCGGCGTGCAGGGTTTCGATGAGGGCGTCGGGTCGGCGGTCGAGCCGCTGCATGACCCGGTCGATGAGCTGCCAGCGCGTGTCGTCCGCGGGTGGTGCGGTGGATTCATTGACTGGCATGGGCATTTTCTCCTCGATCACGGGAAAGGAGGAAGGACGATGGATGTATGTATTCTTATTTTTCCGATGAATGCAATCCTTCTTTTTGCCGAATCGCCTTGCCGTCGCCGGTTTTCATTCCTGTTCGGACCGCGCGTCTTCATATTTGTCATTTGTCGATAAAAATAAATACAAAAATGAATTATTTTTTGATTTGTTTGGATATATTTAAGCGAATATTAATAATATTTTATTGATTTTATGTGTCATTTATATATGTTCCAAAAATGGCATATAATTTGTTTGTGATGGGCATGTGTATCCGCATCCCCGGATGACATGGTGAAGGAAAACGAGGAATAACACTGAAAAAAGGAGGGGGGAGATGAGCAGAAAAAACGATTCGGGGATGATCACCGGTTGCGGGCGAGCCGATGCCTGTCCGGCCGGAAAGGGGAATGAGCAGCAAATCTATCGGTTTGTTCAGGGAATCAAATCAACAGGGCAGGGCGGGCATAATGAGCGGCTGCCGGAAAAGGAGTGATCCATGAAGTTTGTCAGTGCGATAATCAAACCTTTCAAATTGAATGAGGTGCGGGAAAGTCTGACGGCGCTCGGCGTCAAGGGCGTGACCGTGACGGAGGTCAAAGGCTTCGGCCGGCAGAAGGGGCACACCGAGATGTACCGGGGTGCGGAGTATGTCATTGAATTCCTCCCGAAGTTGAAGGTGGAAGTCGCCATCGACGACAATCAGCTCGAGCAGGTCGTCGAGGGTATCAAGAAGGCGGCCTGCACCGACAAAATCGGCGATGGGAAAATCTTCGTCTTCGATCTGGAACATGTAATGCGCATCCGCACCGGCGAAACCGGTAGCGAAGCCCTGTAATCAGGAGGAAACCATCCATGAAAAAACTTGCTTTTGCCACCACGTCCGCGCTTGCCGCCTTGCTGGGGACGGTCGTTTGCGCCTTTGCCGAGGAAGCCCCGGCCATCAACAGCGGCGATACCGCCTGGATGCTGACCAGTACCGCCCTGGTCCTGTTCATGACCTTGCCCGGTCTCGCCCTTTTTTATGGCGGTCTCGTGCGGAAGAAAAACGTTTTGTCCGTCCTTGCCCAGTGTCTTGGCATTGCCGGTCTCGCGACCCTGATGTGGTGGGCCTTCGGTTACAGTCTGTCGTTTTCCGGCGATGGTAAATTCATCGGCGATTTCGGCGCTGCCTTCTTCAAGGGGATTTACGGGCCGGAAGGCAAGGACATCTCCTATTCGAGCCATCTGGCGGGCGTGCCCGAATCGGTCTTTGCCATGTTCCAGTTGACCTTCGCCATCATCACTCCGGCGCTGATTGTCGGCGCCATTGCCGAGCGCATGAAGTACACGGCCGTCCTGGCCTTCATCGCCGGCTGGTTGATTCTCGTCTATTTCCCGTTCGCCCACATGGTCTGGGGCGGCGGCTATATCGGCGGTACCCTGGGTGCCATCGACTTCGCGGGTGGCCTGGTCGTCCACATGTCGTCCGGTTATTCGGCCCTGGTGCTGGCGCTTATTCTCGGTCCGCGCCTCGGCTACGGCAAAGAGCCGATGACCCCGCACAGCATGGTGCTCTGCATGATCGGCACCTCGATCCTGTGGGTCGGCTGGTACGGCTTCAACGCCGGTTCCGCCGGCGCTGCCAACGGACTGGCCGGCAGCGCTTTCCTGACCACGACGCTGGCTGCCGCCATCGGTGGTTTTGTCTGGGCGTTTCTTGAGTTCATCACCAAAAAGCAGCCCTCCGTGCTGGGTTTCTGCTCGGGCATCGTCGCCGGTCTCGTCGTCATCACCCCGGCAGCGGGCTTCGTTGACGCCACCGGTGCTGTCATCTGCGGCATTGCCGCCGGCGTCGTCCCCTACTTCGCGGTCGTGACGCTCAAGAGGAAACTCGGCTACGACGACGCGCTCGACACCTTCGGCGTCCATGCCGTGGGCGGCACGGTCGGCACCCTCCTGACCGGTCTGCTCGCGGTGGAAGCCGTCAACGGTCAGGCGGGCGGCGGCGCGCTGTTCATGAAACAACTGGGAAGCGTCGCCATCGTGCTGGTATGGAGCGTGGTCGCCACGGCCATCCTCGCGTACGCCATCAAAGTCACGATAGGGCTTCGTCCGACCGCCGACGTTGAGCGTCAGGGACTCGACATCAACGAACACGGCGAAGAAGGTTACGCCGACTAGGCAGCAAGAAAAACGAGCACGCCTGCACCGGCGGCGTCATCAACCCCAGCCCGGAACGGAGAGCACACCGTTCCGGGCTTTTTTTTTTGAGCCGATGCCAGGGTGATTGCCATGATGCGGTCTTCCCGTTCGTCCCGTATCGCCTGCCTGTGCTTGACGATGCTCGCCGGATGATGCGGCCCTCTTTTTTGCGGCTGCGGCAGAAAGGGCATGGCGTGAAGGTGCCCGCTCCATGCGACAAGTTTTGCAATCGCCCGGCAAGTGGTTTATGATGCCGGTCACATGACGGCATGACACAGGCGTGCCGATCTTCCCGCAATTTTCTCCGTGCAGGTGAGCAATGGTCAACAAGGTAATGTTAATCGGCAATCTGGGAGCCGATCCGGAAATTCGCTATACCCAGAGCGGGACGCCGGTGGCCACTTTCCGCGTGGCGACCACCGAACGCTGGAAGGGGCAGGACGGGCAGATGCAGGAACAGACCGAATGGCACAGTATCGTTGCCTGGCGGCGGCTGGCCGAGATCTGCGGCGAGTATCTCTCGAAAGGTTCCCGGGTGTACATCGAGGGCAAGCTGCAAACCCGGAAATGGCAGGACCAGAATGGCAACGACCGCTATACCACCGAGATCATCGCCCGCGAGATGAAAATGCTCTCGCCGCGGACCACGGGCGGAAGCGAGTACGGCGGCGCCAATCAGGGGTACGGCACGGAATCGTTTCCCGAGCCGCCGCCCATGGGCGACGACGTGCCGTTCTGAACCGCGTCCTCGTGTGTTCGTTCCTGCAACCCGGACAGACTCGTGCTGTCCGGGTTGCAGTGTTTTGTGCAGCCGGGAAGGCGCGGGCTGGGTGAGCGGAAATTAGCGGGCGGAGGGCACGGAGATGCCGTCGGCCGTGCCGGTTTCCGCATCGGGGTTCGAGGAAGACCGGTGGACATACCGGCATCTGCGGGCGCCGCCCGGCGGTGTGTTTTTGCCTTTCCTGCCCCGCAAAAAAGTGTGCTACGTCCCGCACGGCCGCAGGGCCGGATGTCCTGCCGCGCTGCGATCGTGACGCCGGCGAGATGGGCGTGTGGGCGTCTTTTCGTAAAACTATTTTTCTTGACAGATGATACCGCTACCGGTAATGAATAGCCGTTCATTTTCGTTTAATGCAATAACCTGCTGTTCATAGAAGGTTTACGTTTCTATTTCACGTCTGAGGGAGAGGTTGGATTCATGGTGACGGAACTGGTGCTATCAGCAATGGCCTTGATCGGAATTGCCATCGTCATCCCGCTGTTCATGCTGGTGACAACGGTGTTCGGTCCACGTGCCGGTGGGGAAATAAAGAATCAACCCTACGAGAGCGGTGTCAAGCGGATGATTGGCTTGGCGGAGCAGAAGTTCAGCGTCAAGTTTTACCTGCTGGCCATTCTGTTCCTGCTGTTCGATATTGAGGCGGTGTTCATGTACCCATGGGCGGTCGGTGTACGCGAACTGGGCTGGTTCGGGTTCGCGGAAATGGTCGTCTTCATGGTGCTACTGTTGACCGGACTTATTTATATTCTTCGGAAAGGGGTGCTCAATTGGCGTTAGGATTAGAAGCAAGTCTGGGTGATTCGGTACTGACCACCAAAGTCGATGCAGTCATCAACTGGGGACGTCAGTACTCTCTGTGGCCGTTTGTATACGGAACCGCCTGCTGCGCAATCGAATTCATGAGTGCCGCTGCAAGTCAGCTCGATATCTCCCGCTGGGGGGCCGAGGTCGTGCGTTTTTCGCCCCGGCAGGCTGACCTGCTGCTCGTCTGCGGTACCATCAGCTACAAGCAGGCCCCGATTCTCAAACAGATCTACGAGCAGATGCCCGAACCCAAGTGGGTCGTGGCCATGGGTGCGTGCGCCACCTCCGGCGGCATCTACGACAACTACTGCACCGTCCAGGGAATCGACACCATCATCCCGGTGGACGTGTATATTTCCGGTTGTCCTCCCCGGCCCGAGGCGGTTCTGGATGCCCTGATGAAGATCCAGGATCAGATCAAGGGAGAGAGCGTGCTGAACGATCGCCACAAAGACTTTAAAGGGATTCTCGACTGATATGAATACGACGGCACTAGAAGTACTCAAGGCCGCGTTTCCGGATGCATCCTGCACGGCTTCGGTCGATGCGGCGGTGCTGACGGTGCAGCCTGCGCAACTCGAATCAACGCTTGCCCGCCTGAAAAACGATCCGGCGCTCAACTTCGGATTGCTTCTCGATGTGACCGCGGTCGACTATCTCGAATACCCGGTGCAGCAGGAGACGCGTTTTGTTGTGGTGTATACGCTCCGCAACTGGGAAAAGAACATGCTGGTCCAGGTCCGGGTCCCGGTTGCCGACCCGGAAGTGGGCATCCCTTCGGCCACGGCGCTGTGGGATTCGGCCAACTGGGGCGAGCGCGAGACCTACGACCAGTACGGCATCAATTTCCAGGGACATCCGGACCTGCGCCGCATTCTCAACCACTGGCAGTTCCAGGGGCATCCCCTGCGCAAGGATTATCCCATCGGCGAGGGGCAGATCTGCTACGAGAGCGATAGTCTGGAAAAGGAAATCAAGGCCCGGCTGGCGAAAAACGGTGTCGATCAGTCCCTGATGGAGGACATCAACACCGAGATCATGTATCTCAACCTCGGGCCCTCACATCCAGCCACCCATGGCGCCATCCGCATCCTCACCGCCCTTGACGGCGAAACCGTTCTGGCCAACGTCAACGAGATCGGCTATCTCCACCGCGGGTTCGAAAAGACCGCCGAGAACAGGACCTACAACCAGGTAATCCCCCTCACCGACCGGCTCAACTACTGCTCGGCGCTGATGAACAACATCGCCTACGCCAAGGCGGTCGAGTCTTGGCTCGGCATCGAGATCACCGAGCGGGCCAAGTTCATGCGGGTCATTTTGTCGGAGTTCTTCCGGGTGCAGGATCATCTGGTGTGCATCGCCGCCAACCTAGTCGACATGGGCGGTCTGACCAACTACTGGTACCTGTACAACGAAAAGGAGGCCTCCTACGATTTCATCAGCCGGCTGACCGGTGCCCGCCTCACCAATTCCTTCACCCGGATCGGTGGTATGTACCGCGATTTTTACGAGGGCTGGGAAACCGATATGGAGAACCAGCTCCGGGATATCGAGAAGGGCGTCAACGATTCCCTCAAGCTGGTGCTGAAAAACCGGATCGTTCACGATCGGACCCAGAACGTCTGCGTCATGCCGGCCGACCTGGCCCTGTCCTACGGATACACTGGCCCCTGCCTGCGCGCCAGCGGCGTTCCCTTCGACCTGCGCAAGGACAACCCCTACTACTACTACGACACCTTTGATTTCACCATCCCGCTCGGTTCCAAGGGCGACATCTACGACCGGATCACGATTCGCTACGAGGAGATCTTCCAGAGCATCAGCATCATCCGGCAGGCGATGAAGCGGATTCCCAAGGGACCGGTGACCGTCAGCAACAACAACGTCACCCTGCCGCCCAAGACGGAGGTGTACAAAAACATCGAAGCGCTGGCCGGCCACTTCAAGCTGGTGTTCGAGGGCGTTCAGGTGCCTGCCGGCGAATGGTACGACTCCTTCGAGGCTGCCAACGGCGAGCTGGGTTTTCATTTCGTCTCCGACGGCTCCGGGCGGCCCTACAAGTGCAAGGTCCGGCCACCGTGCTTCTACATGATGGGCGGATTCCACGAAATGATTGAAGGTGAAATGATTGCCGATGCCGTGATCAATCTCGGCAGCATCAATATTATTGGCGGAGAGTTGGACAGATGAGTGATCGATCACAGCTAATAGAAACGGGAAAACCGTTCATTTTTGATGCGCAGCGGGATGCCGAGTTCGAGCGGCTGGTCAAGCGGTATCCCACCAGGGAATCGATGATTCTCCCCTCTCTCTGGCTGGTGCAGGAGCAGGAGGGGTGGATCAGCGCCGAGGCCATGGCCTACATCGCCGACCGCATCGGCACCTTCCCCAGCATGGTGTACGAGGCAGCCACCTTCTATACCATGTACAACCTCCAGCCCAAGGGGAAATACCATATCTGCGTGTGCCGGACGCTTTCCTGCTACCTGCTCGGCAAGCAGGAGATCGTCGACTATCTGAAGCAGGAGTTGGGCATCAAACCCGGGGAGGTCAGCGCGGACGGACAATTCAGCCTGGAAGAGGTGGAATGCCTCGGACACTGCGGTTCCGCTCCCGTGGTCCAGGTGAACGGAGAGTTCTACGAGGACATGAACGTCGCCAAACTCAAAGAACTCTTGGCCACGCTGAAATAAGGAGAGCGAACAGATGCAAGTACAAGTACTCAGTGCCAGGTTTGACATCCCGGACGCCAACAAGATCGAGATCGCCAAGGAGCATGGGGCCTATGCCACCCTGGACAAGGTCTTTGCGATGCAGCCCGAGGAGATCATCGAGGTGGTCAAGGCGAGCGGGTTGCGGGGCCGCGGCGGCGCCGGCTTTCCCACCGGTCTGAAATGGAGCTTTCTGCCGAAGAACATCGACAAACCGGTCTATCTGGCGGTCAACTCGGACGAATCGGAACCGGCCACCTTCAAGGATCGCTTCATCCTGGTCCGCGATCCCCACATGCTGATCGAGGGGATCATCATCTGCTGTTATGCGATCAAGAGCCATGCCGCCTACATCTACATCCGCGGTGAATACACCACCCAGGTGAAGGTTCTCCAGGCCGCCATCGACGAGGCCTATGCCGCCGGCTATCTGGGCGACAGCGTCGCCGGCCACGATTACAAGCTCGACGTGACCGTCCATCGCGGCGCCGGCGCCTACGTCTGCGGCGAGGAAACCGCCCTGCTCGAATCCATCGAGGGCCGGAAGGGCCAGCCCCGGAGCAAGCCGCCGTTTCCGGCGGTCGAGGGCCTGTACGGCTGCCCCACCATCATCAACAACGTCCAGAGTATCGCCTCGCTGCCCTTCATCCTGACCAACGGCGCCGACGCCTACAAGGCCTACGGCACCGAGAAGAGCCCGGGCACCCATCTGTTCGGCATCTCCGGCCTGGTCAAGAAGCCCGGCATGTATGAATTGCCTCTGGGCTTGCCTCTGCTGGAGGTGATCGACAAGGTGGCGGGCGGTGTGCGCGACGGCCGCACCCTGAAGGGGGTTATCCCCGGCGGCAGTTCAACCCCGGTCCTGACCCCTGAAGAGGCCCAGACCGTAACGCTCGACTACGAATCCATGGCGGCTCACAAAACCATGTTCGGCTCCGGCGGTATCGTGGTGCTCGACGACACGGTCGACATGGTGAAGCTGGTGGAAAACCTGATCTATTTCTACCACCATGAGTCCTGCGGTCAATGCACGCCGTGCCGCGAAGGTCTCGGCTGGATGCTGAAGATCGTCCGCAAGATCATCCGGGGCGAGGGAACCACGGCCGACATCGACCTGCTGACCGAACTGTGCGACAACATTGAGATGAAGACCGTCTGCGTCCTCTCGGCAGCATGCACCATGTCGACACGCAGTTACTTGAACAAATTCCGGCATGAATTCGAAGCGTACGTCGCAGGCGGCGCTCCGGCTCAGGCTGCGATGTAACGGGGATAAGGGTTTACCATGGCTGAGAAGGTAAAACTGTTTGTTAACGGTCAAGAAGTAGAAGTCGAAGCAGGGAAGAACCTGATCGACGCCTTTGGCGCGATCGGAATCGAAATCCCGCATCTCTGCTACCATCCCGCCTTGGGCGCCGACGGCAACTGCCGCATGTGCTTGGTCGGCATTGAGGATGGCCGGCCGCCGCTGGTGCCCGCCTGCAAGACCAAGGTTGCCGAGGGAATGAAAGTGCAGCTGGATGCGGAGAAAATCAAGAAAATCCAGCGCGACATCATGGAGCTTGAACTGATCAACCACCCGATCGACTGCCCGATCTGCGATCAGGCCGGTGAGTGCAAGCTGCAGGATTATTACATGAAATACGACGGGCAACCGAGCCGGATGACCGTCAAGCCGGTGCTGAAGGCCAAGAAGATGGATTTCGGCTGCGGCGTGGTCCATGACCAGGAGCGGTGCGTGCTCTGCGCCCGTTGCGTCCGCTTCACCCGCCTGATCACCAAGACCGGCGAGCTGGGCATCGTCAACCGGACCGATGCCGCCCGGGTCAACATCTTCCCCGGACGGCCTCTGAACAACCGCTATGCCCTGAACGTGGTCGACCTCTGCCCGGTCGGCGCCATGACCAGCCGCGATTTCCGCTTCAAGCAGCGGGCATGGTTCCTCACCAAGAGTCCGTCCATCTGCCACGGCTGCAGCAAGGGCTGCAACATCTTCATCGACCACAATCGGGAAAAATACAAAGACGATATCATCTACCGCTATCGGCCGCGGCTCAACGAGAAGGTCAACGGTTATTTCATGTGTGATGAAGGCCGCATGACCTACAAGCTCGAAAACGACAATCGCCTGGGCACGCCCAGGGTCAATGGCCGCGAGGCCGGTTTTGACGAGGCGATCGAATCGGTACGCCGGGCTGTCAGCGAGGCGAAGAAAGCCGTGGTCCTGATCTCACCGAACGCCTCCCTTGAGCAGATGTTCGCCGCGCAGCAGTTCGCCACTGCCATCAATGCGCCGGTGAGCGGCTACAGTGACGGCTACGTCAAAGCCGGCGATGGCGACGATTTCCTCATCAAAGACGATAAATCGGCCAATCGCGCTTCCTTCGCCCTGCTGGGGATCGACGATTCCAAGACCGCCTTCGAGGCTGCGCTCAACGGTGCCGACCTGCTGCTCAGCTTTGACAACGATCTCAGCCGCTCGTTGAGCGGCGATGCATTGACCCAACTGCTGGCCGACACCAAGTTAATCATGGTCGCGAGTTCCCAGACCGACTGCGTGGCCAAGGCCGCGGTGGCGGTGCCGGTGGCTTCCTACAGCGAAGATGCGGGGAGCCTCGTCAACTGTGACGGGCGTCTCCAGAGCTACGAGGTCGCCGTGGTGAAGAACCAGCCGGCAAAAAGCCTGATCGAGGTCCTGCACCTCTGCGGCGGCGAGATCAAGAGCAATCAGGAGGCCCGTGCCGGTCTGCAGGCTGCGGTCGCTGTCCTGAAGGATATCGATTTGGAACAGATCCCGGCTGAAGGGATCGCACTAACTGAAAGCGAGGTCGCACATGTCGCAGCTTGATATTCTTCTCCTAGTTCTCAGAGTTGCCTTTGGAGCGTTTGTGCCGCTTTGCTTCATAGCGGTCCTCGTCTGGATGGAGCGCCGCGGCGCCGCCTTCTTTCAGGACCGGTCCGGGCCCAACCGTGCCAACATCTGCGGCTTCAGGGCCGGCGGTCTGGTGCAGAACCTTGCCGATGCGGTCAAGCTGATCACCAAGGAAGACATCATTCCGGACCACATCAAGCATAAATTCTATTTTGTTCTGGCGCCGGTGATCGTTTTTTGTATCGCTCTGGTGTCCTTTGCCGCGGTTCCGTTCGCCGATGCGCTGATCATCAACGGCAAGGAATACCTCATGCAGGCCATCCCGACCGATCTCGGCATCCTCTGGTTCCTGGCCCTGGCGGGGTTCGCGGTCTACGGCATCATCCTGGCCGGCTGGTCCTCGCACAACAAGTACGGCGTCCTGGGCGGGCTGCGCGCCGCGGCCCAGGTCATCAGCTATGAAATACCGATGGGGCTCGCCATTATCAGCGCGCTCGTCGTCTACGGCACGGTCAACCTCACGGAGATCGCCCAGTATCAGGGACAGCTGCTCTTCGGTTTCATTCCCATGTGGGGCGTGGTGCTCCAGCCTTTGGGAGCCATCATTTTCATCGTTGCCGCCTTTGCCGAAGCCAACCGTACCCCCTTCGATCTGGCGGAAGGCGAGAGCGAACTGGTCGCCGGTTTCCACGTCGAATACAGCTCGATGAAATTCGGCATGTTCTTCATGGGCGAATACGTGGCCATGTTCACGTCCAGCGCCATCATCGTCACCCTCTATTTCGGCGGCTATCAGATTCCCTGGTTCTCCACCGAGACCCTGGTCAACAACGCCCGAGCCATCACCGTTCTTCTCATGCTGCTGACTCCGGCCTTTGCCTGGGTGTTCGCCCTGTGGATGGCCAAGAACAACAAGAGCCACTATGACCGCCCCAACGATCCCCGGGTGTGGGAAGCCCAGATCTACACCAAGATCCTCTGGGGCGTGGTCGCCGCCCTTGAAATCGTGCTCTTCATCTACCTCATTACGGTTTCGGGCGGTGTCGCGGATCGCATTCTGGTCACATTGCTGCAGATTGTCACCTTCCTGGTGAAGACGACACTCATGTGCTTTGTCTATGTCTGGGTGCGGTGGACTCTGCCGCGCTTTCGCTATGATCAGCTGCAGAAACTGGGTTGGCAAACTCTCCTGCCGCTTTCACTGCTGAATATCTTTGTCACAAGTGCAATCGTGGTTGCATTGAGTTAAGAAAGGAGCTGGCATGAGTGGAAAAGTAAAGATAATGGAGCGTAAAGGCAAAGACCTTTACGAGCGGCTGTACCTGGTTGAGGTCTTCAAGGGGATGGCGGTGACCTTTGGTCACTTTATCTCCAACTTCCTTGATAACTCGAAACTCTACGTTCGGCATTACCCCGAGCAGAAACCCGAGATCACTGCCCGGTGGCGCGGCCGGCATCGCCTGACCAAGCACGAAGACGGCACCATGAAGTGCGTTGCCTGCTTCATGTGCCAGACCAACTGCCCCGCCAAATGCATCATGATCGAGGCCGGCGAACGCGTTGACGGCCGGACCGAGAAAATGCCGGTCCGTTTCGATATCGACCTGCTGGAATGCATCTACTGCGGCTATTGTGTCGAGGCCTGCCCCATGGACGCCATTCGCATGGATACCGGCATATTCGCCGTGACCGGCAGCGACAGGCAGTCGTTTGTGATGGGGCTCGATGCACTGCTGGCCACGCCGGGTGCTTTTACCGAAGAAGAGTACAAGAAAGGGGGCGCTTGATACCATGTTTGCCGACGGGCTATTTATAGGATTTGCCGTACTTGCCGTGCTGGGCGCGGTTGGGCTGGTATTGTTCCGGCACCCGATGAACGGAGCGATGAGCTTTGTCGTCACTCTGATCTCTCTGGCCGGATTGTACGCCCTGCTTTCAGCCAAGCTGATTTTCGCCCTGCAGTTGATTGTGTACGCGGGGGCGATCATGTCGCTGATTGTCTTTATCATCATGTTCCTGAACATCCAACCGGGCGACCTTCCCCAGGAAGAGACGAAACTGTTCTACGTCCTGGGCGGCGGAATAGTGGTGCTGCCCATCGGACTGTTCCTGGCCAAGATCGTCAAGAGCCTGCCTGAGCATTCGACCGAAATTTTGGGCAATAACTTCGGCGGGGTGAAGGAAGTCGGACTGCTGCTGTTCCGTGACTGGTTGATCCCGTTCGAGATCGTCTCGATCCTTCTGCTGGTTTCCCTGGTCGGCGCTGTCATCCTCGCAGGTAAAAGGGGGACCACGAAATGATGCACTGCTATCTCTATCTGAGCATTATCCTGTTTTGCCTCGGCATTATCGGCGTTATCGCCAGGCGGAATGTCTTCACCGTGTTCATGTCCGTCGAGTTGATGCTGAATGCCGCCAATCTGGCCTTCATCACCTTTTCGCGGGTGCATGAAAGCATGGATGGCCACGTGCTGGCGATGATGGTGATGGCGGTTGCCGCCGCCGAGGCTGCCCTGGCGCTTGCCGTTGTGATTTTACTGCACAAACATAAGAGCAAGCTCGATACCAACGTGTTCAGTTTGCTGAAAGGGTGATTCCATGGAACAAAGTGTCAACTATCTGGGACTGATCCCGCTCTTTCCCCTGTTGGGGGCGGTTCTCATCGGACTGCTGCATGTCTTTACCTGCAATCGGACGAAGTTGCCGGAAAAGGTGTATGGCATTCTGGCCTGCGTCGGCCCGGTCCTCTCCTTTGTCATGGCGCTCAAGGTGTTTGTCGCCCTGAAGGGATTGCCGCCTGAATCGCGTTTTCTCGTTCACAAGGCCTTCACCTGGTTCAGCGTCGGCGATCTCCATATCAACATGGGATTTCTGGCCGATCCACTGAGCTGCCTGATGCTCCTGTTCGTCACCTTCATCGGCTCGCTCATTCATATCTATTCGATCGGCTACATGGGCGGCGATAAGAACTACGGCAAGTTTTTCGCCTACATGAACCTGTTTTTGGGCAGCATGCTGGTGCTGGTGCTCGGCGACGGTCCGGTGGTCATGTTCGTCGGCTGGGAGGGCGTCGGTCTCTGCTCCTACCTGCTGATCAGCTTCTACAGCGAGGACCGCTCCAATGTCCTGGCCGGCAACAAGGCCTTCATCGTCAACCGCGTCGGCGATCTCGGCTTCGTTCTCGGCATGTCCTTCCTGTTCTGGGCCATTGGGGCGCAGGGTTTCGATTATCTCTCGCTCAAGGCTCACGTTAACGATCCAGCGATGACGCAAGGTGTTCTTCTGACCGTCTGCCTGCTGCTCTTTGTCGGCGCCACCGGTAAATCGGCCCAGATTCCCCTCTATGTGTGGCTGCCCGACGCCATGGCCGGGCCCACCCCGGTTTCGGCGCTCATCCATGCCGCGACCATGGTCACCGCCGGTGTGTATATGGTGGCCCGCTTCAGCTTTCTGTATGCCGAAGTCGCGCTCGCCGGCAGCATCGTCGCCTGGGTCGGCATTCTCACCGCCCTGCTGGCCGCGATCTTCGGCATGTTCCAGGAAGATATCAAAAAAGTGCTCGCCTATTCGACCGTCAGCCAGTTGGGATACATGTTCGCCGGTGTCGGCGTCGCCGCGTACTCGGCCGGTATCTTCCATGTCTTTACCCACGCCTTTTTCAAGGCGCTTCTCTTCCTCGGGGCCGGTTCGGTGATCTATGCCCTGCATCATGAGCAGAACATCTGGAAAATGGGCGGCCTGAAGAACAAGATGCCCAAAACCTATGTCACCATGGTCATCGGCGCCCTGGCACTGGCCGGCTGCCCGCCGTTTTCCGGCTTTTTCAGCAAGGACGAGATCCTCTACAGCGCCCTGGCCACCGGCCACTTCGGGATATGGGCCGTCGGCGTACTGGTGGCGGGCATGACCGCCTACTATACCTTCCGGATGATTTTCGTCGTCTTCCACGGCGAGCCGCGGGACCATCATGCCTATGAGCATGCTCAAGAATCCCCTGCGGTCATGACCGTTCCCCTGATCATCTTGGCGGTGGGCGCGCTCTTCGCCGGACTGCTCAACCTGCCCGCCATCTTCGGCGGCGATCAGATTGTCTCTCACTGGCTGGCGCCCAGCGTGACCGAACACCATCCCCATGCGGGTGTTTTCGTCGAAATTCTGGCCATCGGTGCCAGTGTGGTCGCCTTCGCCATCGGCATCAAGATTGCCTATGCGAAGTTTGGCAAAGGTGCGCCCGAACCGTCGTTTACAGGGTTCGCCGATTTCGCCTATCACAAATTCTATGTCGATGAACTGTACGACAAGGTTATCGTTCAACCGTATAAGGCTATTGGCTCCAGCATCTGGAAGGTGATCGAACCGAATGTCACCGATGCCCCGGTCAAGGGCGTCGCCAGATTGTATATGGTCCTTGGCACAGCCTTCAAGGTCTTCCAGGTGGGCTACGTCAGGGTCTATGCTCTCTACATGGTCCTGGGGCTGAGTCTCATGAGCCTGCTTCTCTCTCAATCGTTGAACTGATAAGAAGGTGAAAGAATGTTCGAACATGTCCTTTCCGTCATAATCTTTCTGCCCATTCTTGCCGGGTTGATCCTGTTGGCGACCCCGGCGAGCAGGAGCGTCGCCCGATTCACGGGACTGGCCGTCTCCTTGGCTACGCTTGTGCTGAGTCTCGACCTCTATGCGGGATTTCAGGCAACCGGTCATCTCGAATTCGTGGAAAACATTCCGTGGATCGAGTCGCTGGGCATTTCCTATGCCCTTGGCGTCGACGGCATCAGCCTGTTCATCCTCATGGCCGGCTCGGTCTTGCTGCCCCTGGTCTACTTCGTCTTCGGGACCAGGGAAAAGGGCTACTACGCCAACCTGCTGCTCGTTCAGGGAGCCATGGCCGGTGCGGTGTGCGCCGCGGACATGATTCTGTTCTATATCTTCTGGGAAGTCATGCTGCTGCCGGTTTTCTTCATGCTCGGCCTCTACGGCGGCCCGCAGCGGTTGCCGGCGACCCTGAAGATAACGCTGTACACCATTGCCGGCTCCCTGCTCATGCTGGCGGCGATCGTCTACCTCGGGGTCAGCTATCACGCCCAGTTCGGCGAGTGGAGCTTTGCCATGGATAAAATGGCGGCACTCAACCTCACGGGCCGGGTGGCCGCAGTCGCCTTCTTTGGCTTCATGATCGCCTTTGCCATCAAGATCCCGCTCTTTCCGTTCCACACCTGGCTGCCGGACGCCTATACCGAGGCACCGACGGCAACGACCTTCGTCCTCTCCGCGATCATGGCCAAGATCGGTGTCTACGGTGTCATCCGCTTCGTCGTGCCGGTCTTTGATCTGGAATTTGCCCGGTTTGCCATCCTTTTGGCCTATGCCGGCGTCATCGGCATGATGTACTGCGGGCTTGCCGCGATTGCCCAGAAGGATTTCAAGCGCATGCTCGCCTTTTCCTCCGCCTCCCACATGGGTGTGATCGCCTTGGGCGTTTTCTGTATGAACATCCAGGCCCTGACCGGGAGCATCTACCAGATTGTCGCTCATGCCACCAGCACGGGCGTCCTGTTTCTGTTCGCGGGCATCCTGGAAGAGCGGACCAACACCCGGACCATCGACGACTTGGGCGGCATAGCCGCCAAGGCGCCGGTCTTTGCCCTCTATTTCGCCATTGCCATGCTTGCTTCGGTCGGGTTGCCGGGGACCAGCGGATTTATCGGCGAATTCATGATCGTGCTGGGCGCAATCAAATTCAACACCGCGGTCGGCGTCCTTGCCGGTACGACCTTGATCATCGGTGTTTGCTACATGCTGTGGATGTTCCAGCGGGTCTTTTTTGAAAAGACCGCCAGCCGTTCCGAGAATTTCAAGGAGTTGAGCCTGGTGGAAGGATTGGCGTTTTTGCCGGTCATTCTCCTGATCATCGTGATGGGCATCTATCCCCATCCCTTCCTCAGCAAGATCACTCCGTCGACGGCGTTGCAGTTTGCGCAACCGGCGTCCGTCGTTGCGCAGGCGCCTGCATCCAACGCTCAGAATCTTGGGCTCACCATTGAACAGAAATAAGGCCGGATTGGAATCATGACGAACGATTTAATGCTATTGATGCCACTGATCATTGTTGGTGCAGGGGCGATTCTGTTGATGATCGCCTCGACCTATGACAAATTCACGCATGAACTTGCGGCTTATGGCAGCGCGGGTGTCTTTGCCGTGGCGTTTCTTGTTCAGCTTTCCTCCTGCATTGCTGGCAATGTCGCACCGTTCTCCGAAGTCTTTAACGGCATTCTGGTGGTGAGCAATTTTTCCAAGGCGGCCGGTCTGATCATTCTCGCCTGCGGCTGCTTCACTGCCCTGAGTTCCCAAACCTATTTCAGGCGCAACAATTTTTGCAGCCCGGAATACTACAGCCTGACCGCGTTTGCCGCTGCCGGCATGCTGCTGCTCACCATGGCGCAAGAACTGATCAGCGTGTTCATCGCCCTTGAGATCATGTCGCTGGCCATCTATATTCTGGTTGGCTATGACCGGAAAAACGTGATCAGCACCGAGGCCGTCCTCAAATACCTCATGCTGGGCGCTTTCGCCGGTGCCTTTTTCGTCATGGGCAGCGCCCTTGTCTACGGGGCGGCCGGGAGCACCAAATTCGTCAAGATCGGCCAATATCTGGCGGCGAATGGCATGCTGCATTCGCCGGTCATGATTGGTGGCGCCTTTTTCATCATGGTCGCCTTTCTTTTCAAAGCCGCCGCCTTTCCCTTCCATGCCTGGGTGGTCGACGTGTATGATGGCGCCTCCGTTCCCGTGACCGGATATATGGCCACCGCACTCAAAACAGCCATTTTCGCGGTGTTCGCCAATTTTCTCGTCATTGACGGGGCCCTGCAGCACAAATGGATCACCTTCCTGTTCTACATCTCCGTGCTGACGATGTTTGTCGGCAACCTGATCGCCATCGGCCAGCAGTCCCTGAAACGGATGCTGGCGGCCTCCGGTATCGTCCATTCCGGCTACCTGCTCATCGCTTTGGTCGCCGTAGGCACCAAGGATTTCACCGGCAGCGTGATTGCCTTCTATCTGGCTGCCTATGCCGCCAGCACTCTGGGCATTTTCACGGCGCTCTCCTATCTCGGCGGAACAGGCGAGGCGCGCAAGACGTTCGACGATTTCAAGGGGCTTGCCAAGGCACGGCCGTACTCGGCTGCGGCCATCTCCATTTTTCTGCTGTCCATGGCCGGTATCCCGCCGACCGCGGGCTTCATGGGGAAATTCTATATTATCACCAGCGCCATTGATGCCGGCCAGATCACCTTGGCGGTCCTCGGTATCGTCAGCAGTATCATTTCCATGTGGTATTACCTGCGCCTGATCATTGCCATGTACTTTCATGAGGCAAGCGAGCAGTTCGACGAACCGGCCCCCTCTTCCCTGGCGCCGGTCTGCACCTTCATCCTTGTCCTCTGCGTGTTTGCCATCAGCCTGTATCCGATCGCGGTCTGACGGTGCATTGAGTTCATTTCTTCTCGTCTGTCCGGGGAAGAAGAGGCTGCCCGCCTCTTCTTCCCTTTTTTTCTTTTCATTGAACGTGTATGAAAAGTCAAGCCTGTTGCGCGCCCTTGCACCGTGATTCCTGTCCTCTCTCCTGAACGTCCGGTGCGGGGTTTCATCGGTCGGTTCGCGTATGCAACCCGGGACAGTTGAGACCACTCAAGGAACCATTCATTCCCTGCCGGACCGCAAGCTCCTGCGTTCCCGCCTGTTTGCCATCGCCACCGCCACGGTGCTGGCCGCACTGTTCGTTTATTTTACCTGCGATTACGTCGCTCTGCTGTTCCAGCGGCGGCAGCAGCAACCCTTGACGGAGAATTTCGCCCGCGAACTGAACACCTTCATTGTGCGGTACTACACCGATTCGGTCAGAAACCTGGCGACCAGGGAGGAAACGGCCATTGTTTGTGCCGGCGCCGCTCCCCGGGACAACCCGGAGCTGTTGCGGGTCCTCAATACGGCCCGGGGGGTGCTCGATGTGGCGCTGGTGTATGTCATGGACGCAGGCGGAACCGTGGTGGGCTGTTCCACGGCACCGGGAGAAGTGAGTCTCACCGGAAACACGTACGACTTTCGGCCCTATTTTACGCGTGCCATGGCGGGTACTCCCTGGATTTTCCCCGCAATCGGGGTGACCACCCATGTCAAGGGCGTCTATTTCAGCGCACCGGTTTATGGCCTCGACAAGAACAAACCCATCGGCACGGCGGTAATCAAGACCAAGGCCACGGTTTTTGACGAATATTTCGCCACGCTGCCGGGTGGGATGGAAGCCCTGTTGCTGTCACCCGACGGCATCGTTTTTTCTTCCACAAAACAACACTGGCTTTTTCGGGCCGCCCTGCCGATCGCACCGGACAGACTGGACGAGATCAAAGGCAGCAGACAGTTCAGCGGGCAATCCCTTGCCCGATTGCCTTTTTCTTTGTTGCGGTCGACCGTTTCGTACAACGGCATACGCGCAACCGTTGCCGTGCGGTCGCTCGAGATCGGCGGCTGGCGGATCGCCACCTTGACGCCCCTGCCGTTTCCCTGGCTGGCGGTGGTCTTTCTCTGGGGGGTGATTCTTGCCCTCGGGTCGTTGGTCACCGTCATCGTCCTCAATGCCCACCGCGAACAGCAATTGACCGGACAGGTTCGAGCCGGCCAGGATGCGAGCAACCGGGCGCACGCCGCCCACAGGGACTCGGTCCTGGAACTGGAGACCATTTTCAGCACCAGCCTCGTCGGCATCGTCCTGGTCCGCGACGGCCAAATTGCCAACACCAACAAACGCATGGGCGAGATGTTCGGTTATGACCGGGACGAATTGATCGACACCGAGGTCCGCCAGCTCTTTTCCGGCCGGCGCGCCTTCAGGCGATTCGTCCGCCGCCATTTGCATCAACTGATGGACAGTAACATCGAGCAGGTCGAATACGACCTCAGAAAAAAGGACGGCACCCTTATCCCGTGCACTCTCAGCGGCAAGGCGATCGATCGCGCCAATCTGGCCCGCGGCACGGTATGGGTCGTCGAGGATATATCCCGCAGGAAGGCGGCCGAGCGGGAACTCGAACAGGCCAGGAGCGCGGCCGAGGCCGCCAGTGTCGCCAAGGGGCAGTTTCTCGCCAATATGAGCCACGAGATCCGCACGCCCATGAACGGCATCATCGGCCTGGCCAACCTCCTGCTCCACACCGGCATGCCGGAAAAGATCCGGAAGGGCCATCTGGAACTGATTCGGCGTTCCGCCATCCGGTTGATGACCATCATCAACGACATCCTCGATTTTTCCAAGCTGGAGGCGGGACGGTTCGAGCTGGAACAGCGGCCCTTTGACGTGCGGGGAATGCTGCGGGAGGTCATGGAACCGATGGCGCCCACGGCGCGGCGGAAAGGCCTGCAATTGAAGATGGACGTGGAGCCGGCCGTTCCCGGGCAAGTTCTGGGGGACCAGACCAAGGTCATGCAAATCCTGACCAATCTCGTCGACAACAGCTTGAAATTCACCAGAAAAGGATTCGTGCACCTCGAGGTCCGGCGGGAGATGGGAAACCGGGACCAGTCGCCGCTGCTGCTGTTCAGGGTGGCCGATTCCGGCATCGGCATTCTTCCAGCCTATTGGGACAAGGTTTTTGAATCGTTTTCCCAGGCCGATTCTTCCCACAGCCGCAAATTCGGGGGAACCGGCCTGGGGCTTTCCATTTCCAAGGGACTGGTCGAACTCATGGGCGGGCGGATCTGGTTTGAGAGCGAACCCGGCAAGGGAACCTGTTTTTTCTTCACGTTGCCCCTGGCCGTGTCTGCGGAGAACCTGCCGCTGCAGCAGGATACGGCCGCGACCTGCTATTGGCAGGACCTGCCGCAGGGGCAGGGAGGGCGCATTCTGGTGGCTGAGGACGAATACATCAACACGGTCCTGATCGGCGCTTTGCTCACACAGGCCGGCTATCGTGTGACCACGGTGCGGAGCGGGCGGGAAGCGGTGGAGGCCTGGCGTGGCGGGGTGTTCGACTGCATTCTCATGGACATCCAGATGCCGGAAATGGACGGTTATGAAGCGGTGGCCCGTATCCGGGAGGCGGAGGTGGTGACCGGCGAGCATGTTCCGATCATCGCCATGACCGCCTACGCCATGAGCGGCGACCGGCACAAATGCCTGTTGGCGGGCATGGACGAATACATTGCCAAACCGATCGACGGTACGCTGGTCCTGCGGTTGTTGCGGCAATTCCTGCCCACCGCCGGTATCCAGCAGTCCGTCGCCCGCGAGGACAAGGCGTCATGACCCGCCTGTTGGCCCTGCTGCTGCTGTGCCTGGCGGTGGGGATAAGTGCCTCTCTGCTGGCCGTCCGTCCCACCGACGATGTCGAACTGGTGGACTATTTCCCCGAAGATACGCTTGTTTTCATGGAGTGGGAGCAGGCGGCCGGACTGGGGGAGCGTTGGCGACTCGATCAGGTCGGGAAAACGGTGCCGCCGTCGACATGGTTCCAATTCCTGGAGCAGGCGGGAGGAAGCGATGCCCTGATCGGCGAGGCGCGCCGGGCGGTCCTTGCCTGGGAGACATGCGTCAACCACCCCGCCGTGGCCTCCCTGCTGGGCAGCAGCGCGGCATTCGCCCTGCTGCCGGAACCCGCCGGGCAGGCCGATTTTTTTCCGTCCCGGCAGTGGGTTGTGGCTGTGCGGGTCGATGCCGACGCGTCCGAGCACCGATTCGAGGAATGGTTCGGCCGGATCCGGTCACGCCGGACCATCGGCTACCAGGGGGAACGCCTCCTGCACCTCGTTGCCGATGACGGCCAGGAGGTGTTCTGCTGGCAGCACCGGAATGTCGTCCTGCTGGCCGGCGAGCAGTCGCTGATTCGGCGATGCATCGACCAGAATCTCCGGCGCATGGTCCGGACGCGCACCGGACTGTTCCTGAACACAGCGTATCAGCGTTTGCGCCGGTTGAACAAGAGCCGTGCAGATATCTTTTGCTACATCGACCTCGAGCGGCTTCGCCAGCGACTGCCGCTGGTACGGGCAATCGAATCCGCCAGCGGCGGCCGGCTGCCCCGGCAACTCGCGTTCTGCCACCGTGCCGTCGCGGGTGCAAGCCAGTGGGGAATCGGCGCCCTGGTCGGCAGGGAGTCGACCAGGGCCTTTGCCGCCCGGCATCAACTGGCGCCGCCGGTCCGGCAACCGCTTCCGGGGCCGATGGTGCGGGAGACCGAACTCGCCCTGTGGACCAACTGGTTCAAACCGAAATACCTGTGGGATTTCGTCCGGCAACAGGCCGGCGATGAGGTGGCGTCCCTGATGGCTGCGGTCGGTCAGCAGCTGTCCGAGGCCGCAGGCACCTCGCTGGACGATTTTTTTGATGTCTTTGGCGGTGAGTTCGGGGTAATGATGATCGAGCAACCGATCGAACATCAATCACCCCGATCCCTGGGCTGCCTGCTCGTCGCCGTGCGGGACCGGCCCGCCGTGGCGGCGATGATCGAACGACTGGTGGCAGGTCTGCAGGTGATCACGGTCGAGTCCGGCAACCTGGAGATCGCTTCGGTGATGCTGGCCGGCGGCCTGCTGCAACCGGCCTATGCCCTGCTGGACCATCACCTCATCCTGGCCGACAGCGTGGAACTGGTCGAGCTGGCCCGGCGGCAGCTGCTGCACGACGGTCCTGGCGGCGGCCGGTCCGGGCGGCGGGGTGACGAAGGCGGGCAGGGCAATGTGGCGGTTTTCGTCCGGGTGGGAGAGATGGCCGAACGCCTGGCGCCGCTGTTGACCCTGCTGGCCAAGGAGACGGGTGAGCGGAACCGGGTGTTGTCGCACGAAGGCCGGCGGTTTGTCCGGGAGATCGGCCTGCCGCTGCTGACGGCGCTCCGAACCGTGTCCACGGGCCGGCTCCAGGGGTACGTCGCCGACGATACCCTCTTTATGGAACTGGAGTATACGCCGCAACGGGATTGAGCCGCCCGTTCTTGTGGCGTGGCTCCGTGCAGGAACGAGCCGTTATGGAACAATTGGTTGCCGAACTGAAGAAAATGCTGCCGTTCAAGGAAACGACCGCGCCGGGCGACATCGTGTTGATCGCCGCCAAACAGCCACAGATGCTGCTCTACGCGGTGGTGGGCGAAATCGTCCGCGACGAGACCCGCAAGGCCGAGTGGTGGCACGTGACCCTGCATCTGCTCTCCATCCCGATGCAGACGGTGGTCTGGACGCTGCGCACCCCCCAGTTCACCGGCCGGGAAATCTTCACCATGGGCGGCGAGGGCCGGTTCGTCCAGGCGGTTCGGCTCGAGGGTAGGCCGCCCGGCCCGGTTGACCAAGGACAGGGAAATAAGCGCGATCAGCGGCCGGGACTGCGGATTGTCAAGTGATGCGGGCTGAACAGGTCGTCGTCATCGGCAACGAACGGGGGATACATGGCCGGGTCGCGACCCGGCTCGCCGGGATGGCGGCGAGCCATGGCGTGCATCTTTTCCTCCGCCACGGCGAGGAGACGGTGGAATGCAGCTCGATCCTCGATGTCCTGGCCCTGGCCCTGGCGCGGGGCACCGCCGTCGGCCTGGTGGCCGAGGGGGCGCAGGCCGAAAGCGCGCTGGCCGCCGCCATCGAGATTATCAATGCCCAGGATGATTCGGACCATGACCCACCCGGATAAGGAAGACAACCAGATACCTTCAGGGCGCAGCCTGCAGGGAATCGGCGTTTCCCCCGGCATCGTGGCCGCCACCGTGGTGGTCCTCAAGCGGCAGACCCTGCGGACCGGATGGTACCATCTGCCGGCCGACCACATCGAAAAGGAGGTGGACCGCTTTGCCGGCGCGATCAAGGCCGCCGGCGACGAACTGCTGCATCTGCGCGAGAAGCTGGCCGACGACCTGGCCGACGCCCTGTCGATCATCGATTCCCACCTGTTGATGCTCAAGGACCGGATGATGGTCGAGCGGACCATGGCCCTCATCCGGCACAACAACGTCAACGCCGAATGGGCCCTGACCCAGGCCCTGAGCGAGATCAAGGAACGGTTCGACCGGATCGACGACCCCTACATCAGGGAGCGGTTCGCCGACATCAAGCATGTCGCCGACCGGGTTTTCGACCTGCTCTCCGGGCGGGAACACGGGCCGCTTTCGGGCGAGGACCAGCCGGTCATTCTGGTGGCCAACGATTTTTCCCCCGAAGACACGCTGCGCATGCAGGCCAGCAGCGTCCATGGCTTTCTGACCGAGAAGGGCGGCATCACCTCCCATACCGCTATCGTCGCTCGTTCCCTCGGCCTGCCGGCGGTGGTCGGCATCGAACACGCCACCTCGCTGCTGACCACGGGCGACCTCATCATCCTCGACGGCGGCAGCGGCCGGATCACTCTCCATCCTGAACCCGAGGAACTCCAGCGGGTGCAGGAGGGCAACCGGCAGGACCGTCTCCTGGCCGAGGAGCTGGAGCAGTACATCCATCTGGTCTCGGAAACCGTGGACGGGTTCACGGTCCGTCTGAGCGCCAACATCGAAACGCTGGGCGAGCTGCCCGCCGTGCTCCGTTTCGGTTCCGAGGGCATTGGCCTGTTCCGCAGCGAGTTCGACTATTTCAACGGTCGCCGGCCGCCCAGCGAAGAACAACTGCTGTCCACCTACCAGCAACTGCTGGCCACCATGGCGCCTTATCCGGTGACCGTGCGCACCCTCGACGTGGGCGGCGACAAGTTCCTCAACCGCTTTCCGGGCAACAAGGCCTGGCTGGACCGGGAACGCAACCCCGCCCTCGGCCTCCGCTCCATCCGCTTCTCCTTGTATGAGCGGGACCTGTTCCGCAGCCAGTTGCGGGCCCTGTTGCGGGCTTCGGTCCATGGCCGGCTGCGGATTCTCCTCCCGCTCATTTCGGCGCCGGTGGAATTGCGCCAGGTCAAGGCGATCGTCGCCGAGGTGCTGGCGGAACTGGCCGGAGAAGGGCTGCCCGTGGCCGAGGATGTCGAAATCGGCATGATGGTGGAGGTGCCCAGCGCCGTGGTCATGGCCGATGTCTTTGCCGCGGAGGTCGATTTCTTCGCCATCGGCACCAACGATCTGATCCAGTATTCGCTGGCCATCGACCGGGGCAACCAGTACGTCGCCCATCTGTACGAGCCGTTTCACCCAGCGGTGCTGCGCATGATCCAGCAGACCGTGGAGGCCGGCCATGCCCGCAACATTCCGGTTTCCCTCTGCGGCGAAATGGCCGGCGATCCCCTGTGCGCCCCGGTGCTGATGGGCATGGGCCTGGACGAACTGTCGATGCGGCCGGCGGTGGTGCCCCGGATCAAGCGGCTGCTCCGCCACTGCCGCAGCGAGGAGTTGCGGCGGATCGCCCAGCAGGCGCTGCAATGCGGCGATAGCGATCAGGTCCGCGATCTGCTCGCCAGGCAATTGCCCCATCTCTACCCCAGGGAGTTCTATCAGGGATGAACGAGCGCCAGATTATCGACCACATCGCCGCCCTGGCCGGCCGGCCGGACGAACGGCTGATCAGGGGCATCGGCGACGACTGCGCCGTGGTGGCCAAGGACGGCCGTCTGGTCTGGCTGCTCACCATGGATACCCTGATCGAGGGCGTTCACTTCGACCCGGCCTTTCATCCCCCGGAAAAACTGGGCCGCAAGGCGGTTTCGGTCAATGTCAGCGATATCGGGGCCATGGGCGGCCGGCCGGTCTTCGTGCTCCTCTCCATCGGCATGCCCCCGTCCTTCGAGCCGTCCTGGTTTCGGGCCTTTGCCAAAGGGTTGGCCGCGGGGTGCCGGGATTACGGCTGCCTGCTCATCGGCGGCGACACGGTTGCCAGCCCCCAGGGTTTCAATTGTTCCCTGACCGCCATTGGCGAGGCGGAGGCGGACCGGGTCGTTTACCGCAGTGGCGCCCGGCCGGGTGATACCGTCTGGGTCAGCGGCCTGCTGGGATGTGCCGCCGCCGGGCTGGAACTGCTGCGGCAGGGACTCGGCGCCGCCTCCGCTGCCTTTGCCCCGCTTGTGGAGCAGCACCTCAACCCCACGGCCAGGGTCGATCTGGGACAGCGGCTGGGCGAAAGCGGTCTGGCGCACGCGATGATGGATCTCTCCGACGGCCTGGCCACCGATCTGGCCCACCTTTGCACGCAGTCCGGGGTGGGGGCGCGGATTGCGGCCCGGGATCTGCCCGGCCCGGCCGCTCTCGCCGAGGCGGCCCGTCTCGCCGGCGCCGACCCGGAGCGATGGGCCATCGGCGGCGGCGAGGACTACGAACTGCTGTTCACCGCCGCTGCCGACGCCCGCGACCGGCTGCTCGCCCTCGGCCGTGCCTGCGGGCTGCCGCTTACGCCGATCGGTACCATCGTCGCAGGCGAGGGCGTGGTGCTGGTCAGACAGCGGTCCGACGGCACAGGCGAGGAGGTCGGCATCGCCTATCAGGGGTACGACCATTTCCGCGACAGGGCAGGGGAGTAGGATGCCGGTCGGCGCCCTGTTCAGACACTGGTCGCTGCGGCTGTGGGCCCCGGACCGGGTGGCGCAGCACACCTATGAGGCCTTCAAAGACCTGCTCGGCTTCGATGGCCGCTGCCACGAACTGATGGCCGAGTTCGAGGCCGTCTACCACGAGGGGCGGTTCGAGGACCTGGCCCGCACCCGCAGCCGCTACCGCCGGTTCAGCGAGGCGGTGGCCGGGATGGTGACCGCCTTGGAGCGGATGCATCCCGGCCAGGCGGGCCCGCTGCGCGCCTATTGCAACAAATACGATTTTTATGCCCGCCTGCTCCTCGCCCCGCCCGAGGCATTCCTCATCCCTCCCTTTGTTCTTGGCCATGACGCCCCTGTCGAACCCCGGCTGGCGGGCAACAAGAGCGCGCACCTGGTCCGGATCAAACAGGAGGCGAAGGCGCCGGTTCCCGAGGGCTTCACCATCACCGCCACCACCTTTGCCCTGGTGGTGGCCCACAACCAGTTGCGTCCGGCCATCGACCTCCTCCTGGCCGGGATCGATCCCGACGATGTCGCCAGTCTGGAGGCGGTCTCCCAGGCCCTGATGACCCTGGTGCGGCACAGCGAGATTCCGGATCGGATCGAGGAAGAGATCCTCGGCGAGTACGACCGGCTGGCGGCCCTGACGCCCGGCAGGGCGCCGCTGGTGGCGGTGCGTTCCTCGGCCCTGCTGGAAGACGGCGACCGCAGCTTTGCCGGCCAGTATCGCTCGGTGCTCGGCGTGCGCCGAGACGGCCTGCTTGCCGCCTACCGGAAGGTGGTCGCCTCGAAATACACGCCCGAGGCCCTGCTGTACCGCATCCGCGCCGGGATCGGCGATGAAGAGGCGGCGATGGCCGTGCTGGTGACGACGATGGTTGACGGGGCGGCCAGCGGCGTGGTCTACACCCGCGATCCGGCCGCCGGCGATGATGCCCTGCTGGTGCACGCCGTCCACGGCCTGGGCCTGCCTCTGGTGGGAGGGGAGACGGTGCCGTTCGTCTCTGTCTTTTCGCCCGGCAGCGAGGTCCCGGTCGAGCGTTCCGCCGGCCGGCAGCGGCGGCAACTGGTTCTGCGGGACGGGCAGCTCCGTGAGGAACCGCTGGCCGCGGACCGGGCCGCGTCTGTGCCGCTTGACCGAAGGCAGGCCGTCGGACTCGTCCGCCTGGCCAGGAGCCTGGAGCGGCTCTTTGGCGGCCCGCAGGATATCGAATGGGCATTGACCGCGGACGGGCGGCTGTTCATCCTGCAATCCCGGCCCCTGCGGCTGGAAAGTGGTTTTCCCCTCCAGCGCGCATCCTTCCGGCCACCCGAGAATCTCAAACCCCTGCTGACCGGCGCCCGGCGGGCTGCCGGCGTCGTCGCCCACGGCACCGTGTGCCATTTCGGCCCGGAAAGCAGCAAACTCCCGGCAGCGGGAGCAGTGCTGGTCACCCGGCACATCCCGCCTGCCTTGACCCGGCACCTGCCCAGACTGGCCGCCGTGGTCTGCGAACAGGGCGCAATCACCGGCCATTTCGCCACAGTCTGCCGGGAATTCGGCGTGGCGCTGCTGGTGGAGGCCACCGGCGCCCTCGCCGTTTTGCCCGAGGGCGCGGAGGTGACCGTCGACGGCTGGGACGGCGCCGTGTATCCCGGCCGGGTCGACGGCCTGCTCGCCCTGGGGGAACAGCGGCGGACGGCTGCGGTTTCCGCTTTCCAGCGCAAGCTGCGCACCCTGCTCGACTCCATCACCCCCCTGCATCTGCTCGACCCAACCGATGCCGAATTCCGGCCGCAGTCCTGCCGCTCGCTGCACGACATCATCCGTTTTGCCCACGAGACGGCCGTGCAGACCATGTTCGGTCTGGGCGACATCGCCGGCGGTGTCTCAAGCCGCTGCCGCAAGCTGGCGAGCGAGGTGCCGCTCGACGTTTTCCTGCTCGATGTCGGCGGCGCCTTCGCCGATGCCGGTGGCAAGGAAATCGACCTCAGCGCCTTGCGCTCGGCACCCTTCCTCGCCCTCTGGCAGGGACTCAGCCATCCGGAGGTCGATTGGCGCGGCCAGCCGCATTTCGACTGGAAGGATTTCGGCGACATGGCGCTGTCCGGGGGCATCGCCCAGGGGGCGGCCAAACATTTTGCCTCGTACGCCGTGGTCGGGGCCGACTATGTCAATCTCAACATGCGGTTTGGTTTCCATTTCACCCAGGTCGACTGCCTCTGCGGCGACGACAGCCGGATGAACTACTGTCGGCTGCGCTTTGCCGGCGGCGGCGGCGAAGAGCGGGGCCGCCTGGCGCGGATCGAACTGCTCAGGCGGATTCTCGCGCGGCTGGGCTTTGAGGTCGAAGCAAGGGCCACGCTGCTCGACGCCCGGCTGATGGGATACCCGGCCGGGGAACTGCAAGCCCTGCTGGTCCACCTCGGCCGCCTGCTCGGCCAGGTCAAGCTCCTCGACCTGGTGTTGCGGGACGACGAGATCGAACAAAGGGTCAAGGCTTTTTTCCGGGGAATCGGAGCTCGCTAGGCCATGTATCAACTGCACTGGATCACCGACCACCTGGCCACCGGGCATGCCCCCATGTCCTACGAGGACCTGGCCGCCATCCGCGCCCAGGGCATCCGCGCCATCGTCAACCTCTGCGGCGAGTTCTGCGACCTCCATCAGATCGAGGAGAGCAGCGGCTTCGAGGTCTATTACCTACCGGTGGCGGACGAATGCGCCCCGGATCTGGCGGCCATGGAAAAGGCCCTCGACTGGCTGGACGAAAGCATCTACCTCGACAAGAAAGTGCTGGTGCACTGCCGGATGGGCCATGGCCGCACCGGCACCTTCATCGCCGCCTACCTGCTGCGTCGGGGCTTTGCTTTCAGGGAGGCGGAGCAGACCATGAAGGGCAAACACGCCAACCCGGCCACCTTTGCCCAGCGCCGTTTCCTGAAAGAGTACGGCCGACAGGCCGGCCCGCTCAAGACCGTGCCGCCCCGGATCGACAACCGGCCCCGGCCGGACGTCGCGCCGCTGCTGGCCGCCTACGCCCAGGCCATCGCCTGGGCCGATGCCCGCATCGGCGAGCGGCACGCCGGTTGCGGCCTCAACGACCATCCCTGCTGCCACAGCCCCTTCGATCTTCGCCTCATCGAAAGCATGCACCTCAGCCAGGCCATCAACCGGGGCCTGACCCAGGGACAGCGGCAGGAGGTAATCGAGCTGGCCCTGGCCCTGGCCCGCACCATGAAGGAACTGCATCATCAGCAACCCGGCCTGACCACGGACGCCCTGGCCGCATATTTTCCGCAAGCGCTCCTCACCTGCCCATTGCTGGCGGACGGCCAATGCCTGGTGCTCGCTGACCGGCCGCCGCGGTGCCGCTACGGCCACGGTGCGGACGACGACCAGGCCGCCGCCGTTGCCGCGGTGATGACCGAGCTGTCGCGCCAAGCCTATCAAACGCTGACCGGCCGGACGCCGCCCGCCATGGAACTGACCTTCTCATCGGCCGACACCATTTCCGGCAAATTCGTTCAGCTTTATTTTCAGGCGGCGAGCGGCAAAACCGAGTAGAGTGCACCAATGAGCACGAACGAGCATCCCCGCATCCTGGTTGTCGACGACGAGCGCGACATGCTCACGTTCCTGACCAAGATGCTGACCAGGAAAGGGGGCTACGAGGTGGTCACGGCGCTCTCCGCCGAGGAGGCCCTGGCGAAGATGCAGGCCGAACCGCCGGCCGCCGTCCTCACCGACATCAGGATGCCGGGCATGGGCGGCCTGGCCTTTCTCCAGCGGGTCCGCACGCTCGACCCGGCAGTGACCACCGTGCTCATGACCGGTCACGGCACCATAGCCATGGCGGTGCAGGCGCTCAAGGACGGGGCCTATGACTTTGTCGAAAAGCCCTTCGACAACGACCGTATCCTCCGCACCGTCGGCCGGGCCGTGGAGCGGACCCGGCTGATGCGGGAGAATGCCCAGTTGCAGGACCGGCTCGCCGGTCAGGAGCACGACCACGGCTTTGTCGGCCGTTCGCGGCGATTGCAGCAGACCCTTGAATTGCTGCGCCGGGTGGCCCGGAGCAACGTCACTGTGCTCATCCGCGGCGAATCGGGCACCGGCAAGGAGCTGGCGGCCAGGGCGCTGCACGCCCTCTCGCCCCGGGTCGGCCGGCCGATGATCACCGTCAACTGTCCGGCCCTGCCCGAGCACATCCTGGAGAGCGAGCTGTTCGGCTACCGCAAGGGGGCCTTCACCGGCGCGGATCGCGATAAAACAGGGCTGTTCGTCGAGGCCGACGGCTCCACCATCCTGCTCGACGAGATCGCCGACATCCCGGTGAGCGTGCAGACCAAGCTGCTGCGGGTTTTGCAGGAGAAGGAGGTGCAGCCCCTGGGGCAGAACCGGACCTTCAGCGTCGATGTCCGGGTGATCGCCTCCACCAACCAGGACCTGGAGGCCAAGATCCGGCGGGGCGAGTTCCGGGAGGATCTCTTCTACCGCCTCAAGGTGATGACCGTGACCATGCCCGGCCTGGCGGACATGGCCGGCGACATCCCCCTCCTGGCCCAGCATTTCCTCGACCGCTACAGCCGCGAGCACGGCCGCGAGCAACTGGAATTCTCTGCCGAGGCGCTCCAGGCGCTGATGCAGCATCCCTGGCCCGGCAACGTCCGCGAGCTGCAGAACACCATCAACCGGGCCGTGCTCCTGTGCGGCTGCACGGTGATCGAGGCGGCCGATCTCTGGGACGAGGCGGAACAATGTCCGCAACCGCCGGATGGCACGCGTCTCCTGGAAACCATGGATGCCGCCTCCTTCGATCAGCTTCCCTATCAGCAGGCGAAAAACGCGTTGCTGCACCGGTTCAACGCCGCCTACCTCGCCCAGGCCCTCCGATCGTCCGGCGGCAACGTCACGGCGGCGGCCCGTGCCTGCGGCATGGAGCGGCAGGCCTTCCAGCGTCTGCTTCGCCGGCACGACATCGACTCGAGGACCTTCCGCTGATGGAACCGCAACCGGCTCCCTACACCCTGGCGCGCAACAAATCCTACTGCAACTTCTGCCCCGGCTACTGCTGCTACCGGCTGCCCGGCGCCACCCTGTACCTCGACGCGCTGGACATCAACCGCCTCGCCCGCCACTTCGGCATCAGCGACGGCACCTTCCGCCGCCGCTATCTGGAAAACAAGAACACGTTCCGGACCAGGGCAGACGGCTCCTGCCCCCTCCTGGCCACGGACCGCATGTGCAAGCGCTGCACCGTGCACGAGGCCCGGCCCCGACAGTGCCGCGAATTCCCCTACGACAAACCCTGCCCCTACCTGGAAAACCCCGGCCTGCTGGAACTCATCCAGCCGCGGGTCGAACGCAGCCTCGCCGGGAAAAGCGACGACCACCGCTGAGCCTGCGTTTCTTCCTTTGCACGAACGGCTGTCAGCCGTGTTTTGCGTCCCCTCGGGTGCATCTTTTTTGTTCCCCTGCAACATATATGTTGCGTCTCTGCGCGACCGGGAACGAATATATTTCCGGTTCATTCAGGTTCTGTTCGAAAAAATATATATTAATTTTAAATTATTGTGAATTGTGCCGGTATCGGCCTCCTGCTGGCATCCGATGTGCTAGAAGCTGATACGGAGTGCGTACGCCATCGCCGTCCTTCTTCGGCAACCGAAACCGCAGGTGCACGGATGCCGGGGCACGACGGACCGCCGCCCCGTGACCTCTGCGCCCGCCGCGGCCACGGGAGGGCACGGACGAGGGGCGGTGAGATCGATCAAGCCGCAATGTGGTGCAAGGAGAACAACATGGCAGAAATTCTCGCCCTGGACGATGTCCTCGATGCCACCGTGCTCGTGGGCAAGATCCTTAAGAAAAAAGGACATGTGGTCCATACCTTCACCGAAGAGGACGAGGCGATCGCGTTTGCCCGCCACCATCCCATCGATTTGGCCATTCTTGATATCAAGTTGAAAAAAATGAGCGGTATCGAGGTGTTGGCCATTTTGAAAGAGGAGCATCCTACAATGAGGACCATCATCCTCACCGGGTATCCGACCGTGGAAACCGCCCGCGAGGCCATCAGCCTGGGAGCGGACGAATACTGCGTCAAGCCGATCGATCGGATCGAACTGGAAGAGAAGGTGGAAAAGGTGCTGGCGGCGGGATCGGGGGATTGATGCCCTCGGGCCGCGCTACCGCCCCGGTGGTGGTCATGCCGTTGCCGGAGGGGGCGGCGGCGCTGCGGCCGGGAGGACGGACAGTGGGTTGTATGGGAGTATAAACCGCCGGCGCCGGTCGCGGCGTTCGGACGGATCGCATGAACAACAAACAAGGGAGATTGAGTATGAACATGAGAAAAGGCGTCGTCCCATGGCTATTTGCGGCAATGGTGATGCTGGTGGGAAGCAATGCGGCCGCAGTGGAAGGGGAGGGCCAACCGGCGGTCCAGCAGGCTCCCGCCTCGGCGGGCGTGACGATCACCATCGACAAAACCGAACTCAACAACGGCGGCACGATCAAGGTCAGCGGCCAGGCCCCGGCCGGAAAGCCGGTTTTTCTCGAAGTCTGGGCGGCGGACCACAGCGTGCGTGCCAACCGGTTTGACAGCGAGGTCGACAAGGAGACCGGCAAGCGCCCCTATATCTTCTACATCACCGAAGAGATGCCGGCCTACTACAAGATCTTCGCGCCGAAGGATATGCAGGCCAAGATCGACGCGGCCAAGAAGCAGGGAAGGAAATGGAGCTATTCAGCAGTGCTGAAGGATCTGGGCGCGGAAGGTGCCTACACCGTTCCGGCCAAGACCAAGATCGATCACTTCCAATCCACCCTGATGGCCAGCATCGTCGGCAGCCGCGGCGACCTGCTGCCGGCCATGGACGACAAGGAGAACCGCAAACGCTCCATGCAACTGGTCAAGGCCCGTTTCCGGAGCGTTGACAAGGTGTTTGCCGCCGATGTCGACGTCAAGCCCGACGGTTCCTACACCGCCGACATCAAGATCCGCGAGGGTCTGTCCCCCGGCAAGTACAAGATCGTCGCCGCAGTGGACAAGGCGACCAAGAGCGAGGCCGCGACCTTTGAAAACAAGATCGCCTTTCCCCTGGTGTACCTGGATAACGCCGGCACCAGCCTCAACATCTTCTATCCCTTTCTGCTGACCCTGGTTGTGGCCATATTCGGCGTGCTCATGGGCGCGGGCGGCGGCTTCATCATGAACCCGCTGCTGCTGACCCTGTTCCCGGCCTTGCCCCACACCATCGTCGCCGGTACGGTCACCCCGACGGTGCTCTTCTCGCAGGGCAGCGGCATTTTCAATTACTCGAAGATCAAATTCATCAACTGGAAGCTGGGATGCAGCATCGGCGTTGCCATGCTCCTGGGCGGGTTCATTGGCCCGAAACTGACCGAGATGATCACCCTGGACCAGTTCAAATTCGCCTTCGGCTGGATTCTGCTTGTCCTGGCCGCGCTGATGCTCTGGCAGACAATGCCCGCCTACCTGGCGAAGAACAAGAAGGAACAGGCCATTCTCAAGGAGTTCAAGAAGCGGGCTGAAGAAGCGGCCAAGGGCAAAAATTAAGGATCTTTCGAGGAGAATCGATCATGAAAATAGAATTCTGGGGACAGGAATTTAAGGTAAACATGGTGATCGGCTGCATCGGTGGTTTTCTGATCGCCGTCATGTCGTCGATGTTCGGCTTCGGCGGCGGTCCGTTCATGGTGCCGCTGATGACCGTGGCCCTGCGTCTGCCCATGTATCTGGTGGTCGGCAGCTCACTGTTGGCCATCTTCTTCAATACATCGATCAGCACCATGCGCCATTATCAGTTCGGCAACTTCGACCTCTATTTCTTCCTGGCCATGTTCCCGGCGGCCATTCTCGGCGGCTATATCGCGCCGCAGATCGCCAAGCGGGTCAGCCCCCTGGTGGTCAAGCGGGTTGCCTGCGTGGGCTTGGTGCTGTTGGCCCTGAATCTGCTGGGCGTGTACTGATACCCTCCGGCAGGGTGCACTGCCTTACCTGAAGCATCCCTCCTTCCCGCGAAGAAGGCCGCACGGCCGTCTTTACGGGAAGGAGGCCTCCCCTCCTCTCGGTCGGTGTCTGTGGTCAGACAACGATCACCTGTTTTTTCCGAGTTTTTTTCCGTGCATGGTTCGGGTGCGCCCGGTTCCGACAGCCGGTCCTGCCGGCAGCGTTCGGTGGCGGCTACGGCAGGCTGGTTGCGGTTCGCGATCAGCGAGACAAGGAGCCGTTGGCCTGCACCCTGAACTTCTCGACAAAACCGGCAGGCATGTAGCTCATTTTGGCCTGGCGCAGTCCCGGATCGCCCAGGTCCTGCTCCCGGTTGATGGTGACGTATTCTTCGGGGAGAACAGCGGCAAAGGATTGATTGATGAATTGATACAGTCCCTTGTAGCCGGGAACCGCTTTTTCGAAATGGATGGCGTAACTGGTGCCCCCGGCCAGTTCCTCGCCGAGGACGAAGGCCACCGGCCGCGATTCGACATAGTAGATGCCGCCGCAGAGTTGCAGCGGCTCCATCAGTTCGATGGCTTCCCGCGCCGCTTCGTAGTCGCCGGGGGCATCCGCACCCAGCCGCCAGTCTTCGAGCACGCGCAGGGCATCGTCCCGCAGCTCCGTGCGCAACGGCTTGGCGGCAAAGCTGTGCGAGCGGGTGAAGGCCTTGATGAGATTACGTTTTTTGTGATAGTTGCGGCCGCCCAGGAGGGCCAGGTCGCGGCGGCGGTACAGGTAGTCGAAATTGTTGCGGTCTTCCTCGACCCGGTAGCCTTGCTCGGCAAGGAGCCGCGCCTGGGGCGCGGAGGCGCACTTGAGCATGCCGTGGTCCTGGAGAAGGGTGTCGAGCAGGGACGTAGCCGGCAGGGTGAAGGGGAGCATGAAGAAGGGGATGGCGCCATCCCGGCCGAGGAAGGCGATGGTGCCGTCGTCCAGCCTGGTCACCGTATACTGATGGGCGGCGCGGAACAGGTACAGATCGGCGAAGGTGAATTCGGAAATGCCCTCGCGCAGCTCCCGGAACAGGGGATGCAGCAGGGGGCGGAGCTCTAAGGTCAGGGGGGAGGAGCGGGGATAATCAGGAAGCATGGCTGACGGGACACTGGGCAACGAAAAGGGGGCGGGTGGCGCGTACGGTCAAAACGGTTCGGCGCGGCGGCCGTAGGCGGCCGAAACAGCGTGTGCGTGGCCTGCTTGCCGAACGGGTCAGCACCCCAGAACTTTGGCGCTGATCAACGCCATGGTGGCCTGATCCGGTTCCGGCTTCTTCCAGCTGATGAACTGCTTGACCACCCGCCGGAAATCGCCGTGGTCGTCCTTGCATTGGTCGCAGATGGACTGGGCGTTGTCCCGGTACATGATGATCTTGCTGGCCGGGTCGCCGGACGGGCTGATGGCCGCCATTTTCCGGCAGCCGCAGTCGAGGCGGACCACCGCCACCCCCACGGCGTCCGGGCTGCCTTCAAGAATGCCTTCGATCATCGCCTGTTCCCCCCTCTCGGAGGATGGGGCGGCGCTGCTCCGGCGTGTGTGCTGTTTCTGGGCCATGACAAGGAAACCTCGGGTTGAATGGGATGGACCGCATTCTTTGTACCTTTGTTTCCCGCTCCTGCAAACCAAAAAAAACGGACCGGCGGCGATACCGTTCATCGCCGTCGCGCCTTCGGCTGGCGACCGGGTGGCCGCTGCCCGGAAGTGGGGGGAATGCTCCGGTTCGTCAGTGCCTTTTCGCTTGACAAACCACAGCCCGTCTTTTAAAGAAAATTGATTTTGCGTCTTGTATTTCCTTGGAGTCGAGGTCGCAATCAGCATCGTTACCAAAGCCCTTAATTTTTTTGTGGAGGTTGTGCCATGTGGGAAATCGTTGTAGATAAAGACAAATGTTCCGGTGATGAAGAGTGCGTAAACGCTTGCCCCGCTCAGGTTTTCGAGATGCAGGGTGGCAAGGCCGAGCCCGTGCATTCCGACGAGTGCCTCGGATGCGAGACCTGCGTTGAGGTGTGCCCGGAAAGCGCCATCACCGTCACCGAGATCTGATCGCACCGGTCCATTGGGCCGATCAACAAGCCCATCCCTTGCCGGGGATGGGCTTCTCTTGTTTCTGGGGCTGGGCAATTCTTGGAGAGAGAAACAATGGCACCCCTGGCGAAACCCGGCGTCTCGCGCGCGGTTCATCTGTTTGCCGCGCCGTTGTTATGGACCGCCGTCGGCGGCCTGCTCATGGCGCGCGGCTGGGGCTGGCTCGATCCGGGGCGGGGCCGGTTGCTGTTTCTTGCCGCCGGTCTGCTCGGCACCCTGAAATCGCTGTTCGTTCTCGACCGGATCGCCCGGCGTTCCCTGGAACGCATCGTCCGTTTCCAGGACAACACCTGCCTGGGGGCCGTCTATTCGTGGCGGACCTGGTCGCTGGTGCTCCTGATGATGCAGGCGGGCATCGTCCTGCGCAGCGTCACGCAACCGGGGCCGTGCATCGGCATCCTCTACGGCGCCGTCGGCTGGTCCTTGTGTCTGTCCAGCCGGTTGGGCTGGCGCGAATGGTACCATCGGGTACATCACCATGAAATCGCTTAATCGAGTCGAGATCAGCCGTTCCGCGCTGATCCATAATTTTGAGATCTGTCGGCAGCGGGCCGACGGGGCGGTCCTCATGCCGCTGGTCAAGGCCGACGGCTACGGGCATGGCATGATCGAATGCGCCCGCATCTTTGCCGAGCAGGGGGCGGCGGCCTTCGGCGTGGCCGAGGCCGTCGAGGGCGTGCGCCTGCGCGAGGCCGGCATCACCCAGCCGGTGCTGGTCCTGGTCGGGGTGGTGCCGCAGACCCTGCCGGACATCGTTGCCGCCCGCCTGACGCCGGTGGTGACCGATGCCTCGATCCTGCCCGAACTGTCCCGCCTGGCGGGCGCAAAGGGCATCGAGATCGGCGTGCATCTCAAGCTGGATGCGGGCATGGGCCGCCAGGGCGTCCTGCCGGCCGGTTTTGTCGATCTGGTGCAGGCGGTGCACGGGTCGGCCCATCTGCGCCTCGACGGGGTCATGGCGCACCTGCCCCTGGCCGATGACCGCCAATCGGCCAATTCTGATGAAGTGCTGCGCACCTTTCTGAAGACGACCGCCGCGCTGGCCGATTGCGGCCACGGCACATGCTGCCTCCATCTTGCCAACTCCGGCGGATTATTTTATGTTGCCGGCGCCCGGCTCGACATGGTGCGGCCGGGCATCGCCCTGTACGGCTACTATCCGGACGGCGCTGCCGGTGCCGCCGCCGCGTCGTCCCCGCGCCTGCGGCCGGCCATGCGCTACCTCACCCATATTATCCAGGTGCGGCATGTGCCGGCGGGCAGCGGCCTGGGCTATGCGCATCTGTTCACCACCGTCCGGCCCTCGACGATTGCCGTGCTGCCGGTGGGCTATGCCAACGGCTATCTGCGCACCCTCACCAACAGGGCCGAGGTGCTGGTCGGCGGCCGCCGCGCGCCGGTGGTCGGCCGGATTTCGATGAACCTGACCTTGGTCGACGTCACCGATTTGCCCGAACCCAGGGTGGGCGATGAGGTCGTGCTCCTGGGCCGGCAGGGGCAGGAGGAGATCGGCGCCGACGAGATCGCCGGCTGGATGGACACCATCAGCTACGAGGTGCTGTGCCTGTTCGGGCAACTGAACCCGCGGGTCATGGTCGATTAGGGCGGCAACCGCCTCTGGGAGAAGAGACAACAGTCATGATCAAGTCACAGATAAAAGCCATGGTCGAGCGCTGCTTCGCCGAAGGCGTGCGGCAGGGCCTGTGGAGCGGCGCCGCCGAGGGCCGGTACAGCATCGAGGTGCCCAAGCGCGAGGGACAGGGGGATTTTTCCACCAACTTCGCCATGGTGGCCGCCGGCATCGACAAGCGCAAACCCCGCGATCTGGCCGCGCCCATGGCGGAACTGCTCGGTCGCGAGCCGATGATCGCCCAGGTGGAGATTGCCGGACCCGGCTTCATCAACCTCTTGCTCGACAAGGCGATCTGGGCCACGGTGCTGGCGCCGATATACGCCGGGGACGAACAATTCGGCCGCTCCGATGCCGGCGCCGGCCGCCGGGTGCTGGTGGAGTTCGTCAGCGCCAATCCCACCGGGCCGTTGAGCGTCGGTCACGGCCGCAACGCCGTGCTCGGCGACGCCATTGCCCGGGTGCTGGAAGCGGGCGGCTACGCGGTCCAGCGGGAATACTACTTCAACGACGCCGGCCGGCAGATGCGCGTGCTCGGCGAGTCGACCAGGGCCCGCTACCTGGAGCTGCTCGGCCTGCCCAACACCTTTCCCGAGGACGGCTACCAGGGCGACTACATCTACGACATCGCCCGGTCGATGATCGCCGATGCCGGCGACGGCTTCAAAGAGGCCGAGGTGGCGGTGTTCAAGGATCGCGCCCAGAAGGCCATCTTCGCCGACATCGATGCCACCCTCAAGCGGATCGGCATCGGCTTCGACACCTATTTCAACGAGCACACCCTCTACGAGGACGGCCGGATCTATGAAGTGGTCGATGCCCTGCGCGCCAAGGGGCTGGTGTACGAAAAGGAAGGCGCCACCTGGTTCAAGACCACCGAGATGGGGCAGGAGCAGGACCGGGTGATCATCAAGAGCAGCGGCGAACCCACCTACCGACTGCCGGACATCGCCTACCACTGCGACAAGTTCAAGCGCGGCTACGACTGGATGGTCAACGTGTTCGGCTCCGACCACATCGCCACCGTGCCCGACGTGCTCGCCGGAGTCCGGGCGCTCGGTTACGACGATTCCCGCATCACCGTGGTCCTCTACCAGTTCGTCACCCTGCTGCGCGACGGCAGGCAGGTGAAGATGTCGACCCGCAAGGCCACCTTTGTCACCGTGGACGAACTGGTGGACGAGGTCGGGCCCGACGCCCTGCGCTTTTTCTTCCTCATGCGCAAGCCGGACAGCTTGATCGAGTTCGACCTCGATCTCGCCAAAAAGCAGAGCCAGGAAAACCCGGTCTATTACGTCCAGTATGCCCACGCCCGCCTGTGCAGCATCGAGAAAATGGCGGCGGAACAGGGCGGCGCGGCCGATCTGGCGGCGCAAACCCTGGCGCGCCTGGTCGAACCAGAGGAGCATGCCCTGCTCAAGGCCCTGGCCGATTATCCGGCCATGGTGGCCGGGGCCGCGGCCGATCTGGCCCCCCATCGGGTGATTTTTTACCTGATGGACCTGGCCGCGCATTTCCACGGATTCTACAACAAGCACAAGGTGCTGACCGGCGACCGCGAACTGACGGCAGCCCGCCTGGCCCTGTGCGGCGGCCTGCGGCGGGTCTTCCGCAACGGTCTGCATCTGGTCGGGTTGACGGCGCCGGAGAGCATGTGACCATGATGGCTGCGGGCATGTTTTTTTTGCGTGCCGCACTTGCTTTTCCCGGCGAATTCCTTACACATTACCCCGTGCGTCCGTGCGTGGCGGTCGGCAGCGGAGCACGGTCCGAGTTCGCCGGGTCCATCCCGGGAAGCCGTGGGACTGTTTAGGCAAAACGTCCGGCCGCCGGCCGAGGCCAGGCCCAAGCCCTTTCGCATCGAGCTCGGCTGGCGCGGCATGTTCGGCCTGGTGGTGGTCTGTTTTTGTCTTTTTTTGTGGATGTTCCTGCTCGGTGTCTGGGCGGGACAAACCATTCTCCTGCCACCCCGGCCCGTGCAAGCGGTGCCGGGGGCCGAATCGCCCCAACCGCTGCCGTCCGGACCCGTGGAAGAGGACGGTTTCCGGAAACGGCAGCAACGAACCCCGGCGCCCTAGCCGCCCCCATGCCGTCATGTCGTCGTCAGCAATGAACAACAGAAGAAACCGCCGCAGCCCGCGACGGGCGCGGATTTCTCCGGTGTCGGCGCTGCGCGGGGCCATCGGTCGGCATCTCAGAAAGCATCTGGTGATCTATGTACCGGCTGCGGCGCCGTTGATTTTTGTGCTGCTGGCCCATGGCATCACCGTGGCGACCCTGGTTTTGATCAGGTCCGGGGTGCTGCCGCAGGGCCTGGGACTGCATAAAACCCTGGTGACCTGGGGGGTGTACGGATTCCTGCCCCTGCTGCTCTGCTCCTACGGCTGTTTTTTTGCCGTGGCCCGGCCGGTGACCGGGCTGCTGACGCGGAGGTATCCCGAATGGCCGCCGGCCGGGCTGACCGTGGTATCCGGCGCCGCCTACGGCGCGGCCGTTGCCCTGGTCCTGCTGCTGCTGCTCGCACCCGGCTCGACGCTCCGGGTGTTCTTCCTGCTGCTCATCGGCATGGCGACCGGTCTGGGCAACTGGTGGCTGTACCGCGCCCTGACGGTCGCACCCCCACAAACGGCTCAACCGCCTCGAGCCGGCCTGTAACCGGTCGTCCGGCATACCCGAGAAGAGGGAGGACGTATGGCGTCTGTACAGCGGCGTGACACGAAAGCGGGCAGGATCCGTCCCGCCCGCATGGGCGATGTCCGGGCCATCCATGCCCTGCTCACCACCTTTGCCAACAAGGGCCTGATGCTGCCCCGTTCGATCAGCTCCCTCTACGACCATCTGCGCGATTTCATCGTCTACGAGGAAGACGGGACCGTGTACGGGATCTGCGCCCTGCACATCTGCTGGGACGATCTGGCGGAGATCCGCTCGCTGGCGGTGGCCGAGGAACGGCAGAAACGCGGCATCGGCGCCCTGCTGGTCGAATCCTGCCTGGACGAGGCCAGGAGCCTTTCGATCGACCGGGTGTTCGTGCTCACCTACCAGGCCCCTTTTTTCCGCAAGTTCGGCTTTGTCGACCGGGACAAGCAGGACCTGCCGCACAAGATCTGGAGCGACTGCATCCATTGCGCCAAATTTCCCGACTGCGACGAGGATGCCCTGATCCGCACCGGCCTGGCCGGCCGGTCGTGACCGGGGCCCGGCCGCCGGTCATTTTTCAACAATCAAACCCTTATTGGGGGAACCGTAATGGTTGGACAGGTACTTGCCAAGATATTCGGCAGCAAGAACGACAGGATGATCAAGCAATACCGCAAGATCGTCAAGAAGATCAACGAGCTGGAACCCTCGGTCGAGCCGCTTTCAGACGCCGAGCTGGCCGCCAAGACGGTCGAGTTCAAGGAGCGGATCGCCCAGGGCGAGACCCTGGACCAGTTGCTGCCCGAAGCCTTTGCCGTGGTCCGCGAGGCGGCCAAACGGGTGCTCGGCGAGCGCCATTACGATGTCCAGCTGCTCGGCGGCATCGTTTTGCATGAAGGCAAGATCGCCGAGATGAAGACCGGCGAGGGCAAGACCCTGACCTCGACCGCGCCGGTCTACCTCAACGCCCTGGCCGGCCAGGGCGTGCACGTGGTCACGGTCAACGATTACCTGGCCCGCCGCGACGTCCAGTGGATGGGCGAGGTCTACCGCTTCCTCGGCCTGACCACCGGCTGCATCCTCCACGAGTTGAACGACGAGCAGCGGCGCGAGGCCTATGGAGCCGACATCACCTACGGCACCAACAACGAGTTCGGCTTCGATTATCTCCGCGACAACATGAAGTTCTCGCTGAAGGATTTCTGCCAGCGCGGCTTTGCCTACGCCATTGTCGACGAGGTCGACTCCATCCTCATCGACGAGGCCCGGACCCCGCTGATCATTTCCGGCCCGGCGGACATGTCGACCGACCTCTATCTCAAGGTCGACCGGATCATGCGCCATTTCAAGGCCGACGAGCACTACACCAAGGAGGAAAAATCCCGGCAGATCATGCTCACCGACGAGGGCGTGGTGCTGGCCGAGCAGCTCCTGGAAGTCGACAACCTCTACGATCCGCGCAACATCAACTACCTGCACCATGTCAACCAGTCGCTCAAGGCGCACTTCATGTTCAAGCGCGATGTCGACTACATCGTCAAGAACGGCGCCGTGATCATCGTCGACGAGTTCACCGGCCGCACCATGGAGGGCCGCCGCTACTCCGACGGGCTCCACCAGGCCCTGGAGGCCAAGGAAGGCGTGAAGGTCGAGCGGGAGAACCAGACGCTGGCCTCGATCACCTTCCAGAACTATTTCCGCATGTACAAGAAGCTGGCGGGCATGACCGGCACCGCCGACACCGAGGCACCCGAATTCAAGAAGATCTACAACCTCGACGTGGTGGTCATTCCCACCCACCAGAAGATGATCCGCAAGGATTACGCCGACGTCATCTACAAGAACCAGGCCGCGAAATACCGCAACATCGTTAGGGAAATCAAGGAACTGCACGAGAAGGGCCAGCCGATCCTGGTGGGCACGATCTCCATCGACGTCTCCGAGAAGATCGCCAAGATGCTTGCCAAGGAGAACATCCCGCACGAGGTCCTCAACGCCAAGCAGCACGAGCGCGAGGCCGAGATCGTCGCCGAGGCCGGGCAGAAGGGCCGGGTGACCATCGCCACCAACATGGCCGGCCGCGGTACCGACATCAAGCTCGGCGAAGGCGTGCGCGAGCTGGGCGGGCTGCACATCCTCGGCACCGGCCGCCACGAGAGCCGCCGCATCGACAACCAGTTGCGCGGCCGTTCCGGCCGCCAGGGCGATCCGGGCACGTCCCGCTTCTATCTTTCGCTCGAGGACGACCTCCTGCGCATTTTTGGCTCCGACCGGCTGCGGTCGATCATGGACAAGCTGGGCATGGAGGAGGACGAGCCCATCGAGCACTCGATGGTGAGCCGGGCCATCGAGAACGCCCAGCGCAAGGTGGAAGGGCACAACTTCGACATCCGCAAGCACCTGCTCGAGTACGACGACGTCATGAACAAGCAGCGCGAGGTCATCTACAGCCAGCGGCGCGAGGTGCTCGAAGGCGACGACATCCAGCCGATCATCACCGACATGATCGCCGAGCTGGTCGACCAGGTGGTGGCGGATTGCGCCCCGGCGAAAATGTCGGCCGAGGAGTGGGATTGGTCCGCCATCGGGGAACGGGTGGGCCAGGCCTTCGACCTGCAGCTCGATTGGCCGGAGGAGGAACGGAACGAACTCGACTCCGCCGCCTTTGCCGAGAAGCTGCGGCAGGCCGTGGACGAGGCCTATGCCCTCCAGGAAGCCCGCAACGGCGTGGAGCAGATGCGCCAGCTCGAACGGATGGTGCTGCTGCAGATGGTCGATACCCTGTGGAAGGAGCATCTCCTCCACATGGATCATCTCAAGGAGGGCATCGGCCTGCGGGGCTACGGCCAGAAGAATCCGCTCAACGAGTACAAGCGGGAGAGTTTCAATTTGTTCCGCAATCTGATCGGCGCGATCAAGCTGCACACCATCGCCAACCTGATGCGCATCCAGCTGGTCCAGGAGGACGAGTTGGCCCGGCTGGAGGAAGAGCGACGGCAGCAACGCGAGCGGGAACTGGCCGAGGCCAAGCGCTCCAGTGCCGAGGATGCCGCCGAGGCCAAACACCACCCCATCCAGCGGGTCGAGGACAAGATCGGCCGCAACGCGCCCTGTCCTTGCGGCTCCGGGAAAAAATACAAGAAATGCTGCGGCGCGAACGTCTGAGGCGTCGCTGCTGCCCTGGTCTTCCGGCCGTCAGCCCCGCGTTGGGTTGACGGCCTTTTGCATTTCGCGCCGGCACGGCCCCACAGCGGCGGGCGGCCTGGTCGTTTTTTTTTTTGCCGTTGCCTCGGCCAAGAGGTGCGGTACTATCGAACAACAGCGGGCTCCAAGGCTGACCGGAACGGTCCGCGGACAATACAAGCCCTGCCGGTGCCCGCGGCCGGCAGACATCAAAGCGGGAGAACAAACAATGAACGAAGTGACAGCAGCGATCGAGGCGTTCGTCGATACCTGGGCGGAGAGCCCGGACGGCAACAAACAGGGGTTCCTCCGGCTGCACGGGGTGCTCGCCGGCATGGGAGATGCGGTGGTTCTCAGCTTTCATCCCCGGCCGGGGGTGACCTCTTCGCTCCGCGCCGCGGTGCCGGGACACGGTCGGTCGCTTTTCGTCATGGTCGACGTGATCGAGGACCAGCCGCGCTGGCTGTCGGTCTGTTTCTTTGCCGACATGATCACCGATCCCGAGGAACGGGGAGCGTTCGTCCCCGGTGGCTTGCAGGGCGAGGACGCCGTGTGCTTCGATCTCGACGCCTGCACCGAGGAGGCCCTGGCCTACGTCATGCTGCGACTGGAGGAGGCCTGCCGCGCGGCCGGCGGCAGGTAACCGGGGCGGTACCTCATTCGACGCGCTTGCTGCCGGTCCGGAACATCTCGCCGTAGATGGGCGGCAGTTGATGGTCGCAGATCGCCCTGACCACGGCCTCGACGTCGTAGGGACAGCGGTGCAGGTCGACCTCGATCCGGCCGTTGTCCAGGCGGAGGATGGCGAAGGAGGCATCGGGCCGGCCGTCCATCATCCGCCCCACCGAGCCGGGATTGATGAAGTGGACGCCGCCCGCCCGCCGGTGGTAGGGCGAATGGGAGTGGCCGGTGAGCACCACCTCGCAGGAGGTCTCCCTGGCCAGTTCCTTGAAGCGCTTGTCCGGCGTGTCGGCGGACAGAAACTCCTCGTGGTCGGCCGGACTGCCGTGGAACAGGCCGATGAAGGCCTGGCCGAGACGCAGGATTTTCTTCTTTTTCAATTCCAGAAGATAGCTTTGGTTCTCAGCCGTGAGCGCCGCCGCGGTGCTGGTGTACATGATGCGTTTTTCCGGCTTGGACGGCTTTTTGAACGATTTGCCCTTGAGTAGCTTGATCACCCGGTCGTCGGTGTTGCCCCGGATGGAAAAGGCCTGGTGGCGGCGCAGCCAGTCGAGGGTCTCGTTGGGAAAGGGCGCGTAGACCAGGGAGTCGCCGCAGTTGAGGATGTGGGCGCAGTCGAACGGGGCCGCCGCTTGGCTGACGGCGGCAAGCGCCGGATAGTTGCCGTGGATGTCGCTGATGACGAGGATGTTCATGGTCGATGGTCACGCATGGTGTGGCTGGCCGGGGCGCATGGGGCCATGGCTCCGAATTTCCCCGCTGCGGGCTACAGCAGCGGCCCCAGGAGCAGGGCGACGTTTTCCAGGAATCTTTGCCGGTAGGGACGGGCCGCGAAGGCGGCGGCATCGTGCTCGCGGGCCTGTGCGAGGTAGCGGTGTTGCAGGCCCCTGACCCGGTCGGTGAAGTCGTGGTCGTAGATCACCAGGGTCATCTCGAAATTGAGCCAGAAGCTGCGCATGTCGAGGTTGACCGATCCCAGCAGGCAGAAATTGTTGTCCACGGTGATGCTTTTGGTATGCAGCAGGCCGCCGTGGAAGGCCATGATCCGCACCCCGGCCTGGCTCAGGGCGTCGAACCGGGCCCGGCTGGCGTAGTGGACCAGACGGGAATCGTTTTTCTCCGGGATGATGATGGTGACAGCGACCCCCCGCTGGGCCGCGGACCGCAGCGCCGCCAAAATGGCGTTGTCCGGCACGAAATAGGGCGTGGTGAGGATCAGTTCCAGCCGGGCGGCGTAAATGGCGGTGAGCAGAAGGTTGTGGATGGTGTCCTCGCCGTAGCCGGGGCCGGAGGGAGCCAGTTGCACCAGGGCCTCGCCGGCCGGCGCCACCGGGCGGATGCCGGTGATGCCCCGGTACTTGGTCGGGCTTTGCCCGTGCTCCAGCAGCCAGTCGAAGAGAAAGGTCGCCGCCAACAACTCCACCACCGGGCCGGTGATCCGCACCATGGCATCCACCCATTCACCCAGGCCGTCCTCCTGTTTGAAAAAGCGCGGGTCCACCAGGTTCTGGCTGCCGGTATAGGCGATTTCGCCGTCAATCACCGCGATTTTGCGGTGGTTGCGCAGGTCGATCCGCACGAACAGCGCCCGGATGAGGCCCGCCGGCAGGGCCGCCACCACCTCGACGCCGCCCTTGCGCAACCGTTTGGCCGCGTGGCTGCGCAGAAACCGCTTGGCGCCGATGGCGTCAAGCAGGACCCGGCAGGCGACCCCCCGCTGCCGCGCCGCCAGCAGGGCCTTGATCAGCTCGTCCATGCGGCCGTCCTCGTCGAGAATGTAGAATTCGAGAAAGCAACTGGAGCGGGCCCGGTGGATATCGTCGAGCAGGAGGGAGAAGAAGCGGTCGGCAGTGTCGATCAGCTCGAGCCGGTTGCCGGGCATGGTCGGCATGCCGGTGGTGGTCAGGATCTGCAGATCCAGCGGCTGGCACGCGGGATTGATCCCCTGCCAGTCGATGGCCGGGATGTCCCGCAGGGCGCCGGACCATTCCCTGAGGACCGGCCGGTCCTTGGCCAACCGGCCGGCCCTCCGCTCGCCCAGGCGGTATTCGCCGAGGAGCAGATAGATCAGGGCCCCGCCGAACGGGATCATGAGGATGACCGCCAGCCAGGCAAAGGAAACGCTGGGCGCCCGCTTGCGCATGATCACCCGCAGGGAGAAACCGATGCGAATGGCCAGGTCGGCGTGCAGCAGCACGCTGGTCAGCCCCCAGGTCAGGGATTCCATCGTGACGACACGGGGCGCGGGCGGTCAGCAGCTGCCGGCCTGAAGAGCCAGGGGCCGGCTGCAGGGAAAGGAAGGGGAAAGTGCAACGGTCTACTCACGTCCAGGAACAGCGGGATACCGGAATTCGGTCCCCGAATGGGGGTAAAGTGGCATCAATCCCGATAACGGTCAAGGAAAATTACCGCGGCCCCGCCATGTTCACGTTTTCCTTTTCCGGGCTATCTGGTAGAGTGATTTGAACGATTTTTTGGATAACTTCATTTGAAAACAGGATGTTTCATGCAGGTGAAAGGTTTTTCGGCGGCAGCGGTGCAGGCCGGCATCCGGTATGCCGGGCGGCTTGATCTGGGATTGATTTTCTCGCAGACTCCGGCGGTGACCGCCGGGGCCTTCACCACCAACAAGGTCAAGGCGGCGCCGGTACAACTCGACATGGAGCGCCTGCGCTCGGGCCTGGCCCAGGCGGTGCTGGTGAACAGCGGCAACGCCAACGCCTGCACCGGCAGGGAAGGCATGGACCTGGCCCTGGCCACCTGTGCCCTGGCCGCCGGCGAACTGGGGATTGATCCGGCGCTGGTGCAGGTGGCCTCGACCGGGGTGATCGGGCAGCAGTTGCGGCTCGATCCGTTCGCCCAGGCCATGCCGGGCTTGGTGGCCGGCCTCTCGCCCGACGGCTTCGACCAGCTCGCCCGGGCGATCATGACCACCGACCTGGTCCCCAAGATGGCCACGGCCACGGTCGACATCGGCGGGGTCGAGGTGTCGATCCTCGGGGTGGCCAAGGGCTCGGGGATGATCATGCCGGACATGGCCACCATGCTCTGCTTCGTGGTCACCGATGCCCAGATCGTTTTCCCGGTGCTCAACCGGCTGGTCAAGTCCGGCGTCGAGCAGACCTTCAACCGGATCACCGTGGATGGCGACACCTCCACCAACGACACGGTGCTGGTCATGGCCAACGGTGCCGCCGGCAATCCCTGGATCGACGAGGAGAATCCGCAGGCGGCCGCCCTGTTCGGCGCGGCCCTCCAGGGCGTGTTCAAGCAGTTGGCCCTTGAGATCGTGGCCGACGGCGAGGGCGCCACCAAGCTGGTCACCGTCAGGGTAGCCGGTGCCCGCGACGAGAGCGAAGCCTTGAGCGCGGCCCAGACCATCGCCAATTCGGCCCTGGTCAAGACCGCCTTTTTCGGCGAGGACGCCAACTGGGGCCGGATCATCGCCGCCCTGGGCCGGTCGGAATGCACCTTCGATCCCCAGCGGGTCGGCATCAGTTTCGACGCGGTTGCCCTGGTGGAAAACGGCATGGTCCTGGGTGCGGATCAGGAGGCGGCGGCCACCGAGGTCCTCAGGCAGCCCCGGTTCACGGTCACGGTGCAGTTGGGCGAGGGCCTTGCCGAGGCCGAAGTGTACACCTGCGATTTCTCCTACGACTACGTCAAGATCAACGCCGATTACCGGAGTTAAGGGGGCGCAATGACGGTCCACCCCGGCGCAGACACTTGGCTGTTGCCCGATTCCCTGTCGGTCGAGGGGCTGCTTGCCGCCCTGGCCGCCGAGTTCGGGCTGGAGTCTGCACCGGAGTACGGGGCCACGGTGGTCTATGCCGACTCCTTCGACTGGCGGCTCTATCAGCAGGGGTGTCTGCTCCACAGCCATGGCAGCTGCTGGACCCTGTACCATGGCGACAGCGGCGAGGTGACCGTACAACAGGGGGGACCGGAGTTGCAGGCCTCCTGCCGTGCCCGCGATTTTCCGCCGGGGGGATTGCGGGAGTTGCTGGAGCCGGTGCTGGGTATCCGCTGCCTGCTGCCGTTGGCCACGGTCCACTTGAGTGGCCGGCAGGTGCGCCTGCTCAACAAGGACGACAAGACCGTGGCCCGGATCGTGGTCGAATCCCAGCAGCCCGCGGGCAGTGAGCGGCCCCATCGTCTGGTCCGGTTGTTCGGTGTTCGCGGCTATGGCCGGGACCAGGAGAACGTCCGCCGTATTCTCGCCGAGGCCGGTGTGGCCGAGGTCGCCTCGCCCCTGATCGGCTTCACGGAAGGATGCCGGGCCATGGGGCGCAGTCCCCTGGATTACAGCCCGAAATTCGCGCTCGAACTCGACGGCGGCGAAACCGCCCGCGAGGCCATGGCCCGCATCTACCTGACCCTGCTGGACACGATCAACCGCAACATACCCGGCGTGCTCGCCGATTATGATCCCGAATTTCTCCACGACCTCCGGGTCGCGGTCCGCCGCACCCGCTCCGGCCTGAGTCTGGTGAAACAGGTCCTGCCCGGTCCGGTTTCGGACCGGTTCAGCCGGGTATTCAGCCGTTTGGGCGCCTTCACCGGCCCCACCCGCGATCTCGATGTCTATCTGCTGGCACAGGAATCCTGTCTTGGACGCCTGCCTCCTTCCCTGCGGCCGGGGTTGCAGGAGTTTTTCGCCGGGATGGCCCGCAGGCGGCAGATCGAGCAGAAGAAACTGGTGCGCGCCCTCCGGGCCAAAAAGACCAGGGCCGCCCTCAACGCCTGGCAGCAGACCCTCAAGCGCCGCGACCGGCAACCGGCGCCCCTGGCCGGCATGCCGGTGCGGGATCTGGCCGGCCGAATCGTCCTGAAACGGTTCAAGCGGGTTGCGCGTGACGGTCATGCCCTGGACGCAGCCACGCCCGATGCCGAGGTGCACCGCCTGCGCATCCAGTGCAAGAAACTGCGCTACGCCATGGAATTCTTCGGCTCCCTCTACCCCAGGCATGAGTTGCAGACCCTGGTCCGGCATTTGAAGCAGTTGCAGGACATTCTCGGCAACTTCAACGATCTTTCGGTGCAGCAGGAGATGCTTCGTCTGACCCTGAAAACCCTCCCCGCCGGGTCGCGGCGTACTCTCGACCAGGCGGCGGCGCTCGGCGGCCTGCTGCAGAGCCTGTTTCAGGAACAGCAGGAGTTGCGCGCCCATTTCACCGAGGCGTTCGCCCAATTCGGCGACGAGGAGACCACGGCACTGTTCCACGAACTCTTCGGGAAACGACAGGAGTCTGCATGAGCGTCATCGCGGTCTACAATATCAAGGGCGGAGTGGGCAAGACGGCCACCTCGGTCAATCTGGCCTATTTTTCGGCGCAGCACCACGGCAAGACCCTGCTGCTGGATATGGACCCGCAGGGGTCGGCCTCCTTTTATTTCCGGATCCGTCCTCCGAAAAAGTTCGGAGCGAAAAAGCTGCTCAAGGGCGGCCGCCACATCGAGGAGAATATCAAGGGCACCGATTATCCGGGACTCGACATGCTGCCCGCCGACTTCTCCTACCGCAACATCGACCTGGCCCTGGACGAGTGCAGGAAATCGCACAAGCGGTTGAGCAAGGTACTGGCCCCCCTGCAGGAGGAGTACGACCGGATCATTCTCGATTGTCCGCCGAACCTGACCCTGCTGTCGGAGAATATTTTCTACGCCGCCGATTGCATCCTGGCGCCGGTGATTCCCACCACGTTGTCCCTGCTGTCGCTGGAGCAACTGTTCGCCTTTCTCGACGAGATCGGCCAGGATCCCGACAAGGTGGTGCTCTTTTTTTCCATGGTGGAAAAACGCAAGAAGATGCATGCCGAGATGATGCGGTCCCTGCGGGAGCGGAACCGGGTGTTGCAGACCGTCATTCCGTACTCGGCGGACATCGAACGGATGGGCGTCTACCGGCAGCCGGTGGCGGCGGCCCTTCCCGCATCGGCCGCGGCCGCCGCCTATGAGAGTTTGTGGCATGAAATCAGGGATCTTCTTGCAATCTGACGCGATCCGGTTGCTGATCTGCCGGCACGCCAAATCGAGTTGGCAGGACGCCAGCCTGAGCGATTTCGACCGCCCCCTGAACAAACGCGGCGAGCGCGATGCCCCGGAAATGGGCCGCCGCCTGGCGCACCAAGGTATCCGGCCAGACCTGATCATGACCAGCCCGGCGGCGCGCGCCCTGGCCACCGCCCTCCATTACGCCCGTCAACTCGGGATACCGCCGGAGCAGGTGCAGCGCAATCCGGCGCAATATGCGGCTTCGGTGCCGGAATTGATCCGGTTGGTGCGCACGGTCGGTCCCGGCGTGCCCACCCTCATGCTGGTCGGCCACAATCCGGAAAGCACCGACCTGGCCAACGAACTGGGCGGCTTGCGGATCGACAACATCCCGACCGGCGGCATCGTGGCCCTGGCGTTCTCCGGACGTTCGTGGACAGACTTGGCGGTGGGCGCCGGTACGCTCCTGTTCTTCGATTATCCCAAGAAACAGGAGTGAAGGTTTGGGCGGACGGAACGGAACCGGCATGCCGGGCACGGGGGCGAGATGAAGTCGCCAGGCACGGGAAGGATGCCGAATTGCGTGGCCTGCCGTCATTATTTCATTACCTATGAGCCCCGGCAGCCCCATGGATGCCGGGCCTACGGCTTCAAGAGCCGGGACGTGCCGTCGCGGGTGGTCCTGACGACTTCCGGCGTGCCCTGCCGTCTCTTTGCACCTCGGGCGGCGTCCTGACGGACGGCATGGCCCGGAGCCGTTGCCCATCAACATCTCTGCTGGTTTTTTCTTTCGAAGCTGGTACAATTTCCGATTCCCGGTCACGGTCACATCCCCGGTTCTTTCCGGCAGCGGCGGAACGCCGGCATACGGGCAAAGGAAACCGTCTCGCGCACATAAGGAGTTGTCGCCACGTGAAACTGTCGGTATTCGGTGAAAAATTTTCGGCAGGCGCCGGGATTCTCTCTCTGATGGACGATCTCGGCAATGCCCTGGCGGAAGGCGGGAAGATTATGATGGGCGGCGGCAACCCCGGCCACATCCCCGAGATCCAGGCGGTGATGGCCGCTCGTCTGCGTGCGCTCAGCGAGGATGGGAACCTGCTGCGGCGCCTGATCGGCATCTACGACCCGCCCCGGGGAGAACGCGACTTTCTGCGGAACCTGGCGGCCCTGCTGCGCCGGGAATACGGCTGGGAGCTGACCGAGGAGAACATCTGCCTGACCAACGGCAGCCAGGGCGCGTTTTTCCTGCTGTTCAACATCCTGGCCGGGGTCATGGCCGACGGCGGCCGGCGCAGGATTCTCCTGCCCATGGCGCCGGAATACATCGGCTATGCCGACCTCGGCCTGGTGGACGATTTTTTTGTCTCGGTGCGGCCCCGGATCGAGACGATGGCTGCCGACCTGTTCAAGTACCGGGTCGACTTCGGGCAGATCGCCATCACCGACGAAATCGGGGCCATCTGCGTGTCCCGGCCGACCAACCCCACCGGCAATGTGCTCACCAACGACGAGATCGCCGGCTTGAGCCGCCTGGCCCGGGAAAACGGCATCCCCCTGATCATCGACAGCGCCTACGGCCTGCCCTTTCCGGGGATGGTTTATACCGACGCCACCCCGGTCTGGCAGGAGGGGATGGTGCTGTGCCTGTCGCTGTCCAAGTTCGGCCTACCCGCCGTCCGCACCGGCATCGTTGTCGCCGATCCGGGCCTGATCCGCCTGCTGTCGGGGGCAAACGCGGTGGTCAACCTGGCGCCCGGCAGTTTCGGGGCCATGCTGGCCAACGATATCGTCCGTTCCGGCGAGATTATCCGCTTGAGCCGGGAGGTCGTCCAGCCCTTCTACCGGCGCAGGATGGAACGGGCCCTGGCCTGTATCCGGGACTGTTTTGATGGGCTCGCCTACAGGGTACATGTCCCGGAGGGCGCGTTTTTCCTGTGGCTGTGGTTTCCCGGTCTGCCGATTACCGGCCGCGGGTTGTATGAGCGGTTGAAACGGCGGGGCGTGGTGGTGGTGCCCGGCGATTCCTTTTTTCCGGGGCTGCCGCCGGGCTGGCGCCATGTCGACGAGTGCGTGCGGATCACTTATGCCCAGGACGAAGACGAGGTCCGCCGGGGTATCGAAATCATTGCCGAGGAACTTCGGAGCATAGGTTGATTATTCCGGGGGAAGGGGCTGGCTGCCCGCAATGCCCGGTACGAGTTGAAACGAACGTCACAACAACGCCGAAAGCCGGCCACTCCGGTGGGGGAGGCGGCGGCTGGCGGCGGAGAAAAGGAGAACGCAATGCAGTGGCAGTACCGCACCATTCTTTTTGAATTCACCAAGGATGGCCTGCTGGGCGACAAGTATGTCGATGACGAGGAGATGGAAAAGACCCTCAATCAGATGGGCGGGCAGGGCTGGGAGCTGATCAACGTGACGCTTCTCCAGGACGGCGTGCTGGCCTTTCTGAAGAAGCCGGTCCGACAGGAGCGGGAAATCGAGGTGCCGGTGCCTGTCCCTGCCGCGTCACCGGTGCCGACCCCGGTGGCGCCGGTGATCAGGTCGCGCCATGCGGCGACCGCCCCGAGGCTTCCCGACCCCGATCCGATCCGGGAGCCGTTTCCCCAACCGGAACCCGCATTTGAGCCGGAACCGGAACGGGAACCGATTCGCGTCGCCGAACGGCCGCGGAAAACCGGGGCGCAGAACGACGAGTCGGATTTCATCGGCGGCATCAGAATCTCCTGATGCCCATGGACGCATACCGCCCGATACGCCCCGGCCACGGACATCGTGAACGCGCCCGGACCGGTCCAGCGAGGCACTGATGGCACGGTATATCCTCAAACGGTTCCTGCTGATGATTCCGACCCTGTTCGGCATCATGCTGCTCACCTTTGCCGTGACCCAGTTCGTGCCCGGCGGCCCGGTGGAGCGCCTGATGGCCCAGTTGAGCGGGTATGGCGCCGGCGGAGAGACCATGGGCACCGGCGGCTTGTATCAGGGCAACAAGGGCTTGGATCAGGAGCGGTTGGAACAGCTGAAGAAGCTCTACGGATTCGATCAGCCACCCCTGGCCCGGTTCGCGACCATGATGCGGCAGTACCTGGTGTTTGATTTCGGCCAGTCCTACTACCACCACATGAGCGTGGCCCAGCTGGTGATCTCCAAATTGCCGGTATCGATGTCGCTCGGTTTGTGGAGTTTTTTCATCGTCTACACGGTCTGCATTCCGCTGGGCATCGCCAAGGCGGTGCGCGACGGCTCCACCTTCGACGTACTGACCAGCGCCGTGATCCTGATCGGCTACGCCATCCCCGGGTTCGTCCTCGGCATCGCCCTGATCGTGCTCTTCGGCGGTGGCAGTTTCTGGAGCATCTTCCCGCTCCGCGGCCTGGTTTCGGACAACTGGAACGAGCTGAGCGGCCTGGGCAAGGTCATGGACTATCTTTGGCACATGGTGCTGCCGGTGACCGCCTCCACGGTCGGCAGTCTGGCGGTGATGACCCTGCTCACCAAGAATTCGTTCTTAGAGGAGATCCGCAAGCAGTACGTGGTCACGGCGCGGGCCAAGGGGCTGGAGGAGGGGCAGATCCTGTACAAGCACGTCTTCCGCAACGCCATCATCCCGATCATCACCGGCTTTCCGGGCAGCTTCATCACCGCCTTCTTCACCGGCAGCCTGCTGATCGAAACCATCTTCTCCCTCGACGGCATGGGGCTTTTGGCCTATCAGTCGGTGATGAACCGCGATTATCCGGTGGTCCTGGGCACACTGTATTTTTTCACCATCATCGGGCTCGTCTCCCGGCTGCTGTCCGACCTTTCCTATGTGATGGTCGACCCGCGCATCAGTTTCGAGGGCAGGCAATGACCATGGAATCGACGACGGAGCGAGCAACCGGTCTTGGCCGCAAGCGCTGGATCCGGTTCAGGAGGAACCGGCGCGGTTTCTATTCGCTGGTCATTTTCACGGTGTTGTTCGGGCTGAGCCTGTTTGCCGAAGGGTTGAGCAACGACAAGCCCCTGCTCATCCGGTACGAAGGCCACTACTATTTCCCGCTGTGGCGGATGTATCCGGAAACGGTGTTCGGCGGCGATTTCGAGACCGAGACCGATTACCGGGACCCCTATATCCGCGAGCGTCTGGCCAGTGGCGATAATTTTGTTCTTTTTCCGCTCAACCCGCACAGCTTCAATTCGATCAACCTGGGCCTGGACCGGCCGACGCCGGCGCCGCCCAGCCGGGACAACTACCTCGGCACCGACGACCGCGGCCGCGATGTCCTGGCCCGGCTGCTCTACGGGTTCCGATTGAGCGTCCTCTTCGGCGCGGCTCTGACCGCGGTGGGCACGCTGCTGGGCATCGTCGCCGGTGCGGTGCAGGGATATTTCGGCGGCCGGACCGATCTGTTCTTCCAACGGTTCATCGAGCTGTGGGGCTCCATGCCCGAATTGTACCTCCTGATCATCTTCGCCTCCATCTTCAAGCCGAGCATGCTGCTGCTCCTGATCCTGCTGTCGATGTTCGGCTGGATGGGCCTGTCCGACTACGTGCGGGCCGAGTTCCTCAAGGGGCGGAACATGGAGTATGTCAAGGCCGCCAAGGCCTTGGGGGTCGGCAACCTGACCATCATGTACCGGCACCTGCTGCCCAACAGCATGACCCCGGTGATCACCTTTCTCCCCTTCCGCATGTCCGGTGCCATCCTGGCCCTGACCAGTCTCGATTTCCTCGGGCTGGGGGTGCCGCCCTCGACCCCGAGCCTCGGCGAACTGCTGGCCCAGGGCAAGGCCAACATCGAGGCCTGGTGGCTGTCGCTTTCCACCTTCGTGGTCCTGGTCGGCACCCTGGTCCTGCTCATCTTCATCGGCGAGGCCCTCCGGGAGGCGTTCGATCCCCGGAAATAAAAAAGGGGCCGGAACCGCCCGACCCCTCGCCTGGAAAAGATATGGCGCGCCGCTGCTAGCGGTGATGTTCCATCTCGTGTCGTAACTTGGCGAATTCCTCGCGCATGGAGGCGCGGAGATCGGAAAGTTCGAAGTACAGTTCCTTGGCCGTGTAGGCATAGTGCGGTTCCTGTTCCTGCCCGCTGGCCGCCGGCACGATCGGCATGATCCTGCCGGCCTCGTGCAGCCAGGCGGTAAAACGGCCGATGGCCTCGGGCAGGACATCGGCCCGGCCATGTTCGGCAATCAGTTGTTCGTACAGATAATTGACCAGTCGTTCCGTGGCCGCATGTTCCTTGGTGGGCAGCCGGACCAGCAGGGTCAGGGTCGATTCGAGCAGTTGCACCAGCGATTGCTGCACCGGTGACAAGTCGCCCTGTTTGAGAGTCGCGACCATGCCGGTCGATTCGGCGACATTGTCGCGGGACGGCGTGCGGACCACCAGCGGCAGCAGCGCTCCCAGCGCCGCCAGTTGGATCTCCGCCGATTCGACCGTCGCCGGTGGTGCGGGCGGCTGGTCGGCGATGGTGGCTTCCAGGGCCATGGTCAGTGCATCCACCTCGGGAGGAGCGGGTGCGGCTTGTTCTTCCTCCTCGGTACCGGTCAGACCGAGGTCGAACGCTTCGACACGCTCCGGCTCCCTCCCCGCCCGGTTTCCGGAGAGGGTTGTTTCCCCGCCGGGTTGCCATGCATCGGGTTCCGTCGTGGTCGGAGCGGTCTCGAACTCGACATCGCCGGTTGCGGTCGGGTCGGGTCCCAAGGATTCCGCCGGCGTCGCCTGCCCGGATTCGGCGGGGAGCGTCTCCTCCTCGATTTCCTCATCGGTGCCGAAGAAGAGACCGAGCTTCTCTTCGATTTCATCCATGGGGGTGAAACTCAACGCCGCGATTTCGGCTTCCTCGGAAAACCCCTGTTCCTCGTCGCTGTCGGCAAGGGCGGCCTGGAGACTTTCCGTTTCGTTGAAGAAAAGGGTCTGCTCGATTTCGTTCACTTTGGTTTCAGAGGCGGTGCCCGGTTTCAGCGGTTCATTGCCGTCCTCGGCGAAGAAGCTGTCCAGCTTGCTCTGGATGTCGAGTGAGCCCGCATCGATCTCTTCGGTCTCCTGGAGCTCCAGGACAAACGCATTGTCCTCTCCGGGGATTTCGGCGTCGCTGAGGGCGGCGATGACCGGGTCGTCCCCGGTTGCATCCTCCGTCAGGGCGTCCCCGGATTCTTCCGGTTCATCGTCGTCGCCGGCGAAGAAGCTGTCCAGCTTGCTCTGGATGTCGAGTGAGCCCGCATCGATCTCTTCGGTTTCCTGGAGTTCCAGGGCAGACGTATTGTCCTTGCCGGGGATTTCGGCGTCGCTGAGGGCGGCGATGACCGGGTCGTCCCCGGCTGCATCCTCCGTCAGGGCGTCCCCGGATTCTTCCGGTTCATCGTCGTCGCCGGCGAAGAAGCTGTCCAGTTTGCTCTGGATGTCGAGTGAGCCCGCATCGATCTCTTCGGTTTCCTGGAGCTCCAGGACAAACGCATTGTCCTCTCCGGGGATTTCGGCGTCGCTGAGGGCGGCAATGACCGGGTCGGCCCCAATCTCATTTCCCGCCAAATCGGCCAGCGATTCCTCTTCGGTGCCGGTGTCGGCGAAGAGGAAATCCAGTTGCTCGGCAAGGTCGCTCTGCGTGGGCAGATCAAGGGGTTCGGCACTTGCATCGAATCCCGAGGTTTCGTTGGCATCGGCCAACGCCGGCGTCAACCCGCGTTTGCTGCTCAAGGAGGATTCGATGAAATCGTCGGCCAATTCATCGTCAACCGGATGAATGGCCTCCGGAGGCAGCACTTCATCGGGATAGTGCACATCGGCGGATTCCATGGCCGGTATCGCCTCTGTGGCGAAAAGGGTGTCGAGTTCCGCTGCCAGATCCTCGGTCGAGGCGGCGAGAGTATCCGGCGGCGGAACCGCTTCCGGCACATCTGCCGCAAGGCCCGGAACAACCGACAATGATGGGACGTCGCCGGACGCTTCTCCCGCGACAGGGGCGCTCAGTTCCTCGAAGACCTGGTCGAGCTTCTGATCGTCGATCCCGGCGGCGGTTGGCGAGGCAATCAACATCTTGAGATTGTTGAGGCGGTTGATCCGGTCAACGAGGAGGTCCTGGATGTGCTCCTGTTCTAACTGCTGATCGCCGGTTTTCGTCACCTCTTCCAGGGCCTCGTTGAACGAATGGAGGAGGATGAACGATTCCGGATGGGACTCGGCCCGTTCGTCGGCAATGTAATCACCCAGGACCTGCAACCCCTGAACGAGGACGAGCGCCGGTTTGTTGCCCGCTATCCTGGTGTGCACTCCATCGATCTTTTCATTGAATTGCCGCAAGCTGTCGTCGGTGACCTCCCAGTCAAGACTGAGAATGGCCGCTCTCAACTGCTTGAAGGCATCCTGTTCGGTCACGGCACCGGCCTGGTCCGGCGGGATGGCGCTTTCTTCAGGATCGACGGGAATCCCGGCTGGTTCGGCCGGTGTTGATTCGCTTTGGTTGATCTGGTATTGCAGAATCTTGAATTTGCGGACATCTCCTTTCAGCAGTTGGGTGATCTGTTCGCCGGTGATCTGGGCCGACGAGATGATTTTTTCAAAGTTATAGAAAAAGGTGAGCAGCAGCTTGATGGAGTTGGGGTGGGCATAGGCCCCTTTGGTGCGAATATACCGACCGATCTTGCTCAATCCCTGCAGGTAGACCTCGGCGACCTTGTCGCCCTGCCACATGGTTTGCAGATTGTCCAGTTCTTCTTCCAGTTCCTGAAGGATGTCGTCGCTGATTTCCCAGTCAAGGGAAAGGATGATGGACTTGAGCCGCGTCAACGGGGATGATTCTTCGCTGGTGAATTCAAAAAGATCGACATTTCCAGTATCAAAGGACTCATTGGCGAAAAGTGTCAGATCTTCAAAGTCATCCATTGAAGAAATGTGGGTACGCTGCGATGTTTTCATAAACCGACTCTGCTGTTAACCTCCACGATCGGCGGCCATCACATGAGCTTCTTCTGGATGGAAATAACCGTGGATGAAATAATCTTTTTTAACGTCTCCGGGACGTTATATCCTGTGAGAGCGCTTGCCTCAAAGGCGGGGACCTTGAGTTTGCTGTTGAGATCTTTCTCGAGCACTGAGGTCGGCAGGATGGGGATGCCCTGATTGCGCAGATCAACTTTGTTGTATTGCAGCACCAAGGGAATCTTGAAGATGGATTCCTTGTAGCTCACGAGGTTTTCGTGCAGTTGATTGAGCGAGCGGATATTTTTCTCCCGCATCTGCTCCTGGGCATCGGCGACGAAGACAATGCCGTCCACCCCCTTGAGCACCAGCTTTCTGGTGGCGTTGTATTTGACCTGTCCGGGAACGGTGTACAATTGAATTTTTAAATCGTATCCCTTGATCTGTCCCATATTGAACGGCAGAAAGTCGAAAAACAGCGTCCGGTCCCCATGGGTCTTCAAACTGACCATCTCGGATTGGATCTGCTTGGAAAACTTCCTGTTGATGTATTCGAGGTTGGTGGTCTTGCCGCCACGGCCGGGACCGTAATAGACAATCTTCACCTGAACAATTTTTTCCCTGAGGTTGATAAAGCTCACAATTCTCTCCCGCGAGGCCTAAAACTGATCTCACATCATTTCACACGGAGGTTTGATTGACAACTGTCGAACAAGGGCATCGGCTAGCCGCGGGCCCATATTTTCTTGATACGGTCGATGGCCTCCACCACGTTGAGCCGGAGAAAACCCAGGGAAATGCTTTTGCCGAACATGGTGATCAGCAGGAGTTCATCGTCGATTTTTGAAAAATGGATGTTGCATTCCGAGCCCTTGTGGAACAACAACGAAAATTCCTGCTCGCCGACGAGTTTGGCCATGGCGTCCACCGTGGCGAAGTTGCCGGCTGCCAGGGCGGCAAACGAATAGACGTCGTATTTCGACGTCCCGTTGTCCTTGGCGGTGATGATGTTGCCGGCCATGTCGATGATGATCACGCAATCGACTCCGATCTTAATGAGCTTTTCAGTCAGGATTTCGTCGATTTTCTCTAGTTGTTCCTGGCTAACAACTCCATAGTTCATAGGGGTAACCTCGTACACGTTCTGATAGATTGTTCAGGGAGAACTCATTCGTCGAGTCGATTGGGAAAAATCGTGTTCCCGCAAAGAGGAGGACCACCGAAAAAGCTCATGATGAAAAAAATGAATTTTTTCAATGGGATCTTTGCTGGTTCTTTTCAATTGTCAAAAGTATACGTCAGAAAATTGCTTATATGAAGGGGTTTTTTCCCCACCGTTTTTTTTTTCAATCCGTTTTGATACCAAGAGGTTGGCACTGCAAGAGGGCTTTTACCGCACCGTCGGCGCCTCCGTACCCTTTGCCGTTTTGTACCGGTTGTTCACCGTGTAGACAAAGGCCAGCACCTCGGCGATGGTCTGATACAGTTCGGCCGGGATCTCTTCGCCGACCGGGATTTTGGCCAGCACTTCAACCAGGTCTGGGTCCTCCTTGATATGCACGCCGGCCGCCGCCGCCGTCGCGATGATCTTTTCGGCGATCAGGTTGGCCCCGCTCGCCACCACCTTCGGGGCATCCCCCTTCTTGGGGTCATAGAGCAGGGCGACCGCCCGTTTTCCCTTACCGCGCTCTTCAGCCATATCGCACACCTTGGTCGTAATCGCTTCAGGCCCTGATGTCGATCATGCCGGCCCCGCCCGGCATGATTTTTTCCAGCAATACCTTGATCGGTTCCCGCGCGCCAACAAGAAACTGCACCGACTCCAGGTTGCCGCTGGTGAGCCATTGTTCCAGTTCCTGGCGGAATCCGGCGATGAATTTTGCCTTTTCCGCGCTTTCCGCCAGGAATCGCAAGGCGACTCGGCCTTCCTGCCGGCGGATGTCGATCTGGAGGTTGCCGAGTCCTTCGAGTTGCAGATGCAGGGCCACGGTTTGATTCGTCCGTCCGTCCTGTTCGTCCGTTGCCTCGAACTCCCTGTCGGAACGGTCGTCCCCGACCAGTGCATATCCCTGGTGCAGGAAAGAAAACGGGAGGGGAAGAAAAACGAGCGATTCGTTCGCCAGTCGGAGCCGGACCAACTGATAGAGTTCGAGAAGCTGTCCCAACTGATCGGGAGCACCGCCTTTGTCGGCCGACAGTACGTCCTGCTGCGCCAATTCGAGCAAGGCGAATTTCAGGGTGCGCATCGCCTCGTCTGCCTTGTCTCCCGCGAGCAGGTGCTCCATGTTCAGTCCCAATCTGCCGAGACGCGCGCGCACCTGTTCGCCCGCTCCCTGCACGAGGGAGGGCAGGGCGTGCTCGCTGGTCGTCTGGATCAGAAAAGCGAGCAACTGCCGCAGGGGATGTTCGGACGGCAGGGAGCCGTATGCCTGATGGAGCGAGAGCAGTTGCGCCAGAAGCGTCGTCTCCGTCGCCTTGAACCCTGCCAGGGTTGTCATGAACTCCAGGAGCGCCCCGGCCTCTTTCGGTTCGGCCGCCGTACGATGGGATGCTGCGGCTTGAGCCAGCGCAGCATGGTCCGGCCCCTCGTCCTGGGGGGAAAAAAGGCCGGCGAGTCGAACGGCTTCCGCCGCTGTCTTCGGATTGAGCGAAGCGGTGCGACTGGTGCGCTGGAGCTGTTCGGCGATTTCCTGAAAGGGAATCTGCAGGCCAACGGATGCAGCCGCAGTTTTCCCGACGAGCAAGTCGGCAAGCTGGCCGATGACCGTAGGAACAGGAAGAGGGGTGGGGGGCGTCCCGACCGCCTCTCCCCGCCCGGCGTAGAAGAGCACGGTTCCCCGGGTTTCCGGCCCGAGCTGCGCCATCAGCCGGGTATCGTCGGCCAGGGCCGTCAATTGGGGCAGGAGAAACGATTCCTTCCCCAACAGCGGCAGGACGTTGCCCAGCCAGCGATTGGCCGGATTGGGGGCGACAACCTGCAATTCCATGCGCGGTGTCAGCGCAACGACCCGGAGGTCGAGCTGCTGCCCGACCCGCAGGGGCGCCGACGATTCGGCCGTCACCGACTGGCCGTTGATGTCGAGGGTGAACAGGTTTGCCTCGCCCTTGGCGCTCACCGTGCCCTGGAGCATCTGCCCCTGCGTAAAGGGAGGGCGCTGGTGCTGTTCGCCGGCGAGCCGGGTGGAAAAAGGGGGCTTGACTTCGGTGATCAGGGTGACAGGTTCCACGGGAATTCCCCTCTGCTGGCGTCGTCAGCAACGCGCGGTCAACAAACATCCCAAGGGCAGGGAGAGCCGGCATTCCACCGTTCACCGATGTCTCGAACAGGAACACGGCGAGGACAAAACCGCGTGAGGGCGTCGTTGCTGCCCGTTCACATGCCCGTATCAGAGAATATGGACGTTTTCCCTCAGTTGACGACGTTGTTCCTGCATGCAGCAGGCAATGAGCATATCCCTGGTTTTGGGGGTGAGGTTTTCAAAGTGGAAGGCGACCTGAAACCGGTTTTTGCGGATTCTGTATGCCCGGACCACGCTGGCCAGGCAGACGATGGGCGTGTCTTCCTCCGGCACGGTGATCACCAGTTGGATGCGCTGATGGCTGGGCGGTTTTTCGGTAAAAAGCGCCAACACGCCGCTGCCGCTCAAATCGAGCGTGGTGCCGGTCAGTTTCCAGGTGGTGTTCTTGATTTCCTTGGGCCCCGCAATATAGCTGGCTTCGATGGGGGTGTTGATCGACACCCGAAAATAATCGCGCAAGGATTCCGGCGCGACAGGCTCCCGCGCCGTGAAGCGTAAACGGCGGTCCCGGACAACCCCGTCGAGCCGGGCGATCAGGTTGATGGTCAGGCCATTGTGTTCCACGGCCAGGTTGCAGTCGGCGCCGATCTTCAGATCAGTCGCCTCCCAGGAACGGGGAGGGAACACCAGTTCCAGGCAGGGAAGCTCTTTTTTGACGAACAGGGCCTTGCAGCGGATCGTTTCCTCGCGGATGCCGGGAAGATCGACAATGGTGGGGGCCTTGTCGTTCAGCTTTGCTAGAATATCATGAATTCCTGACACGGTGCGACCATATTGTCATGTTGAAAAAACGACAACCCTGCTCCCCGTTCACGCGGCATCGATGCTTTCCAGCCGAACCCGCATGCGCAGATACCTTCGCTGCAATTCGAAACAGCAGGCCATGATCTTGTCCTGGCTTTCGGAGTCGATCTCGTCAAAGTGCAGGGCGATGTGATAGAGATGCGCCTCTATTTTCCGGCAGCGAACCACATGGCCCAGCGCCACGATGACCTCCATGTCCCGGGTCGGTAGCGTCAACTCGATCTTCACCCTGAGTTCTTTTTCCAGAGATTCGCCGAAACTGCACAACAGCCCGCTGCCGCTCAGATCGATGGTGTCGCCGAGCAGGCGCCAGTGTCCCGTTTCCCGCGGCGTTTCTTCCGGCACAACCGGCGAAGCGGCAACCTTGGTGGAGGCATCGACGCGGAAATAGTTGCGGGCATGGGTGTGGGTTACGGTTTCCCGGGCAACGAGTTCCAGGGTGGATGGATCCCTGATCGCTTGAATGGAGGCGGCCACAGCAATAGTCTGGTTGATGCAATCGAACATCACCCTGCACGGCCTGGCGGTATCCACCTGTTCGAGCGCGAGGACGCCGTCCGGAAAGGTGAGGGTGAATGCGGGTGGTTCTCCTTTCCCGTAGAAACAGTGCAATCGCTCCTTTTCTTTCAGGCCGAGCAGGGGAACAGCGGCGCGCACCGCCATGCCCTCTTTGATGGAATGGAAGAAACTCGTCAATGATGGCAAGGTGTTACCCCTCTTGGAGGTTGGAAAACAATATCTAATTTAGATTGCCATAAGCGCGCAGGAAAAGGAAGAATTTTTTGGAAAGGCGGAAAAGAATGGAAACGGTGCCCACCACACGAAATAAAACGGCCGCGTGGTGGGCGCGGGGAGAGGCCGGGGTTCAACCGGACGAGGAAATGCGTCTTCCCGTCTGGGCAATCCCGGGTTTATATCCTTGCAGCATGGAATTCCCCTTCCGCAAGGTGTGCAGTTCATTGCGCTGTACCGCCACGATGCTCTTCAGGCGCGGCATCAACCGCCGGTTGCGTTCCCCGATACCGTGCATGAGTCGCAGCCATTCCCCGGTCACGGCCAGTTCCCGCAACTCCGGTTGTCGCCGCACCAATTCGAGCAGGTCGGCGTCGAGGGCCCTGGCCTGTTCCTGGAGGGTATTGAGGCGCGCGCACAATTCCGGCAGGGCGGCGAGTTCGTTGTTCTGGACGGCTTGCTCGACCTCCACACCCACCTGGTCAAGCTGCCGGTACTGCGCCGCCGCCTGTTCGATCAATGCATGTGTCTCCATAATCACATCGCCACCACCAGCGGCCGGTAGGTGGCCATGGTCTTGTCCGGGGCCTCGGTTCCAGTGGCTTCCCGCATCTCTTTCTTGTTGAGGTCGATGGCCTGCGCCCAGGTCGCCCGGAGATCCGAGAGCAATTGCCTGACCTCGAGCAACGGGGCGGTGTCGTTTTTCAGATTGGCGTCCAGCATGCGGCGCAGCATGTAGCCGTACAGGGCGTCGAGATCGTCCGCCAGTTGGGCGTTCTGGTTGCGGTCCAGGGTGGCGGCGAATTCGGAGACAATGGCCGATGCCTTGTTGATATAGTAGGCCCGTTTGTCGACCAGGCCGTTTTCGATGGCCTGCGCGCCCAGGGAGATGAAACGGATGGCACCATCGTACAGCATGAGCATCAACTGTTCCGGCGATGCCGAGTTGACCGTCGTAGCCAGGTATTGGTTGGTGTATCCGTTCATCACTTGCTCCTGTAATTCATGATGTTGCTGAGCGCGTCCATCTGTTGGGACAGGTAGGTGGATTGCGAGTTGAGGGTGCTGACCAGGGTTTCCATGGCGGTGAACTGGGCTTCCAGTGTTTTCTGCCGGTGTTCGAGCCGGCTTTCCAGCGATTCGATCTGTTTGTCGACCCGCTTGATGCTGCTGGTGATGCTGTCCTTTCTTCCCTTCAGCATGCCGGAGGACGAGTTGGTCATGGAACCCAAATAATCCTGGAACTGTTGGGCCATCCCCTTGCCGTCGCCGTTCCCGGCCAACAGACTGACGACGCTGTCCAGGTTGTTTTCCACGGCATCGGAAAGGGTCTTGTCGTTTACCGTCAGGGTGCCGTCCTTCTGCGTTTCGAAACCCAGCTGGGACAAGGTGACAAAGACGCCGTCATTGGCGAAAGGAGTGGTCAGCATGCGTTGCAGGTGCCGCTTGATGGAGTTGATGCCGGAATCTCCGCCCAGAACGCCGCCGCCTTCCTCGTTGATGACCGATTGCCCCATGATGAAGCTGACCACCTCGTTATATCCCTTGGCAAAGGACTGGACGGTCGATTTGATGCTGCTCCGGTCGAGGTTGATGTTGAGCGTCGTGGTGGAACCTTCCTTTGCCTGAACCAGGTCCAGGGTGACACCCGGAATGGCCTCGGTCAACGTGTTCGAGTCGCTGTAGATGTCGACGGTGTCGATCCGGACATGGGCGCGGGTTGCCGCCTGCACGGGCGGGTTGATAACCCCGCCGGCGCCGTCGTCCAGATTGATTCCCCCGAGACTGCTGCTCCCGCCGGTCAGGCCGCTGCTGTCGAAGGAGAAGGTTGTGCCGACATCCTCGCCGGTCAGGGACAAGCGGTAGGGGGTGGCGCTGCCGTCGTTGATGATCGCTGCCCTCACGCCGACATTGGCCTTGTTGATGGCCTGCATGATCCCTTCGAGCGAGTTGTTTTCAGACGTTATCTCAATGGAATGGCTGGTGTCGCCAACCGTGACCTGCAGGGTGCCCGTGCCGAAGGCGGCCTCCGATTTGGAGGCGAAGCCGGTGGCTGTGACCGACTTCTGCACCTGCGCCAGGGAGAGAACCTCCACCTGATAACTGGTTCCGGCCAGCGCTTCGCTGGAGACGGAGGCGGTGAGGAAGTCGTTGGTGCTCTGCTTGATGGACCGTTTCAGAAGCGAATCGGTGTCGCCGAGATTCTTGATCGAATCGGCAAAGGTCTTGAGCCTGGTATCCAGCTCGGTGAATGCGGCCAACCGGTTGTTGAGCCAGGTCTTGTCGGTCTGGAGCCGGGTAACCGGCTGCCGTTCGAGGCTCATCAGTTGGTCGATGATGCTGCTGGTGTCCAGCCCTGTGGCCAGGCCGCCGAATTGAATAGTCATGGCTCAAATCTCCGTATTGCCGGTCAGCTGACGGTATTGATCAGGTTGCCGCGTAATTCCTTGAGGTGTTTACTGAGGTTGACGAGTTCTTCCGGGGGAATCTGCCGGATCACTTTCTCGGTATCCTGGTCGACGATCTTGACGATCAGGTCCGCGGTAGCGCTCTCCTGCTCGAAGCGGACGCTGTACAGGCCGTCCTCGGTGATGGCCTTGATCTGGCTGAGCAGTTCTTCAGGCTGCGCCTTGGTTTCCTCGGGAGTGACCTGCGGTTGCACCTGGCTCTCCTGCCGCTTGCGTTCCACCTGTTGCGCCGGTTCGTTGATTCTGGGCGGGCTCAGGTTAGTTGCGCCCATGGTGTCGATATTCATCTGTTACCTCCATGTACAAAGAAAAATATCAGGGCCCGGGGAGACCGGAACCGGTCTCCCCAGGGAAGAAGGATGTTACTGGAGCAGGCTCAGGGCCAACTGCGGGCTCTGGTTGGCCTGGGCCAGGATGGCGACGCCGGCCTGCTGCAGAATGTTCTGCTTGGTCATGTTCGAGGTCTCCTGGGCAATGTCCGCATCCAGGATCCGTGACCGGGCTGCCGTCACGTTCTCGGCGATGTTCTGCAGGTTGGCGATGGTGGACTCGAACCGGTTCTGGATGGCACCGAGATCCGCACGGGCGTTATCGACGTAGGCAATGGCGCTGTCGATGACCGCGAGTGCGTCGGTGGCCCCGGAGCGGCTGCTGATATCGACTGCACCCACCGAACTGAGCTCACTGCTTGCTGTTGTATCGGTGAGAAGAGAGTCGTTAGCATCCGTTGACACGACACTGAAGGATTTTTCGGAAGTAAATGTCACATTCCCGCCGACCGTGGCGGATTTGACCGTGGTGCTAAGCGTCGCCGTATCACCTACAACTTCACCATCGCTATCAAGCCCTGTAACATCGATGTCTCCAGCCGTCCAATCAATCTGAATGTCGTACCCTTCGGCATTCTTCAGGGTGATGGAGGCCTTGTCCGCGGACAGCTCGGCCGAAACGCCGGTCTGGGCGGACTTGGCATTGATGGCATCCGCAAGTTCGGTGAGGTCATTGGTATCGGTGATGTTGGCGGAAATATCCTCGCCGGTGGAATTCTTGCCATAGAGCTTGAAACTTTGCCCACCGGCAGTACCAATTTCGAGTTTTGCATAGGTGACGGCCGATGCGCTGACACCGGTTTCGTTGCTGGCATTGTTGATCTTGTCAGCAATGGCCTTGGCCGAGTCGGCGGCGCCGACACTGACGGCGTCCGTGCCCAGGGAGCCGGAAACGGTCAGGGTCTGGGCGGCTACGGCGTTGGCAGAAGTAGTAGCCCCAGTGACTGCCATATTGACGCTACCGCCAGCCTTGTACTGATGCGCTCCGATCTGGGTCGAGGAAGTACCGCCCACGGAGAAGGAAATGGTCTCGCCGGCGTTGGCGCCGACCTGGAAAGATTGGGAGGTAAAGGAACCGTCCAGTACCTTCTTGTTGTTGAACGAGGTGGTGGTGGCGATCCGATCCAGTTCCTGCTGCAACTGGGCAACCTCTTTCTGGAGAGAGGCCCGGTCCGTGGCGGTGTTGGAATCGTTGGCCGACTGAACAGCCAACTCGCGCATGCGCTGCAGAATGGTGGTCGATTCCTGCATCGCACCTTCTGCGGTTTGTGCCAACGAGATACCGTCATTGGCGTTTCGGGCGGCTTGGGTGAGGCCGCGGATTTGTGAGGTCATCCGGTCGGAAATGGCCAGACCGGCGGCGTCGTCCCTGGCAGAGTTGATCCGAAGACCACTTGAGAGACGCTGCATGGACTTCGCCAGGTTGGATTGGGTTGCACCGAGGTTACGTTGAGCGTTGAGAGAAGCTACGTTTGTGTTGATTGAAAGTGCCATGATATTCCTCCATGAATATTGAATTGGCTTGTCTTAAGTGGCATCCTTGCCTGGTACTGAGTGAAACGTTTACTGCGTTTTCCTGCTCGTTGTGTGTGTTGTTCGGCCTCCTTGGCTTGAGGGGTATTGCGAACGTCCGATAAAGACGGTTGCCTCGTTTACTTTGCTTATCGGCCGGGGGCCCTGCCGACTTTAGGGAAAAAATCTTGATCGATTCTTTTTTTCTGTTAGGATCGTATTTGTATAACAGTTTGAATTGTCAGTGTATTCGCGACAGAGGGTTTATGGCCAGAGCAAAAGGGAAAGGAAACAGGGAGAAAAAAACAGCGAACCGGCCCCTTCGTCACCTCCCGGCCGGTTCGCCGGGAGTGTTTTCGGCCGGGAAGAATGGCCAAGTGGCGGAGCTGCGGCACCTGGAAGGCGTCATTCTCTCGCTTTCCCAGGAGCAGATGGCGGAAACCCTGGCGCGGATACCGGTTTCGGTCCGAACGGCCGGCCATATCACCCGCCTGGCCCGCCTCTGTGCCGGACACGATCAGGTGGAGAAAGGTGCGAGCCTGGTGGCCTGGGCCCTTGCCGCTCTTCCCGATCACCCGGACCTGCTGGCCGCCGGTGGTCTGATGCAGGCCAAAGCCGGCAATACCCAGTTCGCGGTGGACTGTTACAAGGCCGCCTTGGAGCGAGAGCCGGAACATGTCGAGGCCTTGGCAAACCTGACGGATCTTCTCATTGAGGTGAATCAATGGTCATATGCGATTCCGTTTCTTGTCCGTCTGGCACGGCTGCGGCCAAGTAATTCCGTGGTATTTCATTCTCTTGGCACCGCCTACATCAGGACAAAGCAGTTTGAGGAGGCACTGGCCGCTTTTCGGCGCGTGCTGGCCTTGGAGCCTGATTCCGCCGCAGCCTCCGTCAACGTGGGTGTTTGCCTGCGGATGATGCGAAGATACGAGGAGGCCGAGCGGTACTTGCGCCGGGCGCAACGATGCTCTCCGGATTACCCGGAACTCCATAACGCCCTGGCTTGGCTCTATTCGGACCAGTACGACTATGACAAGGCAGCGACCCATGCCCGGCGGGCCTGCACCCTCCAGCCGAACAATGTCAATTTTTGGTACTGTCTCGGCTATACCATGCAGAGAAGTAACAAGCGGGCAGAAGCACGGGCTTACTTCGAACGCGCCCTTGCCATTGATCCCACCGACTCCATTGCCCGGTTCGCTTATGCCCTCCTCATCCTGGCCGATGGAGAATTGCAAAAGGGCTTGGCGTACTACGAATCCCGCTTCGATGTCATGCAGTCCTGGCTGACGGGTCCCTGGCCGGTGTGGGACGGCACCAATCCGGAAGGGAAAACCCTGTTTGTCCACCATGAACAGGGCGTGGGCGATACCATTCAATTCTGCCGGTACCTGCCGCTGCTCCAGCAAGCCGGTGCCAAAGTCCTCTTTTCCTGCCAGCCTTCCCTGGTTTCGCTGGTGCGGCGGTTGCCCGGGATTGACGGAATCTATACGGACGATACGGTGGATTTTTCGTCCGTGCAGGCGGATGCCCAGGTGTCCCTGCTGAGCCTGATGGGGGTATTCGGGACCACCATGGCAACCATTCCGGCGGCATGCCCCTATTTGCATGCCGACCCGGAATCGGTCGCCCGATTGGGCCGGCTGCTGCCGCCAACTGGGAAATATAAGGTGGGCATCATCTGGGCTGGCAATCCCGCACAGGACGAAGACCACAACCGTTCCCTGCACCTGCGCCAATTGGCCCCCCTGACGGCGTTGCGGGATGCGGTGCAGTTCTATTCCCTGCAGATGGGCTATGCCACCGAACAGATCGGGCAGTACGGCCCCCCGCTGGGGCTCATCGATCTTTCGCCCCATATCGCCAGTTTCGATGATACCGCGGCCTTCATGACCCACATGGACCTGATCGTCAGCGTCTGTACCTCGACCATTCATCTGGCCGGTGCCCTTGCCCGGCCGGCCGTGGTTTTGCTTCATTCGGCCGCCGACTGGCGCTGGTTCCTCGATCGGCAGGATTCGCCATGGTATCCGTCCGTCCACCTGATCCGTCAATCCGCACCACGTCAGTGGCAACCGGTCGTGGAAGAACTGATACGATATATCAGGCAGCGGCAGGCAACGAACCGGTCGGGCCGCGAGTGACGTGTCGACGGCTGCCGGGGATGTGCGCCCCCAACCATTTCAAGGAGAGGACATTATGCACCATCTGAGTGGATTGGAACAGTTTATCGAACAGTTGCGGTCGGACGTCTACCCGGAGTTGCCGTCCGAGCCGCATCTCACCATCACGGCCCAGATGATTGAACGCCTGCTGGCAAAACCGGGGGTAACCGCAGGCCAGCGCGTGCTCGATGTCGGATGCGGCCAGGGATTGGCCTTGCGCAGGTTTTTGGCGGCGGGCCTGCGGCCGGTGGGGATCGCCTTAGGGGAAGATGTGCGTATCTGCGGGCAGGAAGGGTTGGACGTGCGGGCCATGGACCAGTCGTTTCTCGACTTCGAGGACGGTTCATTCGATATCGTTTGGTGCCGCCATGCCCTCGAGCATTCGATTTTTCCCTATTTCACCCTTGCCGGATTCAAACGAGTCCTCCAGCCAGAGGGCATGCTGTATGTAGAAGTGCCTGCGCCGGAAACCAGTTGTCACCATGAACGCAATCCCAACCACTACAGCGTATTGGGCAAATCCATGTGGTGCAGTCTGTTCGAACGGGCGGGGTTCGCGCTCGAGGAAGAGCTGGATATCAACTTCACCGTGCCCGCCGGACCGGACCTCTACTGGAGTTTTTTCCTCCGTTCCCGTACCTGACCTCGAACTGCGTTCAGGCCAAGCCCCGTCGCAGCAGGTCCTCGAAGTAGACAATGGTGGCGCGCAGCCCTTCCTCGAGGGGCACGACCGGTTCCCAGTGCAGTGCCCGCCGGGCGAGTCCGATATCCGGTTGCCGCTGGCGGGGATCGTCGACCGGCAGGGGCTGATGGACGAGCGGTGAGGAGGAATTGGTGAGGCCGATGATTTTTTCGGCAAGCTGACGGATGGTGAATTCTCCGGGATTCCCCAGATTCACGGGGCCGGTGAACTCGTCGGGACTGTCCATCAGCCTGATGAATCCCTCGATCAGGTCGGCGACATAACAAAAAGAACGGGTTTGCAGGCCGTCGCCATACAGGGTGATGGGTTCGCCTTTCAACGCCTGCACGATGAAGTTCGAGACCACCCGACCGTCGTCGGGATGCATGTTCGGCCCGTAGGTGTTGAAAATTCTCGCGACCTTGATGCGAAGGTTGTGCTGACGGTGGTAATCGAAAAAGAGCGTCTCCGCGCAGCGTTTCCCCTCGTCGTAGCACGAACGTCGCCCGATGGGATTGACATGGCCCCAATATTCCTCTGTTTGAGGGTGTATTTCGGGATCGCCGTAGACCTCGCTGGTGGACGCCTGAAAAATTTTGGCCTTGACCCGCTTGGCCAGCCCCAGCATGTTGATGGCGCCATGCACGCTGGTTTTGGTGGTTTGCACCGGGTCGTGCTGGTAGTGGATGGGCGAGGCCGGACAGGCGAGGTTGTAAATTTCGTCGACCTCGACATACAGCGGAAAGGTGATGTCGTGCCGCATCAGTTCAAAGTGCGGATTGCCGAGAAGCGGCATGACGTTATCCTTGCTGCCGGTGAAGAAGTTGTCGACGCAGAGGACATCGTGGCCCAGCGCGAGCAGTCGCCCGCACAGGTGCGAGCCGAGAAAACCCGCGCCACCGGTCACCAGGATACGTTTTCGCAGAGAACTTCTCATCGTGCCTCCTTTTTCGTTGCTTCCCCGGAACCGGACGGATCGACGGGAGATGCCGATACCCCCGCGATGGAGTGCAGCAGGGATGCGGCCGTATCGGCCCAGGTGAAACGGAGCATGTCCTTGCCCGCCTGTTCGCCGAGCGACTCCATCTCCCGTCGGTGGTGATAGGCATATTCAATGTGCTCGACAAGCTGGTCGACCGAGGGTTCCTCCCAATCGGCCCAGAGGGTTTTGTTGCCGTCGTAAATGGGATAGGGCGTCAGGCGATCCAGGAGCAGGCTGTTGTCCGGGGAAAGGATGTCCTTGTGGCCGCTGGTCTGGGAGGCGATGACCGGTTTGCCGCATGCCATGTATTCCATCAGGACCAGATTGGTCCCCCCCTCGCATCGGTTGGGGAAAACACCCAGATCGGTTTTCGCATACACGGCCGCCAACCGTTCGTTGTCGATGGCGCCCAAGGTGATGATCCGTTTGGGATCGAGCCCGTTGATGCGGTAGATGTGCTGCATGAACGCATTCCAGTCGTCGCCCTGCGAACTGAACATGATGTGGCGCGAGTGCTGGAACATGGCCATGCTTTCCGGCCAGAAATTGTACCACATATTCATCAGTATGATATCGTTGTACTTTTTCTGTATTTTTCTGAAGGCGCTCAGGACGATGTCCTGCCCTTTCCTGAGTTCGAACTTGCCGCCGGAAAAGACGATGAACAGCTTGTCGTCCTCCTTGGGGGGCAGGGGGGAGAAACGGGTGGGATCAATCCCCTGGATCAGGGTGCCGCTGTTGGCGATGCCGTGGTCGAGGAGTTTCCGGCAACACCAGGTGGAGCCGGCGAGGACCAGGTCGTAACGGGCGGCATTGTCCCGCGATTGTCCGGTGAGTTCGTTTTCGAAGAAGGTATAGCCGATGTTGCGGGAACCCCGCACGTTGTGCAGCGGATTCAGGTCACGGTCGGCAAGTGCATGGAAGACCGTTCCCGGCAGTTCGGCGGGCGATGTTTCGTCGACCATCCGGATGGGCAGGCCGAGCTTGCGCAGTTCTTGCTCGATGTAGTGGCTGCACACGGCCCAGCCGAAATTTTTTCCTTTTGCCAGGGCCAGATTCAGTGGTTCATGCATGCCGGTGTTCTCCTGTCCAGGGGAATGGTCAATTGCCGAAGGCCGCTCGGCATCTCTCGAGAAAGTAGCGGGCCCTGGCATCGGTCAGATGATGGTGGTGCAGATGTTCGCGTCCATTGCGCCGGACGGCGAAGTAATGGCTGTCGCTGGCGAGCAGTGCATCGATTTTTCTCCGCAGGGTTTCGGCGGAGTCGAACAGAAGAAGGTCTTCGGTATCGCGAAAGGGATGGGGAATATACAGCGGCATGGCCTGGGCGACGTGCACGCAGTTCATGGCGGCGTTTTCCCAGAACCGGAAGGTGTCGTATCCCGCTCCGGGCAGACTGAGAACGAAATAGCAGGATTGGAGCAGGCGATAGTAGTCCAGGCGGCCGACCCTGCCCTGCGGTTTCTGGTCATCCGCGGTGGGGATGCTGGTGGTCGCAAACAGGGTGTCCTGATACCAACTGCTTATTTTTTCGATGAAATCCTTTCTGTTGTCCGCCTGGGTGCTGCCCAGGAAGCCGATGCTGTACCGTTTTTCCTCCTGGTCGAAGCCGGTGATCAGGGTATTGATTTCCTCGGGCAGGGCCATCGGCAGGGGAATGCTGTAGTCGCTGCCGTCGGTTTCCCGGCGAAAAACCAGGTAATTGCCCGGACGGATCGACACCGGAACATCTTCGCCGTCGATGAGGGCCAGCCGGGAACGGGAGGTGAATCCCATATCGCCGAACCGGTTGAGGCAACGGACATCGGCAACGATGAGGTCAAAGAAATCGCGCCGGATTTTGTCCGCGATGTCCTCGCGGTCGACCATGCCGTCGTCGGGTGGAAACCAGCCCCGGGCCAACTGATCTTCCGGACAGATGCCGAGCCCGATGACCCCCGCATAAAGACATTCCTTCCTGGGATAATCGACCACCGCCGGCCCGAGCAGCTTCCTGAGGCCATGGAGCAGCAGGTCCGGCACATAGTTGGGATAGGCATCGGTGAGAAACAGAATGTTCATGACAGAAGCGGGGTGTGTGACCCTGTACGCCCGGCAGGGTGCGGATGGGGCGGGATGCCGCTTGCACTCGTCATTTCCATAGGACGAGTCCTGTTCCCGACCAGTGGCCGAAGGAGGTGACGTCGAGCTTGGGGTGTTTGATCGCTCGCCACAACGCAAGCATCTCCGGCATGCGGATATCGTCGAAAACGAACAGCGGATTGCGGGAAACGAACGCCATTCGCTCGAAGAATTCGCAGAAGAAATACTCCATCTGGCCGTCCTTGGCGGCGTCGACAAATACCATGTCCGCCTGGGCCAGATCGTTTTGCTGGGTTTGCGCCAGAACCGGATTGCTCAGATCGAGCACCCGCTGTTCGAGTTGCCGATCGAAATCGTTCTCGCGCAGTCCCGAACCGGGATATTCGTGCCAGGGGACGATATCGTAGGTGATTATCTTGCCGTTGTTGGGGAGGAATTTTTTCAGGGCAAGGGCGCTGGCACCCGATGCGGTGCCGATCTCAACGATCAGTCGCGGCTTGCGAAGCCTGACGAGGGCAGCCAGCAGCTTGTAATGCTCGCCGGGCCAGAGTTCAATATAGGTCGCTGTTTCGCGGTCATATCGTCCGGCAATCGTTGCGAGGTCCGTTTGCAGCGCATATTTTGCCGCTTTGAGCACGAGCTGAATCAATTCGGCGTCGGGTCGATATTGTTCGTCGTCCTGGCTGAGGGCAAGGGTGGGAAAGGTGTGCCGGGCGATTCCCTGGTTCAGTTGGTTGTGGTTGCGGAACACGGGCAAATCCGGATGCTCGCGCCGCAGATCCTCGATCCCTGCCAGCGCCTGGGGGTGGAACCGGTCGAGCAGGAGGGCCTGCCGATAGGCAAAAAAGGCGAGGCCCGGCGCGCCCATACTTTTGTGGATTTCCCCGAGGTTGTTGTAAAAATCGGGTTGATCAGGAGCGAGCAGGATGGCCCGCTCGATCAACTGAAGCGCCTCTTGGGTTTTTTCCTGTTGATACAGCCCCACACCGAGCAGGTGCAGCGCTTCCGGGAAATCCGGGTCGATTGCCAGGACGTGCCGGTAACGATCTATCGCTTCGTCGATCCGGCCGGATTGATGCAGCGTCGCGGCTTGCTGGAAGATGGTGAGGCTGTCCATGGGACCGTTCTCCGACGGCGATGCCGTTTTACTTGGTGTGTGGAAACCACTTTTCTAGAAATTTTCGTTGGTTGCCCTGCAGAACCTCGTGCCGGTAGACCACCCGGCCCATGTAATTGATCGGGACATTCTCCACGGCGCCGGAGATGCCCCATTCATGATCGTACTCTTGGACCGGCACGACATAACAGGCCAGACCGGCGGTGAGGATCTGCATGCCCATGTCCCATTCTTCCATGAAACAGGGGCTGTAACGAACGTCGAACTGCAATTTGTGCTCGAGAAAACGGAGTTTGTGCAGGGCGAAAAAGAACCCGGAAATATCATGGGTGCGGAAGGGTTGGTCAAAATTGCCTTTCCTGAAATACTGCAATATTTCCAGGTTCGCATAATCGTTGATCGTACCCTCCGGACCGACCAGGACGGCATCGGGGAGATGGAGGAGATGGCGTTCGAGCTGGTCCACCGCCTCTTGCCGGACATGCAGATCAGCGTTGAGAATGAACACCACCTCGCCCTCGCTCATATTGATTCCGGCATTCCAGGAACGGCTGACGCCAATATTCACACTGTTGTGGATATACTTATCGATTCGTTCGTGGGAGGACAGTGCCTGATAGGATGCATCGCTGTTGAAGATGCAGATGACCTCGCCCGGAATATCCCGCAGATCGTCGAGCAACGAAAAGATGTTGTACTTCTTGTCGCTGTCCAGGTGCAGTATGGGGATGACAAAACTTCTGCTGATGGTATCCATTCAATTATATATGCGTAAGGGTTATCCTGATTTCCGCTGCAACGGACTCGGGCAGGCCGGCCATGGTCAGGATATTTCCCAGAAGATGTCGTGCTTTTTCCCTATTCTCCGCCCGAAGCGCAATTTCGGCCATTTTGAGGTGCAGCATGTAGTGTTCCGGATAATAGCGCAGGATAATCCCGGCGATGCTGTCAAAGGAGTGCCAATCCTCGGCTTGGACAACGCCTTCGAGCACATCGAAATATGGCTGTGTCTCCCGGTCTATTTCCTGCTCCAACGATTGCGCGTCCAGTATTTCTCCATACAGGGTGGGCACCGGGTAGTCTCCGATGATGACCTCCATGACATCGGGCAGCCCCAGATGTTTCATGTTGGTCAGCCGATAGTTCCGATGATGGATGATGCCGTCGGTGTTCTCGCGGTACGCTTCGATCTTGAAATACATCTGCGTGAAGAACCGTTCGAGATTATGGCGTTCCAGCAAACCCGGATAGACAAAGGTGTGCCGGCCGGGACCGTACCCCATGCTGTATTCCTGGGACGGTACGGAAAAGAAAAGGGGACAGCCGGCTCGCAAAACGCGACGGATTTCAACAAACAACCGGTACGGGTTGGTCAGGTGTTCGAAGACCTCGTAACAATAGACGGCATCGAAAAGATCGTCGGCAAACGGCAGCGGGGTTTCGCTGACATCGACGAGAAAGACATTGCCCAGACCGTTTTCCCGGGCGGTCTCGACGATGCGTTCGCTGACATCCGTGCCGTAGACTTCGTTGTTGCGGGCCAGCAATGCCCGCAACAAATCGCCCGAACCGAATCCTATTTCAAGGACCCTGGCGTTCTCGACCAGCGGCATCACGCCGATGCCTTGGCCTGCAGGCGAATAGTTGCGGTAGACAGACGTGGCGATGGTCATGTCGGCATGGGACGGCTCGCCGATACGGTGAACGGCTTGCCGCAAGGATAATTTTATTTGATAAGATGTTGAATTTTTACAGGATGGAAAGGGGGATGGCAAGGAAGATTGTCCTGCCGAACGAAGAGTGGGCTATTGCCAGTTGCCCACGATGCAATATTCCTGGGGTGTGGCGGGCTTGAGAGCGGCCGCCTCCTCCCACAGCAACCGGTCGGCGTAGCCGCCGGCCAGGAAGGTGTTGGTCACCTCGCTACGGGCCTGTGCCGGATGGGCGGTTGCCAGGCCATCATTCAGGGCAATGGCTGCTTTTGCCCTGTTATACTGAAAGGTCACGATTTTCATGGAATGCCTCGATCGACGGAAAAATGCCCTGGGAGCGCTGGCGCTCCCAGGGCGTTGGCGGATGGAAGAACGCTTACCCCTGGAGCAACTGCAGGGCAAGCTGCGGGGTTTGGTTGGCCTGGGTGAGGATGGCCACGCCCGCCTGCTGGAGGATGTTGTTTTTCGTCATCTCCGAGGTTTCCTGTGCGATGTCGGCATCCATGATTCGCGATCGGGCGGCGGTCAGGTTTTCGGCGACATTCTGCAGGTTGGAAATGGTCGATTCGAACCGGTTCTGGATCGCGCCGAGATCGCCCCGCTGGGCATCGATTTTCCCCAGGGCGGAGTCGACGATCTTGAGGGCGTCGTTCGCTCCCTGGATATTGCTGATATCGATGGCGGTGATCGCCTCGAAGCTGGCGATGATATTGGTGTTCGCCGCTTCACTCAGGATCGAACCGGCTCCGGCGGCCACGCTGGAGGAGATGGTATAGGAATCCTGGGAGGAAAATTCCACGATGCCGGCCACCCGGGTCGAATCGGTACTGCCGCTGGTCAATTCTTCCGCGTTGCCATCGGCGCCGGTGACATCGATGGTGGCGCCACCGGTCGAATGGGTGAAGTTGCTGATCTCAATATCTTTGCCCTCGGCCTGGACCAGGGTGATCTTATCGCCTTCGGCAACGGCGGTCACTCCGGTCGTGCCGCTCTGGTCGTTGATGACCGAGGCCAGTTCACTCAGGTCGGTGGTGCTCACTGCGGCGTTGATCGTCGCCGTGTTGCCGCCGGATCCAAGGGTGAGGGTGACGATGCCATTGGCGGACAGGCCGCTGAGCGTCGCCTCGGTGCGGGCCGTGGCGGTCACCCCGGTCATGGATGCCGAGTTGGTGACCAGATTGGCGATATCCCAGGCCGTTGAGCCCGCGGCAAAGGTCACGGTGCCGACACCTTTCGAGCCGTTGATGGTCAGAGTCTGGCCGGCGATCGTGTTCGTCGTCACGGGGGCGGCGTTCGCTGCCGCGGAGGAACCGGTCCCCTGGTTGGCCGTGGTGTTGACGCCCTTGTGGTAATAGCGGCCCAGGTCGTCGGCGGCCATCGACTTGATCGAAAAACCGATGACTTCGTTGGGATTCGGTCCGACCTGGAACTGCTGCGACACAAAGGTGCCGTCGAGGATCTTCAGGCCGTTGAAGGTGGTGGACTGCGCGATGCGGTTCATCTCGGCCTTCAACTGGTTGACCTCGGCCTGCAAGGCGGCCCGGTCGGCGGCGGAGTTGGTGGCATTGGCCGCCTGGACCGCCAATTCACGGATGCGTTGCAGGATGTTGGTCGATTCCTGCATCGCGCCTTCCGCGGTCTGGGCGAGCGAGATGCCGTCGTTGGCGTTGCGTGCGGCCTGGTTGAGGCCACGGATCTGGGAGGTCATCCGGTCGGAGATGGCGAGACCGGCGGCATCGTCCTTGGCGGAGTTGATGCGAAGACCTGAGGAGAGCCGCTCCATCGAGGTGGCGAGATCGCCTTGGGAACGGCCTAGATTTCTTTGGGCATTCAGGGATGCGACGTTTGTATTGATCGTTAAAGCCATGGTTTCCTCCATGAATTTTTAGCCTCGGTCATCCAATGACGGACTCTTCGGCCAACGATACAAACGTAGCTGTTCTCTCGGTACTGCTTGTCTCTCGCCACACTTTTCGGAGGTTTGGGCGCGGGACTTAAGAAGTATTTTCAGAAAAAGGAAAAGACCGCTGAATGGCGCAATTCAGCGGTCTTGGGCAGGGAAGGCAGGGGGATGGAACAATTACTGCTCTATCTTCGGCAGCGGTGTCCTGGTGTCGTAGCGGGGATCCTCGAGAACGACCTGCAGGGCCCTGTTGGTTGCCGGGGCGTACAGAATGGGGCCGGAGAGATTGAGGGTGATTTCCTTTTCCTCCGAGATGGAGACGATGGCCAGCGCGAAGCAGGCGCCCTGGCCGTCGATGCCCAGTTTCCGGCGTTCGTTGTCGTCGGGAAGAACGAGGTAATCGAGGAAAAAATTGGTGGGATCGGTGACGACGAAGGCGAATGCCGGATCGTCGACGCATTGAATCCAGAAGAGCGGTCCCTGTTTTTTATTCGGCATCACGAGAAAATTCTTCAACTGGTCGAGCCCGACCAGGCCCTCCGGAAAATGAAGGAGATGGGACGGATCGTAGGTCACCTCGCCAAAACGGGTCTGTATGGTTTTCATTTTTTCAACGTCCTGTCTGCAAGCTTGTCACTGAGGATATCCAGGTCGGTCATATCCCAACCGGCCGCCGCATCGATATTTTCCTGACGAATACGATCATAGACCTCCTGGCGGTAGATCTTGGTGTCCCGGGGGGCGTCGATGCCGATCCGGATGCCGCCGCTCTTCAGTTCGATGATTTTGATCGTGATATTGTCGCCGATGATAATACCTTCACCGGGTTTTCTGGTCAGCACCAGCATAGTCGCACCTGTAAAAAACTCGGATCAGGACATCCGAAGGAAAGGGAAAAGAAGGCAGGCCGATTCCCAGGGGGAGAAAGGACGGCTCCCCCGGGAAACATTTTTCCTGTGTCGGGCAGTATTCAGCAAAAGATGGGGAAAGGCAAGCGGTTTTACTTGGTTGGACGCGCCTAGAGATAATCGAGGATGGAGAGCTGCGAGACCCTGGAGGTCACGCTCAGGGCGGCCTGGAAGGCGGTCTCCTGCTGGATGATGGCGTTGAACGCCTCGATGGCGTCCGCGTCTTCGTAGCGGGAGAGGATCTGCTTGAGATCCACGCGGACCCCTTCCTGGTAATCCATCGCGGTTTCCACCCGGCTGGCCCGGTTGCCGAGCTGCGAGCGGAGCCGCCGGTTCTGCTCGGCGGCGCCTTCCAGGTCGCCCAGGCTGTCCTGCATGGCGGCCTGGTCGTTGGTGCGGATGGCCGCTTCCGCCTGGGTGAGCTCCAGGAAGAGATCGTACCGGCCCGATGCCGTGCTGTTGTTCGTCGGGTCGGCCGGGTCCCAGGTCGTGGTGCCGAAGAAGAGATTGTTGCCCGTCAGGTTCACTTCCACCAACTCGCCGGGGGTGATCTCCAGAGAGGTGGCGTTTTCGTCGCCCTGGTACAGGTAGGGCCAGGTCGAGGAATCGTTGGCATCGTAGAGGAGCGGGTCGTAGGCGGGATTTTCCACGAAGGGAACGGTATCCTCCTGGTACCCCGCAAACAGGTATTTGCCGTCCACCATGCCGTTGGCGGCATCGAGCAGTTCCTTGCGGAGGTTGGCCAACTCGTCGGCGAGCACGGTCCGGTCTTCGTTGTTGAGCGAGCCGTTGACGGCGTTGGTCATGATTTCCTTGGCGCGCTGCATGATGTTTTCCACGTGCTCGAGATGGCCGTCGGTCGCCTGCATGGTGTCGAGCGACTTGCCCATGGTTTCCAGATACCGGTCGACATTGGAGATCTGCTTGCGGGTGTTGAGCACCGGACGGATCGAGGCCGGGTCGTCCGAGGGGGAATTGAGTTTTTTGCCGGTGGCGCCGATCGTGCGTAGTTTTTCCAGCTCGGTGGTCAGATCGTTCAGCCGGGACCCCAGCATCCGGTAGGTGGTTCCTTGCGTCGCTTTCATGGGCTAGTTCTTGAGTTGAAGGAGGGAGGTCATCATCTCGTCCACGGTGGAGAGAAACTTTGCCGAGGATTGGAACCCGCGCTGGTACTGGATGAGATCGATCATCTCCTCTTCCAGGGAAACCCCGGAATATCCGTCCCGCAGGTTCTGCAGTTGCGTGGTTGCGTCTTGGGCGCCCGCCAGGGCCAGCTGGTTGCGGGCCGCCTCGATGCCGACCTTGGCCACCATCTGGCTGAAGAAACTGTCGAAGGTGTCGTTGGTGGCCGCCATTTTGTGGCTCGTTTCCAACTGGGCGATGAGCAGGGCGTTCTCGTTGTCGCCGGGCGCGGCGGTGGGATTGCCGGCGGCGGCCACCTGGGAGGCGTCGGTGAGGGCGATCCTGACGTTGAGGCTGGGCACCTGGCCCGGAGGCAGGGCGGTGATGTCTTCGAAAAAGAGGCGCCCCGTCACCCCGTCGGAGCCGTAGCCCGCCACATGCGCATCGTTCACCGCGCTGGTCAGGTCGACGGCCAGGGTGTTGAGACTGGTGCGGAGTCCCTCGATGAAGACGTCGCGCATCTCGAGCATGCCCTTGAATTTCCCGCCCAGGCTGTCCAGGCCGACGTCGAGGGTGGAGCCGGAGATGTTCACCTGGAGATTGACGTTGGTGCCGACGGTGGTGGTGCTGATGGTCGCCGCCGTGCTGCCCAGGACCAGCGGCGTGCCCCCCGGCAGATGGACGCAGAGCATGCCCCGGTTGTCGGTGTAGGTCTGCACGCCCAATGTCTGCGAGAGGTTCTGGACGATCAGGTCGCGCTGGTCGCGGGCCGAGTTGGCGGTCTGCCCCGAAATCTCGACGAGACTGATGCGGTCGTTGAGCCGGGCGATTTCCGCGAGCTGTTCGTTCAGGGAAGCGACTCCGGCGATGATTTCGGTATTCATGTTCTGCGTCACCGTGTCCAGCTCGTTGGTGATGCTGCCGAAGGCCTCGCCCAGGAGTTGTCCGCGCTGGATGACCACGTCCCGCTCCACCTGGCCGCTGGGGTTGGCGGTCAGTTCCTGCCACGCATCGAAGAAATCGTTGATCTGCGAGGCGAGATTGTCCTCGGATACATTGAAGATGCGTTCCAGTTCCGTCAGGGTGTTCGATTTTCCCGCCTCTTCGCCGTACTCGACGGTCTTGCTCTGGAGCTGGCGGTTGATGAACAGGCTGTAATCGCGACTGACATCGGAGACGGTGACACCCTGGCCGATGAAGAAGTCGCCGAAGTTGATCGACGGAATCGGCGTCAGTTCGGCGCGCTGGCGGGAATAGCCCGGCGTGTTGACGTTGGCGATGTTGTTGCCGACGATCTCGATCGATTTCTGGTTGGTCAGCAGGCTGGTCTTGCCGGCATTGAGGGCATTGAGCAAGCTCATGGAGGCGTTTCTTCTCCCTGTTGTCCGGAGATCGGTTGGCGCCGCGACGGGCGGTGAACGGTGTGGAAGGGCCGCAGCCGACACACTGTTGCGTGTTACGTTATGTTACTATCGGCAGAAGCGGGGGGCGAGTTTAGCCTCGACGGCAAGAAACTTGCACGTCGTCGGCCGCGGTCGGCACGGCCCGGCCCATGGGGGTCGGGCACGGCCGCGATGGCGGGTGGAATGGGCGGGAAAGGGAAAAAGGGGGAAATCAGATCCGGCCGGAAAGCAGGCGGCCGTTGATGAGGGTGTTCTGCGAAAGCCCGTTCTGGCCGTAGGTGACCGGCACGGTCTTGCGGCCGAAGAATTCCATGGTCTCCTGGATCCAGTTCAGGGTCGCCCGGAACAGGTAGGCGTTCTTCCTGTTTTCCTGGCGGATTTCCCGGGCGACCTGCTGGTCGTCGGGATGCAGCGTGGTCACGCCGCTGAGCGCCCGGATCAGGGCTTCCTTGCGCTTCACGTCCGCCATCATGGCGGCGAGGTCGAGCGCCTTGGCGTGCTCGCGCTCGTCGCGGATGGTTTCGCGAAGCTGCATCAGTAGATCGTGTACCGTGGTCCGGTCCATGATCAACCCTCGACCAGGAAGCGCAGCAGACTGGAGGCAACCTTGTTCAGGTCCGGCTCATACTGACCGCTGGCGACCTGTGCCTTGAGCTCCTGCACGCGGGCGGCGCGGGCGGCATCGTCGGTCTTGCCGGTTTCCTGGGCCATGGCTGCTCCATGCAGGGCCGATGCAAAGGAAACGCCGTCCTTGCTTTCGCCCTTTCCCGTCTTCTGTGCGTCACCGGCCTGGCCCACCTTGTTGAGACCGCCGATTTGTCCCATGCCTCGCACTCCAAAGAATTCCACAGTCATCGTGTTCACCTGAGGTAAGATATCAAGCCGCTGCCGTGTTTTCCGCCACCCATTTGTCGAGCTTGTCCATCACGGCGTCATAGGTGTCGTACGAAATATCGGGCAACCAGCCGCCGAAGGCCTTTTTGGCTTCGGCAAAGCCCTTGTCGATCCCTGCCTTGATCTCCTCGATGCGGGCGGGATCGCCACCGGCGACACCCACGGCGAATTGAAAGATCCGCTCGGATGTCTGCTCCACGCCAAAATAGCCGTCATCGCTCACCAGCTCCTGCGCTTTTTCGGGGGTGATGGCGGCGAGGTCGATCGTGCTGTCGCCGACCGCTATCTTGGTGTTGATGCCCTGTTCCTGCAACAGGTTGAGCACCAGGGACCGCAGCATGTCGAATCTGGCCTCGTCGCCGGCGGCAAGCTGCATGGTGCCGGAATAGGTGACGGCCAGGGTGGATTCGCTGCGCAGGCTGACGGTGTCAACTGCGGCCGTCTGCCCATCGTTCGTGCCGGAAAGGGACGAGACGGACACATCCAGGCGGCTGTTCCGGTACGCGAGCAGCGTGCCGGAGATCTGATTCTGATTGATGTTTGCTACCATTGTTCTGCCTCCCTGCAGTATGTTCGGACCATCCTGGTCCATTCCGACAGGAAACGATTCTTCCTGTTGACACTCTATCGGTGGCGGCAGCAAAAAACTTTACCCAAAAAAACAGTTCTTCAAAAAAGAGCGGAAAAATCATGTGTCCGCCGGCAGTTTTTTTTCCATCTGCCGGTAGATCTGCTCGGCCAGGCCGAGGGATTGATCCCGGGCGATGCCGGTGGCGATGCTCTGGTCGAACATCTCCTCGAAAATTTCGGTGGCGTTGCTCTTGGCGAAAAGCCCGCCTTCCGGCACGGTCTTGCGCATGGCCTTGAACAGGGATTGCACGAAGAGCGCCTCGAAATCCTGGCAGGATTTTTCCAGGGCGGTCTTGTTCCTGGCGGCCTGTCGCGTCTCGGGGGTCCGGGCGGCCGCATGCAGCAGCAGGTTGGCGTCGTCGGTGTTCGTTTTCATATCATGACCGGGTGAAGGAAAAACATTCGGCGCGGGAAACGGTCGGTTACAGGATGACCAGTTCACCCTGAAGCGCGCCGGCCGCCTTGATTGCCTGAAAAATGGCGATCAGGTCGCGCGGGGTGGCGCCGATGGCATTCAACGCCCGGGCGATCTCGCCGAGATTGACCCCCATGGGCATGACCACCAGATTGCCGGCATCCTCGGTCGCCCTGATGGTGGTCGTGGGCACCACGGTGGTCGTGCCCGGCGCCAGCGGATTGGGCTGGCTGACCTCGGCCGATTCCGTGATGACGAGGTTGAGATTGCCGTGCGAGACCGCCACGGTGGCGATTCGCACGTCCTGGCCCATGACGATGGTGCCGGTGCGCTCGTTGACCACGATCTTGGCCGGACCGTCAGGGGCCACGTCGATGCCTTCCAGATCGGAGATAAAGGTGACCGTGTCGCCACGGAAACGCGCCGGCTTCATCACCCTCACCGTGCCGGGATCGACGGATTTGGCCGTTCCCGCGCCGAAGCGATGGTTGATGGCGTCGGCCATGCGCGCCGCGGTGGTGAAATCGGTTTCGTGGAGCTGATAGATGATGTCGCCCGAGGGGGGCAGCGCGTAATCCACCGCCCGCTCGACGATCGCGCCGCCGGTCACCCGGCCCGACGTGGTGAAATTCTTTTGCGCCTTGGCCGCCTTGCCGCCGAAGGAGATGCCGCCCACCGCCAGCGGCCCCTGGGCGACGGCATAGGTGTTGCCGTCCGGTCCCTTCAACGGGGTCATCAGCAGGGTGCCGCCGGAAAGGCTGGAGGCGTCGCCGAGGGAGGAGACCTGGATGTCGATGGCCGAGCCCGGCCGGACAAAGGGCGGCAGTTGCGCCGTGACCATCACCGCGGCGATGTTCTTGGTTTTCATCTGCCGGTACACATCGCTGGTGAGTCCCAGCCCCATGCGTTTGGTCATGTTGATGAGGGCCTGCTTGGTGAACACGGACTTGGTGATGTCGTCGCCCGTGCCGGTCAGGCCGATCACCAGCCCGTAGCCCATCAGTTGGTTTTCACGCACCCCCTCGATGGAGGCGAGATCCTTGATACGGGTGGCCTGGGCGGGAATCGCCGTCAACCAGGCCGCACCGATCAGAACAAGCGCGCTGACGAGTCGATGATAATGCATGAACAGTCTCTCCCGAAGCCCCCGAAGGCCGTCAGAACGGCCAGGTGTTGTCGAAAATCCGCATCAGCCAGCCGGGCTTCTGTTTGTCGGAAAGGGCTCCCTTGCCGGTATAGGTGATCTGCGCGTTGAGGATGTTGCCGGAATCGATGGTGTTGTCGGGCGTGACATCGTAAGGCCGGACAATACCGGTCAGGTAGATGATCTGATTTTCATTGTTGACGGCCACCGATTTTCCGCCCCGTATCTTCAGATTGCCGTTGGGATACACCTCCACCACCTGGGTGGTGAGGGTGGCGACCAGGTTTTCCGAGCGGGTGGTTCTGCCCGTGCCGCTGAACTCGTTGCCGGAACTGGCCTCAATCATGGACGAGGGCGTGATCTTGGTCTTGTCCTCCACGGTTTGTTCCAGGCCGAAGAAGCTCGAGATTCCGGCGGAGATGCTGGAGTCGCGCGAGGTGTCGGTGGTGGCCTCCTTGGAGGCCTGGGCCTGCTCCTTGATGATCACCGTGACGATATCGCCCACCCGCCGGGCCTTGACGTCCGACAGCCAACTGCCCTCGTCGCCGTTCCACAGGGTGCCGGGCGATTGGGGCCTGGGATTGGCCGTCACCGGCTCCTCCAGGGGCTCGTGGGCGGCGGTCACCTCCTGGGTCCGCGGGGCGCAACCGGCCACCAGGGCGGCGAGGAGCGGCAGGAACCACAGCAGGTGCCTCCAGTCGGCCACCGGTCGATCCGGCGCATGGCGCGGGCATGCCAATCGTCGCATGGTGTCAAAACTCCACGAAAACCACGCCGGGACCGTTGACGCGGCAATGAATCATTTTGTTCGAGCCGATGTTCTTGACCGGGATGGTCTCGCCCATCCGGCCGTCGGTCTTGGCCAGACCGCTGGTGGACAGCTCCAGGGGCCCCTTGCGGGCAAAAATTTTGACCAGCTCCCCTCCCTTGATCACCGGCGGCAGGACGATATGTTCCGACCTGAGGATCGTGCCCGGCGGGACCGTGCGGGCGACCTGCTTGCCCAGGATCTCCTCCCGGACAAGCAGCGGGCCGTCGACGCCCCCGATGTCCTGGCGCTGCGGCACGACATTCTCCTCGGTCACCAGATCGCCCTTGTGCAGGGTGGTGGCGGCCGTCAGCACCTCGGCGACCATTTCCAGCCGTCCCCGGACCGTGCAGGTGCCGGCGGGGCGGCCATCGACGAACAGGGCGATGGTGAAGCTGGTGCTGCCCACGATGCCCGGTCGGGATGGCGTGATCTTCCAGGAGAGCGCGCCGGGCGGCAGCGTCATCGCCTCGGGGGTCCGGACCGACGTGAGCCTGATTTCCGCCTTGGGCAGCATGGCGCTGTTTTCCCTGAGATAGGCGACGATCATCTCCTGCATCCGTTCCGGGGTCAAGGTCAAGCCCCCGCGTTCCACGACGATGGTCTGGCTGCCCTGCCAGTCGACATCGGCCGTCTCGGGCCGGTTGCGCAGGCTGTTGATCACGGTGACGACGGACAGCTCCTTCGATTTTCCCGGCGCCGGCGCCGAGGCGACCGGCAGTTGCCCCAGGGCCTCGGTTGCGTCGCCCGTGGGGTGGATGACGGCGATATCGGCCAGGACGATTCTCGGACCGGTCACCACGGCGTTGGCCCTGAAATGGACCGACACCTGGGCGGCCGCCAGCGCCGGACCGAGGAGCAGCCAGCAGGCGGCTATGGCAAGGGCAAGCTGGTTCACTTGATCACGTCATGTTGGTGACGGTCTGCATCATCTCGTCCGAGGTGGTGATCACCTTGGAGTTGATCTCGAAGGCACGCTGCGCCGTGATCATCTGGGTCAGTTCCTCGACCAGATTGACGTTGGAATTCTCCACATATCCCTGGAGCAGGGTGCCGATGCCGTTGGTTCCGGGGACGCCGATCAGGGCCACGCCCGAGGCCTCGGTTTCCCGGAACAGGTTTTTGCCGATGGAGATCAGGCCGGCCTCGTTGACGAAATCGGCCAGGTCGATATTGCCCAGTTCCGTCGCAAGGGTGCTGTCACCGATGATGGCGCTGACCACGCCGGTCTCGCTGATGGTGACGTTCTGCGCATCTTCGGGGATGGTGATTTCCGGCTGGATGGGATACCCGTCCGAGGTGGTGATCCGGCCGGTGCCGTCCAGCTTGAGGCTGCCCGCCCTGGTGTAGGCGGTATTGCCGTCGGGCAGGCCGACCTGGAAAAATCCGGCGCCCTCGATGGCCACATCGAAGGTATTGCCGGTCTGGACGATATCACCCTCGGTGAAAATCTTGGTGACCGCCCCCGGCTTGACGCCCAGGCCCACCTGGATGCCGGTGGGCGACGTGGTGTCCGCGGAGGTCGGTGAGCCGGGAACCTTCATGATCTGGTAGAGCAGGTCCTGGAAGTCGGCCCGGCTTTTCTTGAAGCCGGAGGTCGAAACGTTGGCCAGGTTGTTGGCGATGACGTCCATGTTGAGACTTTGGGCCGACATGCCGGTGGTTGATGTCCAGAGTGAGCGCATGGAATATGAGCCTCGCGTGTGCGGCGGTACCGCCGTCAAAAAGTTCCGATGTTAGCCGACCGAGCCGAGCTCGTCCTGTTTCTCACCGAGCTTCGAGTAGCTCTCGATGACTTTGGTATGCGCCTCGAACGATCGCTGGCTGGCGATCATGGCGGTCATTTCCTCCACCATGTTGACATTGGCGGTCTCGAGGTTGCCCTGCACCACCCGGAATTCGGCCAGGGGCTGGTCGCCGCCCTCGGTCAGTCGGTAGAGGGAATGGCCGACCTTGGTCAGCTTGTTTTGATCCGCGATGCCGAAGACCTGCAGGGTGCCGCCGGTCTGTTCGCCGTTGACGGAGATTTCCCCCGATTCGGCGATGACGATGCTCTTCCCCTGGGTGGTGTCGACCTGCATGGGTTCGTCGCCGGCGCCCAGCACGGTGAAGCCTTCCTCGGTCATGATGGTGCCGTTGTTGTCGAGATGCAGCCGGCCGGCGCGGGTGTACAGGACCTCGCCCCCCCGGCGCACCTTGAAGAATCCGGGACCGTCGATGGCCACGTCCAGGGAGCGGTCGGTGGTCTGCATGCCGCCCTGGCTGAAATCGGTGGCGATGGTGCGGGTGCGGGCATAGTTGATGCCCCTGGTCGTGCGCGTCTGCTTGGCACCCTGCAAAAGGGCGGCGAAACCGATGCGGTCCTTCTTGAAGCCGGTGGTGTTGACGTTGGCCAGGTTGGAGGCGATGTTGCTCATCGCCTGTTCCCTGGTCAATGCTCCGCTGAGTGCGCTGTATTTTCCCGAAACCATGGGGGCTCTGTCGTGATGTCCTGTCGATCGAGGGGGTTTGTCTTCTTTTCGGAAACCGGCCGGCGCTTCTTTACGGGAAAAGACCGTCCGTCCGGTCAGCGGCCGATTTTGGCCACGTGGCAGAGGCTGAGCAACTGGGCGGCCTCGACGCCGGAAATCCCGAGAATGGAGGCCACCTGGTCGCTGTCCATGCCCTGGGCCGCCAGTTTGGCGAGAATGCGGTATTTCTCCGGCGGCTGCCTGCCGATCTTGGCCATGGTGTCCAACCGCGGCCGCTGCAGGCTCGTGGTCAGGCTCGCCGCCTCCAGGCTGGCGCCGAACGGCTCCCGCGACGGTGCGCCGCCGTCGTCCCGCAGGGCGGCGTCGATTTTGCGCTGGAGGGCCAGGATTCTCTCGGTCTGTTGCTGGCACGCAAAGCGCCGGCGTCTGGTCAGCAGCAGGAAGAACGACAGGCAGAGGGCGGCGGCGGCCAGGGTGCCGCCCATGAGTGCGGGGATGAGTTGCGACATGACGGCCTCGGAAGTGGGTTCAGGGTTCGTATAAATCTGAGTTGATCAGTTTGACCCGCAGCTTCAGCAGGGCCTGGCTGTGCAACTGGGAAACCCTGCCCTCGGAAACGTTCAGCACCTCGGCGATCTCCTTCTGGGTGAGTTCCTCGTAATAGTACAGGGCGATGACCAGCCGTTCCTTTTCCGAGAGTTCTTCCAGGATCTCGGCCATCAACCGGGTCATTTCCTCCTTCTCGATCAGATCGGAGGGGGTGGCACCGCCGATGTCCTCCAGGCTGTCGAGAAAGCTCCGGCCCTCCTCGGTGTGATCGAGGGTTTCGTGGAGGCTGACGCAGCCCAGATGACTGACCTCGGCGAGCAGGACGCGGTATTCGTCCAGGGACATGGCCATTTCGGCGGCCATCTCCTGTTCCTCCGGCGAGCGGCCCAACTGCCGTTCCAGACGGAGCATGGTCTGGGTCAGCTGGTTCTGCTTGTCGCGCATCGACCGGGAAAACCAGTCGAGCTTGCGCATCTCGTCCAAAATGGCGCCGCGCACGCGGTATTCGGCGAAGGTCTTGAATTTGACGCCCTTGGCGGCGTCGAATTTGTTGGCGGCGTCGATCAGACCGACCATGGCGGCGCTGGTCATGTCCTCCTTGGTCATGAAACTCGGCACCTGGGGGATCATGCGCTGCACCACCAGTTCAACCAGGGGCATGTGCTCCCGGATCAACTGGGAACGGTCATCGAGCGGCGGTACCGGCGGAAACATGGCGATTCTCGGGGGCAGAAGTCAATGCATGGACTGCGGCATCATTTGGCGCCGAACTCGAGCAGACGCTTCCAGAAGAACTGGATCGAACCCTTGGGGCCGATGGTCTGGGGTTCCTGCACCACGGTGCGGGCCAGCGCCTCGAAGGCGTGGCTGGTCCGACTGTCGGGGAAGAGCTGCACCAGGGTCTGCTGTTTGCGGATGGCGTCCACCATCAACTTGTCCCGGGGGATCGAGCCGATGTAGTCGATGGAGATGTCCAGGTAGCGGTTGGCCACCATGGTCAGCTTGCGGTAGACGTCCAGGGCCTCGTCCTCGTTCTTGATGAAGTTGACGATCAGGTTGAAGTGCTTCTCGTGGTACTGGTTGGAGAGCAGCTTCATCAGGGCGTAGGCGTCGGTGATGGCCGTGGGCTCCGGCGTGGTCACTACCAGGATTTCCTGGGCTGCGGTGTTGAAATAGGTGACGTTCTCCGAAATCCCGGCCTCGGTGTCGATGAGGACGAAATCGAAATCGTTGTTCATCGAGTCGAGCGCTTCCAACAGCCGCATCTTCTGCTGGGAGTCGAGCCGGGTGAACCGTTGCACCCCGGAGCCTGCCGGCAGGATCTTGATGCCTTCCGGGCCGTCGACGAGGATCGACTCCAGTCCCTGTTCGCCGGTGAAGAAGTGGTTGAGGTTGTGGCTCGGCGCCAGGCCGAAGACCACGTCGATGTTGGCCAGGCCGAGATCGGCATCCAGGATCAGCACCCGCTTGCCCATGCGGGCGAGCAGGACGGCCAGATTGGCCACCACGGCCGTCTTGCCGACCCCGCCCTTGCCGCTGGTGATGGCAAAGACCCGGGTCGCGGGCCGGCCGGACCCGGTCTCGGCCCGTTCCGGACTGTTCATGGCCCGCAGGGTGCCGGCCTGGTCTGTGGCTCGTGATGCGTGGTCAGCCATGCTTCGGGCTCCCATGGTCGTTCAGGATGAGGGCGGCGATGTCCGCCGGGGTGGGCATGAGCAGGTCCTCCGGCACCCTCTGGCCATTGGTGAGAAACGAAATCGGGGTGTCATTCTTGTAATGGATGTTGAGGAGCACGCCCAATTGGTCGCACTCGTCGATCTTGCTGAAGATGAAATTGCTGATCGGCAGGACCGAGAAGCGCCGGACCGTTTCCTCGAGTTCGCGCTCGCGGGTGGTCGCCGACAGGAGCAGATGGTTGTCGATCCCCAGTTCCGGCCGGAGAAAGGCCGCCAGTTCCTCGATGTCGAGGCCGCTTTTCGGGCTGCGGCCGGCGGTATCGATCAGGATCAGGTCGACGTCGCTGAATTTGTCCAGGGCCGCTTCCAACTCCTGGGGCGCGAGCACCACCTCGACCGGCAGGCGCATGATCTCGCCGTAGACCTTCAACTGCTCCACCGCCGCGATCCGGTAGGTGTCGATGGTGATCAGCCCGATGCGGCCGCCGTGGCGGCCGAGGTAATGGGCCGCGATCTTGGCCAGGGTGGTGGTCTTGCCCACGCCGGTCGGGCCGATCAGGCTGAGACGCCGCTGCCGGTCGGGCCGGTCGTCGAGCACGCGCACCGTGCTGAACAGCCGGGCGATGGCCGTCCTGAGAATGGCGATCAGGCCGGCGCTGTCGAGATGGCGCGCCTTGTCGATGGTTTCGCGGGTGAAGCGGGCCACCACCTGGGCGGTTTCCTGGTTGATGCCGTAGCCGGTGAGAAATCCGGTCACCGGGTCCATGGCGGCGTTGTGTCCGGCCGGGGCGGCGAATTCGGGCTCCACGTAGGGACTGCGCAGGCCGGGGGGGGCGTCCAGAGTGGACATGCGGCTGGCCAGCCCCTTGACCAGGGTGCGCAGCTCGGCCAACTCCGATTGGATGTCCCGTCCGGCCGCCGGTAGATCCCGGCCCGCGGCGGCAGAGGGGTGCCGGTCGCTCTCGCTTTCGCGCCACAGGTCCTCGTAAGTGAGGTCGGGCCGGGCGGCACCCCGATCCCGGGACGGAACCAACCGGGTTCGCGCCGCCGGTTCGGGTGCCGGTTCCGGCTCCTGCCAGTTGGTGTCCACGGCGGCGGTGATTTCCATCATCGGCTTGCCGAGCATGCCGAAGGAGCCGTTGCGGATGGTGCGGGTGGAGAGGATGAGGGCGTCGGGACCCAGCGCCTCCTTGACCATTTTCAGGCCCGTGGCCATGTCTTTTGCTTCAAAGACCTTAACTTGCATCGATGGTCACCGTTCCGATGGATTGAATGCGGACCTGCGAGGTGATCTCGTTGTGGGACAGTACCGCCAGGTTGGGGAAGTACCGCTCGATCAGCCGGCGGACATGGGGCCGGATCTGGGGCAGCACCAGCAACGCCGGCAACTGGCCGCCGGCCAGGGACGTGATCAGGTTGTTGAGGTTTTCGAGGATCTTCTGGGCCGTCTTGGGGTCCAGGGCGAGGTAGCTGCCCCGCTCGCGGTGCTGGATGGCGGTCTGGATGGATTCCTCCACGGTGCGGTCCAGGGTGATCACCGGCATGGTGCCGTCGGACTGGACATGGGCGGCGGAGATCGACCGCGACAGGGCATGGCGGACGTATTCCGTGAGAATATCCGTATCCTGGGTCATGGCGGCATAGTCGGCCAGGGTCTCCAGGATGGAGCGCAGGTCGCGGATGGAGACGCCCTCGCGGAGCAGGTTCTGGAGCACCCGCATGACGGTGCCCAGGCTGAGCACATGCGGCACCAGTTCCTCGACCAGCTTGGGATAGGTCCTGGCCAGGTTGTCGATCAGGGTCTGGGTTTCCTGGCGGCCGAGCAACTCATGGGCGTGCTTCTTGATCATCTCGCTGATGTGGGTGGCCATGACCGTGATGCAGTCGACCACGGTGTAGCCGGCGATCTGGGCGCGTTCCCGCTTGTCCTCGGTGATCCAGATGGCCGGCAGGTCGAAGGCCGGCTCCCTGGTGGGCAGGCCCTTGACGGTCTCGGTGACCAGGCCCGGGTCCATGGCCATGTAATAGCCGGGCATCATCTCGGCGGTGGCGATGTTCACCCCTTTCAGGTTGATGGTGTACTGGTTCGGATTGAGCTGGAGGTTGTCCTTGATGTGCACCGGCGGCACGATGAAGCCGCTGGTCTGGGCGAACTGCTTGCGGATCGACTGGATGCGGGTGAGCAGTTCGCCGTCCTGGGCGGCATCGACAAAGGGGATCAGGCCGTAGCCGACCTCGAACTCGATCAGGTCGACGTTGAGCATTTTTTCGTAGTCCTGGTCCGGCTTGACCGCCGGCAGCGGCCGTTCGGCCACGGCCTCCTCGAGCTGCCGGGCGGCTTCCACCTTGTCGAGATGATAGGCGGCGGCGGCCAGGAGCGCGGCGATGACGAGAAAGGGCAGGAAGGGCAGGCCGGGAATCAGGGCGAAGCCCAGGAGGATCGCCGCCACCACCCACAGGGCCTTGGAATAGCGGGTGAACTGGGCCTTGATTTCGGAACCGAAATCGTTGCGGCCGGCCGAGCGGGTCACCAGCATGCCGGCGGCGGTGGAGATGATCAGGGCCGGAACCTGGGAAACCAGGCCGTCGCCCACGGTGAGGATGGTGTAGTTCTTGGCCGCTTCGGCCAGCGGCATGCCCTTTTGCAGCACGCCGATGATGAAGCCGGCGCCGATATTGATCAGGGTGATGATGATGCCGGCGATGGCGTCGCCGCGGACAAATTTCGAGGCGCCGTCCATGGCGCCGTGGAAGGTGGCCTCGTTGGCGATTTCCTCGCGCCGTTTGCGGGCCGTGGCCTCGTCGATCAGGCCGGCGTTGAGGTCGGCGTCGATGGCCATCTGCTTGCCGGGCATGGCATCCAGGGTGAACCGGGCCGCCACCTCGGCGATGCGGCCCGCGCCCTTGGTGATGACGATGAAGTTGATGATCACCAGAATGACGAAGATCACCATGCCGACCACATAGGAGCCGCCGACCACGAACTGGCCGAAGGCCTCGATGACCGCGCCGGCCGCGTCCATGCCCTCGCTGCCGTGCAGCAGGATGAGCCGGGTGGAGGCGACGTTGAGCGACAGCCGGAACAGGGTGGTCATCAGCAGGATGGCGGGAAAGATCGAAAACTCCACCGCCTTTTCGGTGTACAGGCTGATGATCAGGATGAGGATGGCGACCGTGATGTTCAGCGACAGGCAGAGGTCGAGGATCATCGGCGGCAGGGGGATGATCATCAGCATGAGGATGCCGATCAGGCCCACCGAGGCCATGATGTCGCTGCGCTGCAGGAGTTCGGCCGGCCGTATCCTGCTGAGCAGTGTCCTGTTCTCTGTCGCTTCCATGTCCTTTCTTTATCTCTTGCCCTGCAACGAGTAGACGTAGGCCAGGATCTCGGCCACCGCCTTGAACAGCTCCTCGGGGATGGTCTGGCCCACCTCGACTTTGGAATGCAATAACCTTGCCACCGGCGGATTCTCGACCAGGGGGATGCGGTGCTCGCGGGCGATCTCGCGGATCTTCGCCGCCACCAGTTCCTGCCCCTTGGCCAGGACCACCGGCGCTTCCATGGTGCCGGCCTCGTACTTGAGGGCCACGGCGACATGGGTCGGGTTGGTGATGACCACGTCGGCGGTGGGCACGGCGGCCATCATGCGCTTGCGGGCCATCTGCTGCTGGATGGAACGGATTTTTGACTTGATGTGTGGGTCGCCCTCGGTCTCCTTCATCTCCTCCTTCTGTTCCTGCTTGGTCATCTTCATCTTCTCCTCCATCTCCCAGCGGACGAAGGCGTAGTCGAGAATGGCCAGGGCGATCATGATCGCCGCCACCTTGGCCATGACCAGGGCGGCGGTCTTGGCGAGATAGAGGACCGTGCTGTCCACCGGCATCCCGATGAGCAGCAGGGCCTGGTCGAATTCCCCCCTGATGGTGCTGTAGGCGACCCAGCCGATCAGCCCCACCTTGAGCAGCGACTTGATCACCTCGACCAGGGAACGCTTGGAGAACAACCGGCCCATCCCCTTGATGGGGTCGAGCTTGGTCAGGTCGGGGACGAGCGGCTGGGTGGTGAACAGCCAGCCGATCTGGACGAAGGTGGCGAAAAAGCCGACGAGCAGGGCGGCGAGAAACAGCGGCGCCAGCATGAGGGCCAGGACGGCGCCGAGGTAATAGGCCAGTTGCATCAGGGAGTTGGCGGTGACGGCGAACTCGCCGCTGGTTCGCCAGACAGCGGTGAGCATTTCCCTGAGCTTGTCCCAGAAGATGGGGGCATAGAACATCCAGAAGAGCAGCAGCAGGGTGAACATGGCCGCGGTCTGCACCTCGCGGCTCTGGGCCACCTGGCCCTTTTTCCGGAAATCGGCCCGCCGTTTCGCCGATGGGGATTCAGTCCGTTCCCCGGTGCTGGTCTCTTCAGCCATGGTCCGTCATTGCGCAGGGACATCCGCGCGGCGGACGTCGTTTCCGGAGCGGGTCGCCGCCCCATGCGGCGTCCCTGCCGCGAGCCTTTGCAACAAACGCACCTGAACGACGGCCCGCACCCTTGGGGGGGCTGACGACTATATTCCTATTGTATTCCAGTGGTTATCTGAGCAGGTGCAGCATGGTGAGGATGTTCTCCCCCATGGTGTCAAATTCACGGCGCAGAATGGCGAAGGTGGCCGGCAGTGTCAGGCCGATGACAAGGAAGGCGATGCCGATGTTGAGGGGAAAGGAGAGCATGAAGACGTTGAGCTGGGGGAAGACCCGGGCAAGGACGCCGAGCACCAGGTTGGCGAGGAGGAGCAGCGCCAGGACCGGGGCGCTGAACTTGACGCCGAGGACGAACATGTGGCTGGCCTGGCGCATCAGGTTGTCGATCGCGTCCTGGGAGAAATCGAGCGGACCCGGCGGCAGGAGCGCGAAGGATTCGACGATGGCGCGGAAGAAGAAATGGTGCATGTCCAGGGCCAGGAAGAGCATCAGGGCGAGGATATTGGCGAACTGGCTCATCAGCGAGAGCTGCTGGGTGGTCTGCGGATCGAAGATGTTGGCGGCGGCGAACCCCATCTGGTAGCCGATCACCGTGCCGCCGAAACTCACCGCGGCAAAGACCATCTGGGCGATCAGGCCGACCAGGACCCCGATCAGGACCTCGTTGACGAGCAGCACCGCGAACCAGGTCAGGGAGAGGGGCGTCTTGGGCGTGTAGGGGACCAGGGCCGGGAAGAGGAGCAGGGTGGTGGTCACCGCTAGGCCGATCTTGAGCCGCCCGGCGATCTGGCTGCCGGTGAAGGCGGGGATGGCCGCCACCAGGGCCATGATCCTGGCGAGGCAGAGGAGGAAATCCTGGAACTGCTGCAGGGAAATGAACGGCAGGTCCATGGGCGCGTGCGGTACGGGCTCTACCGGCCGACCGTGGCGATCTGGGCGATGACGCCGGTGGTGAAGGTCACCAGCAGGTCCATGATCCAGGGGCCGAAGATCAGCAGGGTGACGAAGACCGCGACGATCTTGGGGATGAAGGTCATGGTCTGCTCGTTGATCTGGGTGGCGGCCTGGAAGATGCTGATCACCAGGCCGACCACCATGGCCGCGATCAGCATCGGGGCCGAGGTCAGCAAAATGGCTTCCACCGCTTGCTTGCCGATATGGATGACGGCGTCAGGGGACATGGCGTTGGCGCGGACGGCGGGCTGCGGCCGGGGTTAGCCGAAGCTCTTCATCAGGGAGCCGACCACCAGCTGCCAGCCGTCGACGAGCACGAACAACAGCAGCTTGAACGGCAGGGAAATGACGATCGGCGGCAGCATCATCATGCCCATGGACATCAGCACCGAGGCCACCAGCATGTCGATCACCAGGAAGGGGACGTAGATCATGAACCCCATCTGAAAGGAACGTTTCAGTTCCGAGAGCATGAAGGCCGGGATGAGAATCGACGAGGACACGTCCTTCCTGTCGGCCGGCTGCTCCTCCTTGGTGATGTCGATCAGCAGCTGGAGTTCGTTTTCCTGCACCTGGGAGAACATGAAGTCGCGCATCACGTCCACCGAGCGCGTCAACGCCTGCTGCTGGGTTATTTTCTCCTGCATGTAGGGTTGCAGGGCCTGGGCGTTGATGGTGTTGAAGGTCGGGGCCATGACGAAGAAGGTGAGAAACAGGGCGAGCCCGAGCAGCACCTGGTTGGGTGGCGTGTTCTGGGTGCCCATGGCCTGGCGGACGAAGCCCAGGACGATGATGATCCGGGTGAAGGCGGTGGTCATCAGGAGAATGGCCGGGGCCACGGTGAGGATGGTGAGCACCAGCACGACCTGGAGCGCGGTCGAGACCTCGGCCGGGGTGCTGGCCTCCTTGATCCCCAGGGAGAGGGTGGGCAGATCGATCGCCTGCGCCCATGTCGGCGTCAGCAGCAGGAACAGGCCGAGACAGAGGCGGAACCGTTTCACGACTGTTCCGCCAGCACGGTGGAAAAATCGGCCGGTTTTTGGCCGGAATCGCCGGACAGATCGGCCAGGAGGTGAATGGAGTTGGCGCTGATGCCCAGCAGGTATTCCCGGCCGCGGACCTCCACCAGGGCCAGGGTCGCCCGTGGCTGCAGGGGCCGCACCTCGATGAGCCTGATGGCGTTGCCGCCGATTCTGCCCAGCAGCAGTCGTTTTTTTGACAGGCCGTAAAGGGCGAAGATCAGGCCGACCACCACCAGCAGGGCCCAGCCGGTCCGCAGCAGGGCCGAGGTCATGTCCGGCGGTTCCGCGGCCCAGGCCGACGCCGGCCAGAGGATCAGGAGAAGGACGGGCATCCGTGCCATGGCGTCACACCAGGTTTTCAATCCGGTCGGACTGGCTGACCACCTCGGTCAGCTTGATGCCGAACCTGTCGCCCACCTTGACCGCCTCCCCCCGGGCGATCAGCCGGGAGTTGACGTAGAGATCCAGGGGGTCGCCGGCCTGTTTGTCGAGCTCGATCACATAGCCCTCGCCCATCTGCAGGAGATCCTTGATGAGGATCCGCGCCCGGCCGACCTCGACCGAGACCTGCAGGGGCACGTTGTAGAGGAATTCCAACTCCCGCACCAGATTGACCTGACCGCCCTGGGATGCCGGGCCGCCTTTGTTTTCCTTCAGCAGCTCGGCGGTTTCCTCGGGGTCGAGGGGATTGAATCGCTGCGGTTCAGGCGGTTCAGGTGTTGCCATGAATGCCTCCTAATCGGTTGAGGGTGGTGCCGGTGACGTGAAACGCCTTCTTGCCGTTTCGTTCGCCGGCGATGGCCTGAAAAAGCGGTTGATCCTCGACCAGGATGGTCAGCGGCTGATCGGGGTTGTACTGCAGGTCGACGATGTCGCCGGGTTGAAGCGCGAGAATCTCCCGGATGGTCATGTCGACCAGGCCGGACCGGGCGACCGCCAGGGTTTCCATCTCCATGGTCTCCTGGACGATCTGGTCGGTCCAGGTGTTGGCGCCCTGGGTGATGGTGGCCAGGGCCTTGAATTTTTCGCGCAGCGGCTCGAGGGTGAGATAGGGGATGATGAACCGCATCTGGCCGCACAGTTCGCCGGCCAGGCGGATATTGAAGCGTGTCACCAGCACCTCGGTGTCCGGTTCGACGATGCTGACCAGCCGGAAATTGTTTTCCACCTTGCTCAGCAGCACCCGGATGTCGATCACCGGCCGCATGGCGTTGGCGAGTTCGGTGCAGATGTCGTCCATCACGCTTTTCAGCAGGGAGATTTCGATGGTGGTCAGGTTGCGGTTCAGGGCGAGGGGTTCGTTGGACTGAGACGAACCGAGCATGATCTCCAGCAGGGTGAAGGCCATGAGGGTGTCGAAATGGAACAGGCAGCCGTATTTCAACGGCGAGATGCTGTAGATGCCCACCGCGCCCTGGCTGTTGAGATCGAGCAGGCTCTGCTGGAAATCGGTGGTGGCGATGTCCTCCCGCTCGACGCCGAAGTTGCGCAGCATGACATTGGTCAGGCAGGTGGAGAACTTGCGGGCGAAACTGTCGAGGATGATGTCCAGGTTGGGGAGACGCAGCTCGCCGCTGGTCCGGAACCGTTCGTAAACCTTGAACAGATCGAGATTCGACGCCGGCGTGGCCTGGCGCGGCGGCCAGGGTCGGTCGGTGTCGATCAGATCCGTCGAAATCCTGCCCGCCCTGATGGCGGCCAGCAACTCGGCGATTTCCTGTTTGGTGAGTATCGGCTCCACGGGGGTCACTGCACCACGAAATCGGTCAGGTAGATATTGTTGACCTTGCCGGTTTTGAGAAACGAATTGATCTTGCTCTTCAATTCGGCCTTCACCTGGTTCTTGCCCTGGATATCCTGGAGTTCCTCGAAGGTCTTGTTGCCGATGATCAGGAGGATGGCGTCGCGGATCTGGGGCATCCGTCTGTTGACCTCGTCCACGGTGCCGTCCCTGTCCAGTTCGAGCGAGAGCGAGGCCTTGACATAATGGGGCGCATCCGTGCCGATGATGTTGACGATGAACTCCCTGATCTCCACCATCGGACCGATCTTCGCGTCATCCGGAATCGGCTTGATCAGGGCGGCGGCCTTGCTCTCTTCCTGCTTGCGCTGCATCTCTTTTTTCGGCTGGTACACCAGGAAGTAATAGCCGCCTCCACCGCCCGCCAGCAGGAGGATGAGGGCGGCCGCGATCATGATGATCAGCTTTTTCCTGCCACCGGTTTTCGGTTCGTCCGCTTTGTCGGTTTTTTTTTCCGCCATGATGGTGTTCCTTGCAATCTGAGTCGTTCACCGGAAAAGGGGAGCGATTTTCCCGGAACGATGGGGACCGGGCCAATGGATCGACCGTTGTGCCCGCGGGGGCTGCCGCCGAACTGAAAGGATGGAGAGGTCGGAATACCGGCTCCGATTCTCCAGCCCACCGCTGATTATGCAAGTAAAATGCCAGGGAATGGGTGGCAAGAAGAGGGGCGGAGCGGGGGAGGGCAGGAAGGGGGACGGAGATGGGGGATGGCCGAAATGCCACGGTCCCACCGCCTCAGGGCGACGGGACCGTGTGTCGAAAAAATGACTTCGGTTATCGTTTGAGATTGATCAGGTCGCTCAGCATGTCGTCCACGGTGGTGATGATCTTGGAATTGGCCTGAAAACCGCGCTGGGTGGTGATCATCTTGACGAATTCCTGTCCCATGTCGACGTTGGACTGCTCCAGGGAGTTGGTGATCAGCTTGCCGCGTTCCGGTCCGGGCAGGCCGATCAGGACGGCGCCGGCCTCGGCCGGGGCGGTGTAGCGGTTGGAGCCGGCCAGGAGCAGGCCGCCGGGGTTCTGGAACTTGGCCAGCACCAGCTGGGAGATCTTGATGTGGCGGCCGTTGGAATAGGAGGCCACCACGATGCCCTCGTCGTTGATCGCCACGTTGGTCAGTTCGCCCGTGCCGTAGCCGTTCTGTTCCTTGCCCATGACGATGGAGGCGCTGTCGTACTGGGTGCAGTCGAAATGGAGGTTGATGGTGGACGAAGCGGCGCCGTTGCCCCAGTCGGTATCCGGGATTGAGATCGTATAGTCGAACGGGGCCGATGCCTCGCCGATGCTGTTGAACACCATGGTGCCGGGAAGCGCCGTGGTGGTTGCCGCGTTGTCGACGCTGTAGGCCGCCTCCCAGGTGTTGGTGGCATCGTCGACCAGGCGCCAGTAGGCGGTGATGAGGTGGGACACCCCCAGGGAATCGAAGATCTCGGACGAGGCGGAATAGTTGTAGCTCGCCCGCACCGTGGGGTCGATGGCCGGATAGGTCGTGGTGTCGACGAGCGGCGAGTTCTCGCTCAGGTTGGTGGTGAAGGACAGCTCCGTGGTGGGGCTGGCCGCGATCAGACCGATGTTGGCCACCCGAACGTCCGTGGGATCGTTGGGGAGCAGTTCGTCGTTGTTCACGGAACTGAACTGCTTGCCCTGGACCCGCAGTCCCTCTGGGGTTATCAGATAGCCGTCCTCGTTGAAGCTGAAGGCGCCGGCCCGGCTGTAGAAGGTGGTGCTGTTGCCCGGCTCCTTCAGCACGAAGAAGCCCGAGCCCTCGATGGCGACATCGGTGTCCGACGAGGTGTTTTCAAAGGTGCCCTGCTTGTAGATGGAATCGACGGTGGAGAGGCCCACGCCGCGGCCGACCTGGGACATGCCGCCCGAACCGTAGACACTGCTCGCCAGAAGATCGGAAAAGACACAGCGTGCGCTTTTGTACCCCAGGGTGTTGGTGTTGGCCAGGTTATTGCCGATGACGCTCATCGCCTCGGAATTGGTGTTGAGTCCGCTGACGCCGCTGAACATAGCGCTGTAAATACCCATGACAACCTCCTGCGTGGGTGGTGTGAATAATTGAATGTACTGCTGTTTCATGGAAAGCGGGCAACCGCCCGAACGCGGGCTGCAGAACCGCTTTCCTCAATTATCCCCGCGCCGTCCGTTGCCCAGAGATGGAGTTCGCCTCCCGGAAGCCACCGGTCCCTCGGCGGCGGGAAGACTGCGCCGGCGGCCGGAAGCCGCCGGGCATGCACCAGAGATCAGCTGGAACCGCTGCCGCTCTGGTTGCTCTTGTACGCGCCGTACAGGGAGGAAATTTTGTATTCTCCCAGGCCGGTGATGATTTTGGCCTCGGTGCCGCTCAGATCGATGCCGGTCACCCTGGACCGCACCAGGGGAGTGAGGGTGGCGCTCGAGCCGTCCGCGTTCTTGGCGTTGATGGTGATCGAGTAGGTTCCGGAGGCCAGGGTGTTGCCGGAGGCGTCCTTGCCGTCCCAGGTCAGGAAATGGTTCCCTTCCGAGAGATCGGTCGCATCGAGCGTGGCCACGGTTTTGCCGGAGCTGTTCTTGATCACCAGGCTGGCGTCGGTCACGGTGCCGTCGATGCGGTAGCCGACCTGGACGGGGTCGCCGCCGAAAGTGAAGTCGCTGTTTTCAACCACCACGTCCTGATCGATCAGGCTCAGGGCGGAATACCGTTCGGAGCTGTTGGTGGCCGCCGCCAACTGATCCATCGAGTCGTTGAGGTTGAACAACTGCTCCAGTTGGCTGTATTGGGCCAATTGAGAGGTGAACTCGGTGGGATCGGACGGGTTGAGCGGGTCCTGGTACTGGAGCTGGGCCACCAGCAGGGTGAGAAACTGTTCCTGGCCGAGGGCGGTGCTTTTCGAGGTGGTGCTGCTCGTACCGGTGGATGAGGTGGCACTGTTGGTTCCGTTGACGGTGGACATACTTCCTCCCTGTTCAGGCAAGGACGCTGAGGGTGCCGACGGCGGCTTCGTCGCCGGCGATGTCGTCAGCTTCCTGGGTGAAATCCGATTGGCCGGCGGCGGTGTGGCTCGGGGACGGAGCCGGTTGCCGCCAGGCGTTGCTTTCCTGGAATCGTTCGCCGCCGGTCTGGCCGTGCGCGGCGACCGAGACCTCGACCTGCTGCAGGTGCAGGCCCTGCTGCTCCAGGGCCTCGCGCAACCGGGGCAGATGCCGGTCGATCATTTCCTGGGCCTGGGGGCTCTGGGCCACGATATGCGCCTTGATGTTGTCCTGGGCCACCTTGATCTCCAGCCGCAACTCCCCTAATTCCTGCGGATAGAGTCGGAGGTTGACCGTTCCGGTCTCGAGCTGTTTGTTGACCGAGAAGCGGGCGATGATCTGGTCGACCACGGTCCCGTCGGGCACGGTCATCCCGGACGGCAGGTGCAAGGCGACCGAGGAGATCGGGGTGCTGCTGGTCGGCTGCTGGCTCGGCCCCGGCTGCTGATGGGCGAAGAGCAGCGACGCCGTTTCCTGGCCGGTAACCGGCTGCGGTTTCGGGGCTGCGCCGTGTTCACCGGCCGTGGCGGCCGTCTTCGCCGTATCGGCGGCGTTCACCGTCTCCTGCTGCCCGGTCTGGGGCGTGCCGGCCGCTGCCGGCTGCTTTCCCCCTTCCGGCGCGGTGCCGCCGGGCTCCTTGGGCAGGCGGGAACGGATGTAGTTGCCGTTCACGTCGAGCGGCTCTTGTTCCGAAATCTTCAGGGTCGAGCCGGGGCTGTCGCTGCCGGCTGCTTCTTCGTCCTGGGCATTCCCCTGGTGGATGGTGATGATCTGGCCGTAGGTGTTTTGCACGATCAGGGGATTGCCGGATCTCGCCTGTCCATCCGGCGTCAGCCCGGCCTCGGCGGACGAGGCGGCGGGAAGGGGTACGGTCCCGGTGTGCTGTCCGGCCGTTTGCGCTCCGGTGGCCGTGGTCGCGGTTTGCTGGGGTTGTGGCGCGCTTTTGCCGGTATTGTCGATCACGAAACCGGCGGCGGGCGACGCAGCGGCCCGGTTGCCGGTATCAGCGGCCTGGCCGGCGGCAACGGGCATGGCCCGGCTGCCGTCCGTCTGGGGCGTCGGCAGCTCCTGTGCCACCGTCGGTAGCTCCGGTGCCACCGGATGGCCGTTCGCGCGGGTCGATGGCTGCTCCGGTCCGGCCGGCATGCCGATCTGCGGGACGGAAGGGGGCTGGACCGCCGTTTGCGCGACCGGCGGTACGTCGGCGGTGCTGGTGGTGGCACTGGTGGCGGTCGAGGCGTTGCCGGCGGTCAGGTCGGCCAGCAGTCGGGCCATGGCCGATTCGGCGCCCTGGCCGGCGGCAAGGGCGGCCCCCTGATTGGTGGCCGTCACCGCAGCATCGGCCGGCGGTACGGACGCGGGATCCGGATTCACAGCGGGCGGCCCCGCCGCATCGGCGGTCGTTCCGTTCAGGCCTGTCGCGGTGAGCAAGGAATCGCGCTGGCCGGCCGCCGTCTGGTCCGCGCCGGTTTTTTCCGTCTCCGGAGACGAGTCCTGGGCATGGCGGCTGCGCGGGTGTTTCGTGGAGGCACCGGCCCGGGACGATGAAGCGGAGGTCTGCTGATCCGTCGCGGCCTTCAGATGGGAGGCAAACATGCCTTCCTTGCCCGTTTTGGCCGATGCCGCCGCCGGTGGGGCGGCGGAGGGCATGTCGACGGGAACGCTTGCAAGTGCTTGGGGCATTATCGGATGTCCAGGGTGGAAAAGCCGGTTGTCAATTTGGCTGCCTTGTCCCGTTCCATGTTGCCGAGGATTTTGGCGGCGGATTTGGTCTTCATTTTGCCCAGAATGGCGATCGCCAGTTCCTGATCCACCGAACCGAGAACCATGGCGGCCTTTTCGGCGGTCATCTTTTCGTAAACCTTGGCGAGCTCCCCGATCCGTTTCTGCTCCTCGACGCTTTTTTGCTCGAGAAGTTTTTCGACCCGAACCCGGAGTTGGTTGAGCTGTTCGATTTTCTTATCGACCTCGCCTTCCAATCTCTTTAGTTCGTTTTTCTTGCTCTCCAACTCCTCGCGTTCGCGGGCAAAGGGCGCGCCGCCGGCCTGAAGGCTCTCCATGATCCGCCGCTCCTCCACCGAGCCGTACTGTTGTTCCTGGGACGATTGGGGATCGGGGGAGGCGTTCTTTTCCTCGGCGAACGCCGGCAGCAGGAAGGAGAAAAGAACCAGGCCGGCAAGGAAAAACATTCTGTTCATGGGACGCTCCGGGCGATGATGCGGGGAAGGCAGTTCGGAAGGCCGGCGCTAGCGCTGCCTGCGCTCGTGGGAAAGCACGGCGATTTCGTCGAGCATGGCCAGCTCCTTCTTCTCCAGGAATTTGGCATAGGCGGCATCCTGCTGTTCCTGCAATTTTTCCATGATCTTTCTCTCCTTGCTCCTCTTCACCAGCACCTGCCGTTTCTTGGCCACCTGGGCCTGTTGTTTGGCGAGTTCGGTGCGGCGCGACTCGATCAATTCGTGCACCAGGTCGATCCGGGAAGCGAACAGGCGCAGCCGGTCGACCGTGGTTCCCTGTTCCTGGTCCCGCCGCTGGTCGGCATGCAGGTCGGCCAATTCCTTTTCGGTCCGCAGCAGCGCTTCCTGAAGCCGCGCCTCGGCCTCCAGGGCCTGATGCAGGGCCTGCCGGGCCGCATCCTCGAGCTGCCGGCGGTAGTTGAGCACCGCGTGCATGGTGAACGGCTTCATTCGGCGTCGTCCCCGGCCTGATCGGTTTTCCGGCGGTCAAACCCCTTGCGGCCCGCCCGCCTCCGGTCGGAAACCTGACGGTCGCTGACCAGTTCCCCCATGGCGGCGATGGTTTCCTCGAGGGTGGAGGATTCGTCGTATCCCTGGGTGAGAAAGGTGTTGATGGCATCGATGCGCGAGATGGCGTAGTCGATCTTCTTGTTGCTGCCGGCGGCATAGGCGCCGATGTTGATCAGGTCTTCCGATTCCCGGTACACGGCCAGGACGCTGCGGGTCTTGCCGGCCAGTTCGCGGTGCCGGGGGTTGGTAATGTCGCGCATGACCCGGCTGGTGGAGAGCATCACGTCGATGGCCGGATAGTGGTTCTTGGCGGCGATGGCGCGCGACAGCACGATATGGCCGTCCAGGATCGAGCGGACCGAATCGGCGACCGGCTCGGTCAGGTCGTCGCCGTCGACCAGCACGGTATACAGGCCGGTGATCGAACCCTGGTCCTGGAAATTGCCGGCCCGTTCCAGCAGTTTGGGCAGGGTGGCGAAGACGCTCGGGGTATAGCCCTTGGTGGTCGGCGGTTCGCCGATGGACAGACCGATCTCGCGCATGGCCATGGCAAAGCGCGTGATCGAATCCATCATCAGGAGGACGTCCTTGCCCTGCTGGCAGAAATATTCGGCGATGGCGGTGGCCACGAAGGCGCCGCGCATTCGGAGCAGGGGCGACTGGTCCGAGGTGACGGCGATGATCACTGAATGCGCCAGCCCCTCCGGCCCCAGGTCGCGTTCGATGAACTCCTTGACCTCGCGGCCGCGTTCGCCGATCAGGGCGATGACGTTGACATCCGCCTTGGCGAACTTGGCCATCATCCCCAAGAGCACGCTCTTGCCCACGCCGGAGCCGGCCATGATGCCCATGCGCTGGCCGATGCCGCAGGTGAGCAGGGCGTTGATCGCCCGGATGCCGAGATCGAGCGGCCGGGTGATGGCGTCGCGCCGCATCGGGCCGGGCGGCAGGGAATACAACGGTTTTTCGTGGGGCAGACACAGGGCCGGCCCCTGGTCCAGCGGCTGGCCCATGCCGTCGAGGACCCGGCCCAGCAGGGCGTCGCCGACCGCGATGGTGGCCTGCTCCTTTTTGACCCGGATGCGGCTGCCGGGTCCGAGGCCGCGCAGTTCGCCCAGGGGCATGAGCAGGGCCCGGTTGTCGCTGTAGCCGACGATTTCGGCCGGCACCGCCTCGCTCTCGTCCTGAAGGGGCGAAATCTCGCAGAGGGAGCCGATGGAGGAGCGGGGGCAGGAGCCCTCGACCACCAGGCCGACGATGCGATGCACCTTGCCGTAGATCCGGATGGGGGAAAAGGCGTCGAGGCGGGCGGCGAGGGAGGGGGTCATCGGAGTTGGGGGCACGGGTTGCCGGAGCGCGCGCGCAGGGGTCCGGGAAAGCGGCACCGGCGGCGGGAACGGGCGGCGTTCATGCCTCGGGGGGCGGTTCCCCGTCCGGCGGTTCGGGCGCCGCCGCGAAGTCGCTGCCGGGCGCCGGCACGAAAAAAGGTTGTTCTTCGAGCAATTCCTTCATGCTGTCCAACTGGGTCTCAATGGAGGCATCCACCGTGCAGACCGCCGATTCCAGCAGGCAGCCCCCCCTGGTCATGCCCTCGTCGGTCTTGAAGACGAGATGCGCCAGCCCGCGGATGGCGGCGATCAGTTCGGGGACCCTGGCCTCGGCCACGGCGAGATCGTCGGGATGCAGGGTCACGTAGTATTCCTCGCTCTCGATGGCCTGCTCCAGGGCCGCCTCCAGGGTGGCGGCGATGACGTTGCGCGGCGTGGCCAATTCCCGGCGCAGGATCTTTTCGCTGATCAGGACGACCAGGTTGATCAGCTCGGCCCGGTTGTGCCGGAACATGGTCGTGCGCTGACCGTCGAGTTTTTGACAGCTCTCGGCAAAGGCCGCGACGGCCTGGTGCACGTCCATCTGGAACTGGTCGGCCAGGTCGGCCCTGCCCTGGTTGTACGCTTCCTGGCGGATCGCCTCCGCATCGACGGCCGATGCCGGTTCCGGCTCATGCCGGCCCCGGTCCTCCGGCGGATGTTCCGGTTCGACAGGTGCATCCCGGACGGCGGGACCGTCGGCGACGGGTTCCTCGACCGCGGGCGGTTCCTCTTTCCGGGGGAGCGGAATGCTGCGGCGGACGAGCGTCGTGGGGGTGAACAAGGGATCCTGTTTGAAGACCTTAGACGAACTCATCGCCGCCACCCTTGTTGCCCAGCACCAGCTTGCCCTCTTCCTCGAGCTTCATCGCGATCTTGACGATGGTCTGCTGCATGGCCTCGACCTCGGAGAGCCGCACCGGCCCCATGACCTCGAGGTCGTCCATGATCATCTCCGCGGCCCGGGACGACATGTTGGCGAAGATCTTGGCCTTGATCTCGTCGGAGGCGGTCTTCAGGGCCAGGGTCAGGGAGTCGTTGTTGACCTCGCGCAGGATCAGCTGGATGGAGCGGCCGTCCAGGGCGCACAGATCCTCGAAGGTGAACATCATCTTGCGGATGTTCTCGACCATGTCCGGGTCGACCTGCTCGAGGCTCTCCAGGATGTCCGAATCGAGATTGTTGGTCATGCTGTCGAGGATGTCGACCACCTTCTTCAATCCGCCGACCTGGCGCTGTTCCACGGAGCCGACCACGATGCCGATCTCCTTGCTCAGCGCCTCCTCGATCCGGTCGATGACCGCCGGCGAAACCCTGTCCAGGGTGGCGATGCGGTGCACGACATCGGCCCGTTTTTCCTCGGGCAGGTTGGCGATGATGGCGCCGGCGTGTTCCGTGGCCTGGGTCGAGAGCACCAGCGCAAGCGTTTGCGGGTGTTCGCGTTCGAGCAGTTCGGCCACCATGGAAGGGTGCATCTTGGCGATGGTTTCCAGGGGGCGGGCCTCGGTGCCGGTGACGAACTGGCGCATCAGGTTGGTCTCCCGGTTCTTGCTGCCGGAGCCGGCGATCAGCTTCTTGGCGAATTCCTGCCCCTTGACCACCAGGCCGGCCTGGCTTTCGGCGGACAGCTCGAAATCCTCAAGAATCCGTGCCTTGACCTCGTCGGGAATGTGCTCGATGTTGGCCATGCACCGGGTGACCTTGAAGATCTCCTCGTCGGTCAGTTCCCGCAGCAGCTTGGTCGCCGTTTCCTCGCCCAGGCAAATGAGCAGGATCGCCGCCTTTTTCAGCCCCGTCAGTTTGTCCGCCGCTGCCATGGCACCTGCTGTCCGGGTGAAAGACAAGGAATCGGGCGGTCAGAAACACGGGGTGCCGCCCGCTCAACTCTGCTCATGGATCCATCCCTTGAGCACATGGGCGCTGAACACCGGGTCGTTTTCCACACCCTTTCTGACCTTTTCCAAGGTGTCGACCGGCGGCGATTCCATCGCGGCCTTGTAGGCCGCCCCGCCGATCAGGGAATCCACGGCCGTGTGCCCGGTGCCGGGCGCGGCGCCCCGCATCTGTTCGGCTTCCATCTGCTGCACGGTTTTGTAATGCTGGGTGACTTCGCGATTCAGGGTTTTCATCAGCGGTCGAATGAAGAAAAAGTAGAGCAGCAGGCCGCCCAGGGCAAGGAGGCCGTAGCGGATGAACGGCAGGTACGGATACAGCCAGCCGGCGGTTTCCCCCACGCCGTCGATGCCTTCGCCGTCGGCGATGAACGGCATGGACGTGACCTCGATCTTGTCGCCGCGGGCGGCGTCCAGCCCCAGGGCCGAGGCCACCATGGTTTCCAGGGCCTTGAGTTCGTCCGCGGTCCGGGGTTCGGTCTTGGCCGGTTCCCTGTCCCTGGCCGGGACGACCTTGTCGGCCACCAGCACCGAAACCGAGAGTTTGTGCACCGTGCCGACCGGATTGACGGTCCTGGAGACCACCTTGCTGATCTCGTAGTTGGTGGTCCGCTGCGACCGGCTGGTGGGCGGCGTGACCCCGGCGTTCTGGGCGGTGGCGCCTTCCAGGTTCGACTGGACCCCGGGCACGCCGCCGATGAGTTCCGAGCCCGATTTTTCCTCGTTCAGCTGCTCGCTGCGGATGACCGGTTCCTCGGGGTCGAAGGTCTCCTCGGTTTTTTCGGTCTTGGCGAAATCGAGGGTGGCGCTGACCCGCACCATGGCGTTCTTGGCGCCGAGCGACTTGTCGAGCAGCGCCTGGGCCCGGTCCTCGAGGCGCTGCTCCACCTGCATCTGAAATTCCAGCATGTCGGGGGACAGGCCGCTGGTCATCCCCTTCTCGCCCAGCCGCGACAGCACGTTGCCGTTCTGGTCGATGACCGTGACGTGCTGGGGATCCAGCCCCTCGATGGAACTGGACACCAGGTGGACGATGCCCTCGATCTGGGGTTCGTTCAGCCGTTTGCCCGGCGCGAGTTTGATGATGACCGAGGCGGTGGCGGGTTTCTGCTGGTCCCTGAACAGCCGTTTTTCCGGCAGGGCGAGATGCACGCGCGCCGTTTCCACCGGCCCGAGCGAGGCGATGGTCCGGGCCAGCTCGCCTTGCAGCGCCCGGGAATAGTTGACCTTCTGCACGAAATCGGTGAGCGCGAACGACTGCTTGTCGAAAATCTCGAAGCCGATGCCGCCCCCCTGGGGCAGGCCGAGCGAGGCCAGGCTCAGGCGGGTTTCGTGGACGTCCTTGGCCGGGATGAGGATGTTGTGGCCGTTGTTGCCCAGCTGATAGGGGATGTTCTGCCCCTTGAGCCAGTTGACCACGGCCGAGGCGTCGGCGTCGGTGAGGTTGCCGTACAGCAGTTGATAGTCTGCGGTGCGCCCCTGGACGATGATCAGGGCGAACAGGCCGAGAATCAGGGCGGTCACCGCGGCCAGGGCGATTTTCCTTGGCCTTGGCCAGGCGGCGACGGTCGCCGCCAGCGCCTGCCAGCCGCTTTTCAGTTTCGAGGTCGAAGTGGCATCCGTTTCTGGGTGTTGTTCAGCCATGGTGGTGCTTCCCTGCGTTGGTTATTCCCTGGTGCGAACGGCCGGCGTCGTCGTGCGGGTCACACCTGCATCCGCATGATTTCCTGATAGGCCTCGATGGCCTTGTTCCGGACCTGGACGGCGAAGCGGATGGAAATGTCCGCCTTCTCCATGGCGATCATGGCCTCGTGCAGGTTCTTTTCCCCGCCGCCGTGCACCTGCTGAATGGCCAGGTCGGCGGCACGCTGCTGCTGGCCGGTGTTCGCCACCATGGCGTCGAGAATGTCGCCGAAGGTGGTCTCGGCCTGGCGGACCGGAGAGGCCGCAGATGCCGCCGGGGCGGGCACCGGGCCGATGCCGTTCATCGCTTCCATCCGTTACCTCCCGATGTCGAGGGCTTTCATGGCCATGCGTTTGGCCGATTTGATCGTAGTGGTGTTGGCTTCGTAGGAACGGGTGGCGGACATCATGTCCACCGTTTCCTTGATGACGCTGACGTTGGGCATGGCCACGTAGCCGTCCTCCCTGGCATCCGGGTGCGAGGGGTCGTAGACGAGCTGGGGCGGCTCGGTATCCTCGATGATCCTGGCGACCTTGACGCCCTGGATGTGCCGCTGGTCCTGCACCGAGGCGGCGAGGTGCTGCTGGAACGGGAGCGGCTCGGTCCTGAACACCACGGATTTTTTCTTGTAGGGACCGCCCTCGGGCGTCGAGGTGGTCTCGGCATTGGCCAGATTGGAGCTGATGGTGTTCAGCCGGGTCGTTTGCGCCCTCAGTCCCGAGGCGGCGATGTCGAAGGTGGTGAAAATATCCATGCCAGACTCCTGTCCTGATGATGGTGTGTGTTTTGTTCAAGCAAATTATGCGCCACCGTTGGCGGCATATTTGAGCATCGACAATTTTTTGTTGAGCATGGTGACCGCCGCCTCGTACAGGATCTCGTTTTCCGAGAGCTTGACCATCTCCTGGTCCACGCTGACGGTGTTCCGGTCGCCGAGGCCGGCGGTGTCCCTGGTGACGGTGAGCGTGCCGTTGACCTGCTCGAAACTGGGCGGGGCCGGCGGGATATGGGCCGGATGGGTCGTCGCCGGCCGCAGGCCGCTGTCGGTCAGGGCACTGTGCAACTGTTCCTCGAAACTGAAGGATTGCGCCGCATACCCCGGCGTTTCGGCGTTGGCGATGTTGGAGCCGATGACTTCCTGGTTTTTGGAGCGGAGATCGAGCACCTTGTGCAGGAGTCTCATGGTGGTGTCGAATTGCTGGATGCCGGGCATGGGGGTTCCTCCGTCGGTCGTGCGGGATGGATCGGGCGCTGGCCGGTGTCACCGTTTGTCGAGTTCGAGAATGGCCGCTTCCTCGCCGGCCAGTTTGGTCCACAACGGGTCTGTGCCTTTTTCGGCCAACTCCTTGAACAAATTAAGGGCCTCTTGCTTGTCGTTCTGCCTTTGGACGATCTGGGCCAGCCGGAAGCGGGCCTGCTCGCTCGCCTCCGTGCGGCCGGCGAGCCGCCGGAACAGGGGGGCGGCCTCGTCGTCCCGCCCGGCCTGGAAGTAGGATTCGGCCAGGGGAAGCAGCATGGCCCGTTGGGCCGGCGTGTCCCGCATTTCGGGCTGGGTCAGGGTGTCGATCACCTTGGGCCAGTCCTTCCGTTCGAAGTAGATCCGGGCCTTCAGGGATTCCAGTTCCCCCACCTTCGGACTGGATGCGTCGGTCATCAGGGCGAGGGCCTTGTCCGCCTGGCCGCCGTCGTACAGGGCCTTGATCTTGAACGCGAAGATTGCCGGGCGGTCGGCACCCTTCGGGTACCGGGTCAGGTACCGGTCGGCGTAGTCTTCCACCTGCACGAAGTGACCGGAGGCAGACAGCGACTGCACCAGGGGCAGATAGATCCTTTCCTGGCCGGCCTCGTCGGAAACTTCGAACAGATACTGGTAGATATCGGCCGTCTGCTCGGTCATGCCGAGCTTGCTGTAGGCAAGGGCCAGATCGTACAGCAGGCCGGTGTCGAGCCAGCCGCGGACAAAGAGGTGCTTGTTCTGCTTGGCCAGCACCAGGGCCTTGACATACTCGCCGTTCTTGACCAGCCGCTTGATCAGGCCGGGGAGTTGCTGGATGAGCAGGGCCGTGGTCTCGGTGCGCAGCTTGCCCGACTGAAAGCCGCGCAGCAACTGCATACTCTGGTTGACGCTCGCCTCGCCGTCGCCGGACAGGGCGTTCACCAGGGCCTGCTTGAATCCGCATTCCTCGCGCAGGTCCAGCGAATCGGACTGGACCGCGTATGTGCCGTAGATGGTTTCCGCCTCGTGGGCAGCCATTTTGTTGGCGATGAAATCCACGTCGGTTTGTTTGAGCAGGGCCCGCAATCCGCCCCGGGTGCCGGGGAAGGCGTTGCTGATCTGCTGCAGGTCGATCCGGGCCTTCTTGGCCGTGGCCGGGACATGGAGCTGCGCCATGGCCAGTCGGAACAGGGCGAGATCCAGTTGCCGGGGATGGCCGGCGAGCAGGTCGACGAGTTGTTGATAGCGCGTGGCCGCTTCGGGGTAGCGCCGGGCGACATACAGCGCGTTGGCGAAACGGGCGAGCGACATGGGGTCGGTCTCGATCAGGGGGGATTGGCCGGCTAGGGTCAGATAGGCGGCCAAGGCCTCGTCCTGCCGATTCGTCGCCGCGAGGAGATCGGCCTGCCGCAGTTGCCGGAGGGATGCGAGCGACGGGTCGGAGGCCACGGCCGGGTCGTTGAGCAGTCGTTCCGCGTCCTCGAACCGGTTGGCCAGCAGGGCCAGTTCGGCCTGCAACAGATGGGACGAGCCGGGCAGGAGGGTGGCGCCGTTGTGTTGCCGCCAGCCGCGAAGTTCGTAGTAGGCGTCGACGGGATTGCCGCGATCGGCCTGCTGGTAGATCTGGAGCAGGGTGGCGATTCCGGCCATGGGCGAGTCGGGATACTGGAGAACGATCCGTTGCAGCAGCACGTAGGGCTCTTGGTATTCTCCGGCCCTGACCAGGGCTTCGGCATAGGTGAGAACGAGCCGCTCCTTGAGCTGTTCGGCGGGCTGCCGGGTCACCTGTTCGCGCAGCAGCAGACAGGCCTGGAACCATTTGCCGTCCCTGGCCTGGGCCAGGGTTTCCTCGGGCAGCCAATCGGCCACGGCCATCTGCGGCGGCAGGACCGCGGCCAGGGGAAAGGGCGGCAGATGGAGTCTGGGAGCGGGGAGCAGTTCCAGCGGCGATTCGTAGTCGGTGAAAAACGAGCGCCAGTTTTTGGCGTACACCGAAGTGGTGACCGGATTGGGTGGCATGCCGGCCGTGGGGCGCCGGACCGTGCCGGTCGGTTGCGGCGGGGCGGCAAGTTCCGGCTGGGAAGCGGACTGCTGATCGCCGAGCAGAATGTCGAGCACGATCCGGCCGGCACCCCTGCGGCTCTCGCTGGTCACTCGCTGCGGCGGGTACCGGAAGTAGAAGGAAAGCAGCATGCCGTTCTTTTCGACCCTGCTGACCATTTTGATCATCTTGTCGTCGGTGGCCGGCGGCGACAGCGCATTGCCCGGGGTGACGTCCCGCAGCACCAGGTCGATCCGCCGCCCGGTGGTGGCGAGATTGAATCCCGGAACCTGGTCGAACTCGAACGCCAGCTGGAGGCGGGCGGCATCGTCGGTCCGGCTGATCGTCTTGAGTATCGACTCGGCCCGGGCGCTGGCGCCGGAAAACTGATTGACAGCGAGCAGCACCAGGGTGATGATGAACAGGCAATGGCGCATGGTGTATTCGTTCGGTTGAGTGCGCCCTCCCGCTCCATGCGGAGGCGACGCCCGGTTTGCTTTAAGCAATAAACATTCCATGCGTTCTGAAAGAAGGGCCGTGCCTGCGTCCATGCGCTGCGGCAGGAGATGGCGCGGCCGCCGTCGGGCGGGCTGGTGCGATGGCAGGAATTGGTGTCATTTTTTTGGCAAGGGCCGGGGCGGTTCGTCCGGGTCTGCCCGTGGGATGCATGACCGGGGAGGGACAGTGGCGGCGGAAGACAGACGGCGGTTGATCGCGTCCTTCATCGACGAATCCCTGGCGATGCTTCGCCGGCTGCATCCTTGTGTCCGCGCCCTGGTCGCGCAGCCGGACCGCGGGGATCTCCCGGCCGAAGTCATCGGGCGCGGGGTGTGCCTGTTTCATTTCATCGAGGCAACCGCTGCGACCCTGGGGTTCGATCACCTGGCCGCACCGGCGGCGGCCATGGTATCTCTGCTCGACCGGGTCCGGTCCGGCGTTGTTGTGCTGAGCCCCTGCCGCATCGCCCTGTTGGCCGAAACCTGCACCTTTTTCGAACACGGATTGACATTGGCGCTGGAGGAGCAGTCCGACGGACGCCTGGCCGGTTCCGCCGCCGGACTGGCCTCGGCCGTGCGACTGGCCGCTTCCCCGGAACAGGAGGGCTTTCCGACCGGGAATCCGGGCACCGGGGCGGTGGCGGATGCGCGGGAGGCGTTCTTTCGGGACATGGTGCACCTGGTGGCCGCCGCGGAGCGGGAATGTGTCCTGTGGCATTTCATTGCGGTCGATCCGGTTCGGGTGGCGGAGCTGTCGCGCCTGTTGCACCGGTTGAAGCAGCATTTTGCCCTGCACGATTTTCACGACCCGGAACGGATCTGCCAGGCCCTGGCTGCAATGCTCATCCGGTGTGCACGGGGCGAGCGCTTGCAGACCGAGTATCCCGAGCGGACCCTTTTGCGCTGTCTCGGCGCGCTTCGCTCGGCGCTCGCCGCCTTGCCGCTGACCAACGATCTGGTCGTGCCCGATGTCGAACAACATCTGGCGGCCATCCAGGGGCTGATGCACCAACCGCTCGGCGAGCTGCTGATCGAGGCGGGGCTGGTGGACCCGGCCACAATCGACCAGGCCCTGGAGATGCAGCGTTCCGAGCCGGTCGGCCATGCGCGCCGCCTGGGCGAGGTCCTGGTCGCCATGGGCCGGCTGAGCCCCGAGCAGGTGGCGCATGCACTGCGCGAACAGCGCGACAGACGGGCGCAGGCCCCCGGACCGGCGGCGGCTGGCGAGACCGGGGGGGAGACGGCTCCGGCGATGCCGTCGGCAGTTCGGACTCCGCCGGAGGACGCCAGCGATGACCACAGGCTCGACCGGATGCACTTCGTGCTCGAACAACTGCTGGCCATGGGGCCTCCGGACGAATACCTGCCCCTGCTGGGCGAATTGCGGACAATCGTGGACTCCTGCCGCCGCAGCGCTCTCGTCTCCCTGGCCGGTCGGTTGCAGCGGATGGTCCACGACCTTTCCCGCCGGAGCGGCAAGCGCGTCCAATGTGTCGTCGAAGGGATCGAGACGCTCCGGGAAACGGGCGCAACGGCTGTCTTGGCCGATGCCCTGCACCATCTCCTCCGCAACGGCGTCGAGCACGGCCTGGAACCCGTTGAGGAGCGGACGCGATCGGGGAAGAGGGCGACCGGCAGACTCCATCTGCTGGCCCTGTGCCAGGGGGAGGAGGTCTGGATCAGCGTCGAGGATGACGGCCGGGGATTCGATGACGGGCGGGTGGCCGCTCTCCTCATCGGGCGGGGCCTGGCCACCGCCGACACCATCGCCGGTCTGACCGGCCGGGAACGCATCTCCCTTCTGCTCAGGGAACCGCCGCTTCCGTTGCCGGAAGCCGGTCAGCGGGACGGAGGGCTTGTCGCCGTGCACAGGACCGTGCGGGGAATCGGCGGCACCGTGCATGTGACCAGCCGCCCGGCCAGGGGTGCCTGCGTGACCCTGCGGGTGCCGCGGCGGCGGTGATCCGTTCGGGGGAAAATACCGGGACGGCACGAAGAAACCTTGCGTTCCCCTTTTTTCTGTTGATAGAATGATCTCCACGAGAAATCCTGCTTTGTTCACCGGCAGTTGAAGCAGGGCTGTTCAAGATTGGGCCGGTGGCGTGTCGAAACGAAAAGAGGAGAACAGAATGGCAAAGAATGTACTGCTTGTCGACGATTCCAGCACCATGCGCAAGATCATCAGCCGATCGCTGCGCCAGGCCGGTCTTGATTTCGGCGAGATCTACGAGGCCGGCGACGGTCAGGAGGCCTTGGCCATGCTGGAAAAGGAAGCCATCGACATCGTGCTGAGCGATATCAACATGCCGAATATGAACGGAATCGAGTTCCTGCGCGAGAAGGCCAATCGTCCGGGAATCAAGGATATTCCCGTGTTCATGATCTCGACGGAAACCGGCGAGGACATCATCGGTGAAGCCAAGAGCCTGGGGGCCATCGGCGCCCTGAAGAAACCCTTTACCCCGGAGAAGGTCAACGAAGTGCTCGGGCCACTGATGTGACGGATTCGGCGCAGCCGGTGTCCACACTTTTATCCGGACGATCCTGAAGGGGGACAGTTTGAACAGCTTCGCGGAAATCAATGACAAGCTTATCGAGTCGACGATCGAGATTTTCACCGGCATGGTGATGATGGAGGTCGCGTCGGCCGGCGACCCGTTGGAAAAGATAGGGCCGCTCAAAAAATCGATCACGGGCATGGTCGGCCTCGCCGGAACCCATAAGGGCGTTTTGGCGGTTCATTTTCCCAATGAAGTGGCGCTGGCGGTCACCAGTAACTTTCTTGGGATGGAAGTCGGTGAAATCAATGAAGATGTTCAGGACGCCATCGGCGAGATCGCCAACATGCTCGGCGGCAACCTGAAAACCATCCTTTCCGATCGGGGCAGGGATATTCAGCTCTCCCTGCCGTCAACCATATTCGGCGACGAATACGCCTTTTCCTCGCAGGCGGAAAGCGAGCAGGTCATCCTGCCGTTTCAATCCCCCAACGGCATGTTCTACGTCGAAGTCGAGCTCGAACGTTGAGTTGCCTCGCCACCCCTGACGCCAACTTTGCTGCGGGAGCCCTGTCATTGGAACTGGAACAGTATCTCGTTGACGCCACGATGGAGGTGTTCGCCTCCATGATTTCCATCGATATAGCCCCGGAACCGAAGGGAGGCGGGCTCCCGGCGGTGGCGGCGGACATATCGAGCCTTATCGGCCTTGCCGGTGATTTCAAGGGGTTTCTTGCCGTTCACTGCCCGGAGCCCGTGGCGCTCGGCATCACCTCGGCCATGCTCGGCATGGAGGTGACGGCGGTGGACGACGAGGTCAAAGACGCCTTGGGCGAGGTCGCCAACATGGTTGCCGGCGGTCTCAAGATCGGCGTGGCCACGGAGGGTAAAAAGATCGGCCTGGCCATCGCCACCACCGTCGTGGGAAAAGCCCTCCGCACCGGCGGTCTTTCCGGGGCCGACAGGGCTGCGGTCGCCTTTGCCACCCCGCTCGGCCGGTTCGGCGTTGAAGTCCGCTTTGTCCTTTCGTGAGGGCAAGGGTTAACTCTTTCCGCGCGGATGCCGAAACATGAGGTGGGAAGATTGGTGCGCGGCTTGCAGGGATGGTTGCCGCCGACACCCGCCGATGCGGGTGAGGTATCGTTTGCTGCACCACGGGCGCGGCACCGCGCATGATCCTGAGTGAGGGATGAATTTCGCCTTGTTTCTGCGATGAAAGCCAGAGAACGTTTCGACAAAATACTGCTCTCCTGCCATGAGCGGATTCAGGATGAAGTCTCGGCCCTGATCGGCAAGCCGTTTAAACTGGGCGAGCCGGAATTCCGTCAGGTGAGCAAGGAGGAACTCTTTTCCGAACCCAGCGGCAAGCAGGTCCTGGCCCATATCCGCCTGGAAGGCGATCTTCAGGGGCATGCATGCGTGCTGGTCGGCATCAAGGACGCCATCCATATCGGCGGCACCCTGATCATGCTGCCTGAATCGGAACTGGAAGTTGTGCTGGCCGAACAGCAGTATTCCGAGGAGGTGAGGGATTCCTACGGGGAGGTTGCCAATATTATCTGTGGGGCCGCCACGGTGACCCTGGAGGAGCAGTACCCGAAAAACGTGCGCCTGGTGCGGAGCGAGCAGGAAATCGTTGTGCCGGTCAAGGTGGAGATCGAGTCGGATCAGCCCATCCCCGATATCCCGTATTACCTGATGACCGCACCCATGCAGATGGAGGGGCACGATATGGGGCCGTTCCGCCTGGTTTTGCCCGCGGCTCCCTTCGGCCTCGCGGACCAGGCTGCCACCGCCGCACCCAACTCCGCCAAGGCGCCGGCGGCCACGGTGCAGCGTGGCGATGCCGCGCCGGCGGAACCGGTCGGCGTCGTCGAGCGCCCATCCTCGGTGGAAACCTCCGAGGAAGTCGGGGTGCTGGAGCGGCCGGTCGAGGAACAGGCCGAGCCGGCGTCTTCTCCCGGAGTGCGGGCTCCACGTAGGCATGATGTGGCCCGGCAAAAGGAACTTGTCGACCATCTGCTGGAAAACGGTATGGCCAGGATGGGTGAGGAAGTGAGCGCCCTGCTCGGCGGTACCTTGACGGTCGTGCCTGAAAAAAACAGGGTGGTCACCAAGGGCGATTTCCTCGATCAGGCCGGCGGCAGGCAGATTATGACCCGGATGGAGATCAGGGGCGAGAACCAGGGAGAAGCCTATCTGTTTGTCGACGTCAAGACAGCGGTTTATTTGGGTGGTACGTTGATCATGCTGCCCGAGGGCGAACTGGAGGAAACGGTCCGGAACGAGGATTTCGGGGACGATGCCCATGACGCCTACGGGGAGGTGACCAATATCATCGCCGGCGTCTATACGGCCCTTTTCGAAAAACAGTACGCCGGCAAGATCGGGTTGGTCAAGGTCTCGATGGAGCAGGTCGTTCCCGTCAAGATCGATCCGGACTCGGACGAGGTGTTCGCCAACCAGGCCTATTATCTCTCCCCCGGTCAGATCCAGTACAACGGCCGCGATTTGGGCCGGTTTCAGTTGCTGATCCCCGCCAGCGCGCTCGCCTTGGAAGACCTGCTCCTGACCGGCGAGACGGCCGCGCCCGCCGAGGTCAAGGTCGAGCCGACGGTCGGCACGCCTGCGGCCACGCCCGCAGCGGCACCTGTCGAGCCCAGCCGTCTGCGCGAGAAACCGGAGGAGAGCCCCGATATCCTCCTGTTCACCGACGATGACGGCGAAGCGGGCCGCATCGCCGAAACGCTGACCACGCTGGGCTATGTCTGCCGCCGCCTCCATTTCAAGGATCCCGTCCACAGTGTCCTGACCCCGCGCATCCGGATGGTGTTTCTGGTCATGCGGGAGGCGAGCGAGCAGGGATTCGGGATGGCCATCAAAATCAGCAGCGCGGGCCTGCCGGTGCCCCTGGTGGCCGCCGGTCCGGCCTGGACCAGGACCCTGGTGCTTAAGGCCGTGAAATACGGTGCCTGCGACATCCTGGTCACCCCGGCCTCACCCGAGGATATCCGGGAAAAAATCGAGGTCAATCTGGTGCGGAAAGCTGCCTGATCAGCCCTGCTCCCCTTCCTCGTCTTCCGTCCAACTGGCGAACAGCTCCTTCTTCTTGATTTTTTCCAGCAAGGTGGTCCGTTTCAGGTTCAGCAGTCGGGCCGCCTCCTTTTTGTTGCCCTGGGTCAGCTTCAGGGCCTGCACGATCAACTGGGTTTCGAAATCGTTCACCAGCGCGTTGAAATCGATGCCCTGTTCCGGCCATGTCTCGGTGGGGACAGGGGGAGGTGCGGACGAGAACAACAGCATCTGCTCGGGGCGGCTGACGTCATCCTGCCGGTGGTGCGAGGTGTTCCCTTCGAGTGCCGCGGCGGGTGGGGCGGTGCGGTATTTTTCCGGGAGATCGTGATGCCGCACCATCGATCCGCCATGCAGGATGGTCATGTGCTGCACCAGATTCTCCAACTCCCGGACGTTGCCCCGCCAGGGAAGGGTGGCGAGGGTCTGCACTGCGGTCTGGTCGAATCCCAACAGGGGGGTTTTCTTGGTTTTGCCGATGAATTGGACGAAATAGTCGATGAGCAGGGAAATGTCTTCCGATCGCTCGCGCAGGGGCGGGATGGACAGCGGGATCACGTTGAGCCGGTAATACAGGTCTTCGCGGAATGTTCCCTCGGCCACCATCTGCTCCAGGTTGCAGTGGGTGGCGGCAATGACCCGGACATCCACCGGAATCGGTTTGAGACCGCCGACCGGCTCGAATTCCCGTTCCTGGAGCACACGCAGGAGCTTCGCCTGGAGCACCGGCTTCATGTCGCCGATTTCATCGAGAAAGAGGGAGCCGCCGTTGGCGTATTCGATCCGGCCGATCTTCGGCCCGGTGGCCCCGGTGAACGCCCCCTTGGTATAGCCGAACAGCTCGCTTTCCAGGAGATCGTCGGGGATGGCGGCGCAGTTGACCGGGACGAAGTGATGTTCGCTACGCGAACTGTGCGCGTGGATCGCTTTCGCCACCAGTTCCTTGCCGGTGCCCGATTCACCCTGGATGAGCACGGTGCTGTCGTCGTCCTCGGCAAGTTTGCCGATCAGTCTGAACAGCCGCTGCATGGCGGGGCTTCGGCCGATGATTCCGTACAATGCGTCAGGGGCCATGGCGTTCGTCGGGGAGTGTGTCCGCAAGTTGACTGGTGGTCAGGCGCATGTTGCGGCTCAACAGGCGCATGATCAATTTCAGGAGGGTGACGCCCAGGGAGGGGTGGTCCTTGGTGAGAATTTCGAAGCCTTTTTTAGTCAAGATTATGACAACCGAGGGCTGGCGGGCCACCACCGTGGCGGAACGCGGCGCTCGATCGATGACCGACATCTCGCCGATGGTATTGCCCTTGCCGAGACAGGCAACGACCCGGTGGTCGCCGTCGGTGGATTTCTTCAGGACATCGAGCAGTCCACGGACGACGAAACACATGAAGTCACCCCGGTCGCCCTCGATAAAAAGATGTTCGCCCCGCATGATTTCGGCGGAATGCATATGGCGGGCGAGGGTGTCGAGTTCGTCGGATCTGAATGCGTCGAACAGGGGAAGCGCCAGCATGATATCCCTGGTTTTTTCTTCGGTTTCCGAAAGGTTCCGCTCGGAGGCGACGATTTTTTTCATGCCGGTGGAGAAGGGTGCCAGGAGTGCCGAAAAAGTACAGTTTTTTGTGCTGCCCGGTACAATTTTTTGTAATGTTACCACAAGAGGGTTGCGAAAGACAAGCACCTTTCGCAAAAAGTGTCATTATCTTGACAATACACCGCAGGATGTCGGGCAGCGACGATCCGTCGTGTGAGGCCATATGAAGAGAATGTGCGCGGTGGTGCTCTGTTGCGGCCTGATGGTGTGTGTCGCGCCTGGAAAAACAGCGGCCGAGGTCTGGGAGGGTGTGGTCACCCGGGTGCTCGATGGCGATTCGTTCCGGATCAGGCGGGGGCAGCAGTTGGTGACCATCCGGTTGTACGGCATCGACAGTCCCGAATACGGGCAGGCCTGCTGGCGGGAGGCCAAGGATGGAGCCGCTGCATTACTGCTTCGGAAACAGGTGAACGTCGAGCCGGTGACAACGGATCGGTACGGCCGCACCGTGGCCCTGGTCGGTTTCCGGGGGCAACTGATCAATGCGGAGATGGTCGGTCGCGGCCTTGCCTGGGTGTATCGCCATTACTGCACGGCCCAGCCGGTATGCCGCCGGCTTGAATCGTTGGAGGAGATCGCCAGGTCGGAACGGCGGGGAATCTGGCGGGAGCAGCGGCCGGTGCCGCCCTGGGTATGGAAACATCGCCGATGAGCTGCATCGAGATGGATCGGGGCGGCCGATCCGGGCGGCGGCAAAAGCCGGGTACGGGTATATCCGCTCAGTTGGCGGCGCCTGTCCGGACGATTGCCTCGATCTCATCGCGGGAGATAGTTTCGCGTTCCAGCAGGGCGGCGGTGATGGCGTCGAGCAGACCACGATGCTCCGTGAGCAGGTGGCGCGCCGTGTCGTAGGCTGTCTGCACCAGTTTCCTGACCTCGACGTCGATGAGGATGGCGGTCTGTTCGCTCAGAATCTGGCCGGGTTGCCCGCTCAGCGGGTTGGCGGCCTTGAAGGTGAGCGGCCCCACCGCTTCGCTCATTCCCCATTCGCAGACCATGCGCCGGGCGATGTCCGAGACCCGCTCGAGGTCGTTGCCGGCACCGGTGGTCATCTGGTTGAAGACGATTTCCTCGGCGATCCGGCCGCCCAGCAGGGTGCAGAGGGTGGCGGACAGATAGGCGCGGTCATGGGAAACCCGCTCCTCCTCGGGGAGCTGCATGGTCAGGCCCAGAGCCCGCCCCCGGGGAATGATGGTCACCTTGTGCACCGGATCGGCGCCGGGCAGCATCCAGGCCACCAGGGCATGGCCGGCCTCGTGGCAGGCGGTGATCCGCTTTTCACGGTCGGTGATGATCAGGCTGCGCCGTTCCGCTCCCATCAGCACCTTGTCCTTGGCCGCCTCCAGAATCGCCATGGTGATGGCCGGCCGGTTGCCCCGCGCCGTCATCAGGGCCGCCTCGTTGACCAGGCTGGCCAGTTGCGCCCCGGAAAAGCCAGGCGTTCCCCTGGCGATCACCTGCCAATTCACGCCCGGATCGATCTTGGCGGTGCGGGCGTGCACCTTGAGGATCTTTTCCCGTCCCCCGACGTCGGGCAGGGGAACCATGACCTGGCGGTCGAATCGTCCCGGTCGCAGCAGGGCCGGATCGAGGATGTCCTGGCGGTTGGTGGCGGCGATGACGATCACATGGTCGTTGGCATCGAAACCGTCCATCTCCACCAGCAACTGATTCAGGGTCTGCTCGCGCTCGTCGTTGCCGCTCGAACCGGCGCCGCCCGCGCTGCGGTGGCGGCCCACCGCATCGATCTCGTCGATGAAGATGATGCAGGGAGCCCGTTTCTTTCCCTCGTTGAACAGGTCGCGTACTCGCGAGGCGCCGATGCCCACGTACATTTCGACGAAATTGGAGCCGCTGATCGAGAAGAACGGCACTCCCGCCTCGCCGGCAATGGCCTTGGCCAGCAGGGTCTTGCCGGTTCCCGGCTCGCCGTAGAGGAGCACGCCGGTGGGGATCCGGGCGCCGGCGGCGGTGAATTTCTCCGGTTTTTTGAGGAAATCGATCAGTTCTGCCACCTCCTCCTTGGCCTCGTCGATGCCGGCGACATCATCCAGTTTGATTTTCGACTCCTCCGGATTGATCAATCGGGCCCTGCTCTTGCCGAAGGCCAGGGCCCGGCCGCTGCCGCCCGGGGTCTGGCCGCCACCCCTGCGAAGAGAGAACAGCCACAGGAAACCGAGGAAAAGAAGGGGCAACCAGGAAAGGAGCGTGTGCAGGAACCACGGCGTCTGCGGCGGCTCTTCCGCCTGAATGGTCACGTTGCCGCGCAGCAGACGTTCGAGGGCGTCGCTGGCCTGGGGCACCACGGTCTTGATGAGCGTTCCGTCGGTGTTTTTCCAGAGAACGGTGTCGCCGACAACGGTGACGTTGGCCAAAAGGCCGCTGTCCACCTTTTTCAGGAATTCGGTATAGGAGACGGTATGGGCGCGTTCCGGCGATTGCTTGCAGTAATGGAACAGCAGGAGAACCGCCAGGGCGACGAGCAACCAGATGGAGAGGTTTTTATAGAATTGGTGCATAAATCCGGGCCTCCTGGTCGGGATGGCGGAAATGGAACGAGTCGAGGGACGGGCGGCCTGTCGACCTGCCGCCAGACAGCACGGCGGAACATGGCCGCGGTCGCGCCATCGCAGCTTTTTTTAGAGCTAGCACAATTTATGGAAAAGGTAAAGACGAGGGGGGGGAGACGAGAAAATCCCCTCCGAGGCCGCCACCTCGGAGGGGTAGGGGGAAGCATGCTCGTTTTCTGGAAAAGGCGAGTAGCTACCGCTGTTGTTGCACGAACCGTTCCATAACTAGCTGGGTGGCGTGGTTTCGGTGGCTTTGTTGAACTTGCCGATATTACATTCTTTTTTATAAAATGACAACGGATGGTTTCTCGATCGGGTGCGACCTGACTTCGACATCCGACGCATTTTGATTCATGCGGGAGTGTTTATGGAATCGTTTTGCTTCTTATGTTGCAGAAATGTCCCGGAAAAAAGTGACGGACGGCCCGGCATGCGGCTGGGTATTAAAGTTCGAAATATCACAATGATGCTGTGTGTGGTCATGGCATAATTCATAAATAATTATTTTAACATTAAGCTATATTTATTTAATGGGATCAAAATGAGCATATAATTTACATTTATTTTGACAATTGAGACGAGTTTTTCTTGACAGGCGACCGGGGGCCGGATAAAAACGATCATACAGGAATCGAAGCGGCGTCGGTCGGGCTCCATGGGAAGCGCCAGGGGTGCCGGTGGACAAGAGGGGGGGCATGAACAGTGGGGCACAAACCGGGCGGTGTCCGCCAACAGCGTCCGGGGTGCGATGAAGGTATGGACTGCCGGAGTACGGAGGTGGGTATGGAAGCGGTTCTGTTTTTCGTTATTTGGTTGGGGGGCGCACTGCTGCACACGTTGTTCGACCTGAGAATCAAGCCGGTTCTTCGGTCGGCCAGGGAAGAAAGCGACGTGCCCTGACCGGAATCGTCTGCATGGGTCAGTTGGGCAAGCAATGAACAGCAGAGGCGACGGCGTGCGGGCATGTCGGCCTCGGTACAGGAGGAAAAGGTGTCATGAATGCGATTTTAGCCAAGGTTTTGCCCCAGGAAGGGGGGCTTGAGGGCAGCAGCTCGGGGCTGTACAACGGGGTGATCGGCCTGATGGGGTTGTTTACCCTCGTGGGGGTTGCCTTCGGAGTGCATGCGATGTTCATCGGCCATGAGCATGCCTACGGCGTCACCCGTGAAGTGCCATGGGGGTTGATGCTCGCGGCCTATGTGTTTTTCGTCGTCACCTCGACCGGGCTCTGCCTGGTCTCGTCCATCGGCCATGTCTTCGGTTTTGAAGCCTTCAAGCCGATCGCCAAACGGTCGGTCTATCTGGCCATCGCCACCATCGTTTCCGGGTTTATGGTGATCTTCTTCGAGATCGAGAACCCCTGGAGAATGGCGGTCTACAACGTCATTTCGCCCAACCTCAGTTCCAACATCTGGTGGATGGGGACGCTGTACGGGGCGTATCTCTTCTTCATGCTGATCGAGTTCGCCCTGCTCCAGGCGGGAAAGCACAGGCTCGCCGGGATGTGCGGCCTGCTGGGCGTGATTTCGGGTATCGCCGCCCACTCCAACCTGGGCGCGGTCTTCGGCCTGCTGAACGGCCGGGAATACTGGCACGGTCCGTACATGCCGATCTACTTCATCGTTTCGGCCATGATGTCCGGTTGTGCCACGGTCATCTTCTTCCATTGGCTCGGGTACAAGATCAATGGCTGGCGGATGAGCGAGCAATTGCAGGAATCGCTCCGGTCGGTGGCCAAACTGGGAGCCCTGCTCTATGTGGTGATCATGTTTTTCACCACCTGGAAGTTCATCGCCGGTCTTTCCGGGCAGCCGCCGGGAGAATATGAAGCCTTCATGGCCCTGCTCAACGGTCCCTTCGCCCATAATTTCTGGTATGGGGAAGTGGCTTTGGGGCTGGTGATCCCCTTTGCGATCATTCTCGCGGTCCGGGCCAGGAACCTGACCGCCATGGCCATCGGTTCGGCGGCAAGCATCGTCGGCATCTTCGTCATGCGCTACGACCTTGTGATCGTCGGCCAGATCATTCCCGGATTCCATGAACTCAACATCGTCGGGCTCCCCCATATCCTGCCCTATGCGCCGACATTGCACGAATGGATGGTGACCCTGTCCGGGTTCACCTTCTGCGGCATCCTCTTCATGATGGGCGAGCGGCTGTTCCGCGGTCATCTGTCCGAGGATCATTGATGGCAACGGTGTCCAGGGGACGGGCGGTCGGCAGCGGCCCGCCGTCCGTCCCCGGCGCCCCTCGTTGACAGGGAGGGCGGTATGGCGAGAAAGAGAACGGAAATTCAGGCGATTCGGTCCGACGTGCCGATCTACCCGATCGGCGTTGCTGCCAAATTGCTCAACGTGCATCCCCGAACCCTGCGGATTTACGAACAGGAAGGCCTCATCAAACCCGTCATGGTGGGCAACCGGCGGATGTTTTCCGCCGATGACATTCAGTGGATCACCTGTCTGCGGACATTCATCCACGAGGAAGGCATCAGCATTCCGGGGTTGAAGAAATTGCTGGACTATATTCCCTGTTGGGAGGTGGCCGGCTGCCCGGCTGCGGTCCATGAGCGGTGCGCGGCCAGGGTTGACCGTGCGGTCCCGCGGACCCTGCACCGGGTCGGGGACAAGGCCGCCGAGGCGGAGGCCAAGGAGCAGGACCGGCAGAACCGCGAACAGGCCGGGCAAAAAAAAAAGCGCCGGTCTTCCGCTTGAATGGGGCGAGAGCGGCATGGTCTGCACGCCGCGCCATCGGGGACGCCGCGCGCCGCTTCTGCTGCTGAGACGAGATGGACGGCGCGTGGGACATCGCCGTCCGGAACGGGGAGTCGGCTGAAATGCGGCCGATCGTTTCCCCATAAAAAAAGCATTCCGTTGAGACGGAATGCTTTTTTTTGTGCCCTGAAGCCCTGGGGTTAATCGTCTTGATCGCTCTCGTTGTTCAGCGGGTTGGCAATGCCGTAGCGCTCGATTTTTCGGCGCAAGGTGTCCTTTGAAATGCCCAGCTCGCGGCAGGTGGCCATTTTCCGCCACCGGTTGCGCTCAAGGCTCAGAACGATCGCCTGCTTCTCCATCTCCTCCAAGGTCTGGGGACCTGCGTCGGCGCGGGCACGGGGAGCGGCGGCTTCATGGCCGGCGGCAAAGGGTTCGGGGAGATGGTGCGGCTGAATGTATCCGCCCTCGCACAGGATGAACGAATATTCGACGACGTTCTCCAGTTCGCGGATGTTGCCGGGATAATCGTAGCGCATGAGCAGCGACAGGGCGGCACCGGAGATGCCGACGATGTCCTTGCCCTGCTGTGCGCTGTACTTCTTGATGAAGTGGTCGATGAGCAGGGGGATGTCTTCCTTGCGCTCGCGAAGCGGCGGCAGGCTGATCCTGACCACGTTGAGCCGGTAGAAGAGGTCGTTGCGGAACGATCCCTCGTTGACCAGGGCCTCGAGATCGCGGTTGGTGGCGGTGATGATGCGGACATCGGCCTTGACCGGGATGTTGGAGCCCAGCGGTTCGTATACCTTTTCCTGCAGGACCCGCAACAGCTTGACCTGGACGCTGCCGGGCAGGTCGCCGATCTCGTCGAGGAAGAGGGTGCCGCCCTCGGCGGCGGCGAAGCGGCCGATCTTGTCCTTGCGGGCGTCGGTGAAGGCGCCGGCCTTGTAGCCGAACAGCTCCGATTCCAGCAGGGTCTCCGGCAGGGCGGCGCAGTTGACGATGACAAAGGGTTTGTCCGAGCGCTCGCTCGCGTTGTAAAGGGCGCGGGCGATCAGCTCCTTGCCGGTGCCGGATTCGCCGAGGACGAGCACGGTGCTGGGGCTGCGGGCTATTTCAGGCAGGATGTTGAACAGCCGCTGCATGGCCGGCGCCTTGGAAATGATGGCGTCGAAGGTGTATTTCTGGCTCAGTTGCTGGCGCAGGGAGGTGATGGCGGTGAGGTCGCGGAAGGTCTCGACCCCGCCGATGATGTTGCCTTCGTGGTCGGTGAGCGGGGCGGCGCTGATACTGATCGGCACCTTGTCGCCGCGGCTGTTGCGGATGGTGATCGAGCGGTTGGCCACCGGCGCGCCGGTGTACAGGCTTTCGGCGATGGCGCAGTTCTTGCCGCAGATGGATGAGTGGAAAATGTCCGAACAGGACATGCCCATGGCTTTTTCCCTGGTCCAGCCGGTGATCTCTTCGGCGGCCCGGTTGAACGAGGTGATGTTCCAGTTGCGGTCCACGGTGAACACTCCGTCGGCGATCGAGTCGAGGATCAGGCTCTCGCGGATGGACGAGGTGTTGTCGCGAAAGGTCTCGATGCCGCCGATGATGTTGCCGAAGTCGTCGAAAAGCGGCGCCGAGCTGATGGTGACCGGAATGGAGTTGCCGGCCTTGCCCTTGATGAAGATGGCGCGGTCGACGAACCTGCTGTTGCCGTCGATGGCTTTCTGCAGCAAGCAGTCGCTGCCGCACACGCTGGAATGAAAGACGTCCCGGCAGGGTTTGCCGATCACCTCGTCCTGGGTCCAGCCGGTGATGGATTCCGCGGCCCGGTTGAACGAGGTGATGATGCGGTTGTGATCGATGGTGAAGACGCCGTCGGCCACCGAGGCCAGGATCAGGTCGTTGTGGAGCGATTCGGAGCAGTCGTGAAAGGTCTGCACCCCGCCGATCACCTGATTGTTGAGATCGTAGAGCGGCGACAGGGTCAGGGAAAGGGGAAAAAAACGGCCGTCCCGGTGGGTGGCGAAAACGGTGTGGGCGATGAACGTTTTCTCTTCTTCGATCGAATATTTGATCAGGCACTGGTTTTCGCAGAATTCCGGCGGGAAGATTTCCTGGTATTTTTTGCCGATCACCTCTTCGGTCTGCCAGCCGGTGATCTGCTCGGCCGCCCGGTTGAACGAGGTGACTTCCAGGGCCCGGTTGACGGTGAGCACGCCTTCGGACACCGAATCGAGCAGCAGGTGGCAGTACAGCAGTTCATTGTTGTCGTCGAGGGTGACCAGCGCGCCGGCCAGCGCCCGGTCCTTGTCCCACAGCGGCGTGACCGTGGCGAGCACATCGAGCCGCCGCTGGTCCTTCTTGTCGTCGAACAGGACCGATTGCAGGGAAATCGAATCCTCCCAACCGATCTGGTTGATGAGGTCGAACATATTGCCGGCGGTTTTCTTGAAAACGATGATCTCGTCCATGGACCTGCCGAAAAGATCGCTCAACGGCCTGCCGGTCAGGAGTTCGGCATTCTTGTTGAGCCCGACGATCCGGCAGTTGCGGTCCAGGTGAAAGAGGGCGAGGGCATTGTGGATCAGGTTGAGTTGCTTGACGAGATTAGCACGCATGGGATGTGAGGCTCTTGGCTGAGGAGATGTTCACGGCAGGGACAGGGGAAGTGTCACGGGGATCCGGTTCCGCGTCAGGAAACGATGCCGCATTGTGGCGTACGACTGCGGACCGGCCGTTCTGGACGCCGGCTGTTCCCCGGCGGAGAAACGGCGTGCCACCATGTATTTGAAAACTTGCTCTTCTCAAGGTTTTGGAGTATGTTCCCGTGTTGTTTTTTGAGGATAAATGAGTGACCATTCATTCGCGGGCTTTCTTTTCTTTTGCTGGAACAGGGTATTGTAGCACACGGTGCTCAAGTCGTCTTTATTACTTTTTTCTGTTGAGGGCATGGAATGAACATTAAGGAGCTGGAAAAATTAACCAATGAAGGGGTGGACAACCTGCCTTCCCTCGAACGCCGTACCTTTTTGCGCGCCGGCCTCGTCATCACCGGATTGTTTATGGGGGGGACGGTGCTGTCGCTCACCTCCGCCCGTAACGTCGAGGGCGCCGTGGGTTCCATGCCGAAGGATGAGAAATACCCCTACAAACCGCATTACAGCATGGTCATGCGGCAGAACCTGTGCGTTGATTGCGAACGCTGCATGGAGGCCTGCGTCCGAACCAACCACGTGCCGTCCTATGGCTGGCGGACCAAGATCCTTGAACGGGCACGCAACATCGGCCCCGGACAGAAAGAAACAATTTTCATGCCCGTTCTCTGCAACCAGTGCAACGAGCCTCCGTGCGTCCGCGTCTGTCCGACCGTGGCAACCTACAAGGACAAGACCACCGGCATCGTGATGATGGAGAGCAAGAAATGCATCGGCTGCAAAACATGCATGGCCGCCTGCCCCTATAACGCGCGCTACTTCAATGAGGAGACCCGGGCGGTGGATAAATGCAATTTCTGCTGGGATACCCGCCTCACCAAGGGCATGAAGGATACGGCCTGCGTCGAAGCCTGCCCCGCCGACGTCCGGGTCTTCGGCGATCTCAGCGACCCGAACAGCGAGGTCTATAAGCTCGTGCATCAACCGGAGACCACGGTGTGGGTTCTGCGGCCCGAAACCGGCGCTCTGCCGAACGTATTCTATATGAATGTGACCTTGGATATATAAAGGATAAAAGGAGAGAAGAACATGAAAATGAAAGCGCTTTTGATGGCTACTCTGTGTTTTGTCGCGGTCGCGGGAACGTCCTTGGCGACGGCGGAAAAGGATACCGCCGCCCTGCCCGAGCCCGCCGGCGATGCGGCGCCGGCAAAACAGTACGAATCCTTCGGCGACACGCAGATTGTCGACATGGAACCGGTCAAGCACATGTTCAGTCACAAGTCGCATGTGGTGACCGCCGGCCTGACCTGCGACAGCTGCCATCCGAGCCTGTTCGAGCGCAAATGGGGCGCCGCCAAGGCCAAGGGGGATTACAACATGGCCTCGCTGGAGGCCGGCAAGTACTGCGGCGCCTGTCATGACGGCAGCACCGCCTTCAATACCACCGGGCCGGAAACCTGCAAACTGTGCCATGGCAGCGATATGAAGCAGCCGGAGGTGATCGTGTTCAATCGGCCGGTCAAGGGGGTGGTGTTCAGCCATAAGGAACATGTCGACATGGGGTTGGATTGCGCCAGCTGCCATGACAGTGCCTTTGAAATGCGCAAGGGCGCGGCCGAGGAAACCCCCGGCAAGTTTACCATGCGGGCCTTCTATGCCGGTAAGTATTGCGGCGTCTGCCACAACGGCAACATCGCCTTTGCCGCCAATACCCGCTGTACAACCTGCCATATCGGCGTCAAGGGACTGGAGAAAATGTCCAGCAAGGCAGCCGCCGACGAAAAGAAACACTGATTGATCACCTCCTGGGGCGGGTTCTGGACCCGCCCCGGTTTTCCCCCTTCTCTTTCCCCTTCCCGCTGTCCGTTTTTCCAGCACTTCCTGCTGACAACTTTTCTCCCTGGACGATAAACACGCCGTCGCGGCGCGGTGGTGGTGCTTATTGTGGGCGTATTATGCGCCATTTTCGTGAGTCTATCTCGTAATAGAATGATTTTTCTCTATTTTTTCTGAGGCGTTTCGGGCGATGCCGGATGCTGTGGCGAGGGGCGGCAGAACCTGTCCAGACGAGCCGCTCCCCTGGGCGCAGGGCCGCCAATGCCGTATCCTTCCCGGAAGATCGACCAGTTATCCTTGTGACGATGCGGCCGGGGAAATCGTGTCGACATGGCGCATTTTGCGCCATTTGCTGGCGGGTTGTTGGATTGTTTTACGCCATCTGTGGAAATATTCTGCCAAGCCGTATTCCCCGCCAAAGATACACATCCACTGTTGCATATAATTTTTATTCCATGAGTTCAGATGGTTGACTTCGATGTTCGCCGAGTCTCCCCGTGTTCGGCCGAATGGCACACCCCTTGCCTTGGTTAGGGCAACAGGCGCGCCAACCAGTGCGCCAACCATTGCCCACGAACAAGAGGCCACCCATGAACATCGCGTTGCAGCGGCACATCACCCCGGACGGAAACGATGGCGGTCGTTTCCGTCTCTCCTGGGTCAGGGCGCACCTGTCCCAGATCACCGAATTTTTCTGGTTCTGTCTCAGCTTTATTTTGTTCCTGCTCATGGGACCGTTTTCGGCCGTCGTCGTGCTGATCGGTCTGGGGTCCCTGGCCAGCGAGGAGAAGAGGGAGCGGATGAGGGAACCGGCACGGCTATAACCATTGCATTCATTCCATTGAGTAAAGAAAACGAGGAGGTAGAGTATGGCAAACGGATTTTCCCTGGCCACGACGGCGGAACCGGAGGTGGCGAACTCGCTGGTCAAGGGCATGTCGATAGTCTTCGGCCTGATGCTGGTGATCGGCGTCGGTGTCGGCCTGGCCGGCTTTTTCATCGGTCATGAACATATCTTCAACAATACCCGCGAGGTCCCCTGGGGGCTGCTGATCGCGACCTATGCCTTTTTCGCCATCATGTCCACCGGGCTGTGCCTGCTCGCCGCGATCAGCCACGTGTTCGGAGGCAACAACCTGGCGCCGCTGGCCAACAGGATGGTGTGGATTTCACTGATCACCATTCTCAGCGCCTTCACCGTCATCGGCATGGAAATCGAGAATCCCTGGCGGATGGCCATCTACAACGTCATCTCCCCGAACATCACCTCCAACATCTGGTGGATGGGAACGCTTTACGGGCTGGCACTCGCCTTTATCCTGCTGGAGTTCTGGCTGATCCTGACCCGGCACTTCGCCCTGGCCCTGGCGCTCGGCATTCTCGGCGCCCTTGCCGAAGTGGCCGCCAACACCTGTCTGGGCGGCGTTTTTTCCACCCTGGCTGCACGGCCCTTCTGGTATGGCGCGCAGCTGCCGGTCTATTTTCTTGCCTGTGCCTTTCTCTCCGGAGCGGCGGCCGCCATCCTGTTCACGCACTATGCCTATCTTCTCCGCGGCCGGGCGATGGAACCCCATGTCCTTGCCGGCGTTCAGGGTGCGGGCAAGATCCTGCTGCTGATGATTGTCCTGGTAACGGTCGCCACCTTCTGGCGCATGGCGTCCTTTTACGTGGGCGGCGTGACCGACGGCCGGATCGCGGCCGATGCCCTGTATTCCGGCCCCCTGGCATTCAACTTCTGGGGCCTCGAGGTGGGTGTCGGTCTGGCCGCTCCCGCTTTTCTTCTGGTGGTGACCCGCATGAAGAGCGTGTGGGCGATGTCGACGGCCGCCCTGATGAGTCTGGTCGGTATGTTCGTCGCCCGGCTCGACATGGTCGTCGGAGGGCAGATCGTGCCGCAGTACCTGGGCTTCGACGGCCTGCCCGCCTATCTCGATTACACTCCCTCCGGCTATGAATGGCTGGTGGTCCTTGCCGGAATCGGCTTCTGCGGCCTTGCTTTCCTGCAGGGCGAGCGATTCTTCGGCAAGAGTTTCACCGAACATGCCGCCCATTGACAAGAAACAACCGGGCACGGACGGCGGCCGGAGCGCACGCGCTCCGGCGTCCCGTCCATGTCGCGTGAGGATTGACCATGGTTGATGAACAGAAAGCAATATTCACGATCGGTGTGGCGGCGCAGATGCTCGGCGTGCATCCGCGAACGCTTCGGATCTACGAGGAGGAGGGCCTGATTGCCCCTCTGCGCAAAGGCAAATGGCGCTACTTCACCATGAATGACATCAAGTGGATCGAATGCCTGCGGGAAATGATCCACGAACACGGCGTATCCATCGCCGCGGTGAAAAAGCTGCTCCAATACACGCCCTGCTGGAACATTACCGATTGCCCCTTTGAGAAGCGCAAGCAATGCACCGCCTTCATGGCCAACGGCCTGATCCCGCGTAAAATCGACAAACAGCGGGTGCGCAAGGTGCAAAACGTGGAGAGCGAGGCCGCATGAAGATCGTGAACGGGCGATTTGCCCTGCCCTGATCCCTCGGCGCTGTCCCAACGAAGGCCCGCGCTCCGCCCGACGGCGGATGTTTTCCAAACCACGCCCCCTCATGAACAGACATGGGCGACCAGGTCCGGCGCACCCGTGCCTGACGCCGTGCGGCGCGCGGTAAAAAAAAGTCCTGTTGCCGGCTTGCGGCCGCCGGCGACAGCATACCCGCCAGCCATCCGGTCCGATCCCGTCTCCTCCCGGTTGGCGCGGGTCGGACCGTCTTTGTTCGCCGCCCAGGCAGACGACGTGTCCGTCCACCTCTTTCCCCCGCACCCTCCCACCCGGTCAAGCCCGCACGCACGCATGCGCACCATCATCTTCCCAGTTTTCCTGATGGGCGTGTGTAGCATATCCTTCAATCGATATTATCTTTTCGTTTCAACATATTAGCTCCTCATATCCCGTTCTCTCCGCCGCGTGCGCGGCGCATGCTGCACCATTTGCTGCACCGTTTGCCGCCGTTTCCGTTCGGCCTCATATTTTTATTCGATATATTAACAAGTTGTTCGTTGCGTACCGGTTGGTACGCCGCGTGCATTGCCAGGATTCCGGTGGCGTATTCCGCATCGCCCAGCGGTTCGGCATTCATCGCCCGCTTCCGGAAACAGCCGGTGCAGGGTGAGGACGCGACCCGTGTGCGCACGGAGTGAGGACATGAAGTATCAGACGATCAGCCTGCGGAAGGAAAGCGGTCTGGCCATTTTGACCCTGCATCGGCCCGACGCCCTGCATGCGGTGAACAGCCGGATGCTCATCGAATTGGGCACGGCGCTGACCGACATCGAACGGGAAGAGGGAATGGCCGGCGTCATTCTCACCGGCGGGGCCCAGTGTTTTTCCGCCGGCTTCGACATCGGCGAAATCAGCGGATGTGTCACCGTTGCCGATCTGCGCCGGTTTTTCCGGGAGGCGCATGCCGTTTTCGAGCGTCTGGAAGAGTTGGAAAAACCGGTCATTGCCGCCATCGCCGGCCTCTGTCTCGGCGGAGGGTGCGAACTGGCGCTGGCCTGCGACCTGAGAATCGCGGCTGACAACGCCTCGTTCGGGCAGCCGGAAATCAAGATCGGCATGATTCCCGGTGGCGGCGCCACCCAGCGGCTGCCCCGGTTGATCGGCATGACCAGGGCCAAGGAACTGCTGCTGACCGGCGACTATGTCGATGCCGCGGAAGCGGAGCGGATCGGCCTGGTGAACAGGGTCGTTCCCGCTGCGTCGCTGCTCGAGGCCGCAAAGGCCCTGGCCCATAAAATCCTCCAGCATTCGCACGGCGCCGTCAAGGCCGCGAAACTTGCCGTCAACGGCGGCATCCACATGGATATCAAGGCAGGCATGGCCCACGAGGCCCGTTGCCTGGACGCCCTGTTCCCGACCCAGGAACGAAAGGAAGGGATATTGGCCTTCATGGAAAAGAGAAAGCCGGTCTTCAACAAACCGTAGAACCAGGAACACGAGCGCGGCCGCCCTCCTTGAACGCGACGGCGCCTCCATTCATGTAATCAGGACGAAATCGTCATCATTTATAAGGAGAACATATGCGAGAAGCAGTGATTGTCAGTGCGGTCCGGACCCCTTTGGGCAGCTTTAACGGCACCCTGGCCACCACGGGCGGGACCAAATTGGGAGCCCTCGTCATTGCGGAGGCGGTTCGCCGCGCCGGTATCGCCAAGGAGGAGGTCAACGAGGCGATCATGGGCATGGTGCTGCCCTGCGGCTACGGGCAGAACCCGGCCAAGCAGGCGGCGATTCAGGCCGGTTTGCCCTGGGAGGTCGAGGCGATCACCGTGAACAAGGTCTGCGGTTCCGGATTGAAGGCGGTGATGCTGGCGGCCCAGGCGGTGCAGACCGGCGATGCCGACGTGGTGGTCGCCGGGGGCATGGAGAACATGAGCATGGCCCCCTATTACCTGAACAAGGCACGTTTCGGGTATCGCATGGGCGATGCCACCATGCACGACCACATGGTGCACGACGGCCTGTGGGACATTGTCAACGACTTCCACATGGGCATTTCCAACGAACTCTGTTCCGAACGCTACCAGGTGAGCCGCGAGGATCAGGACCGGTACGCCGCCGAATCCTACCGGCGGGTACTGGCCGCCCAGGCCGCCGGCACCTTCGAGGCCGAGATCGTGGCCGTGGAAATTCCCCAGCGCAAAGGCGAACCCAAGGTGTTCTGGCAGGACGAGTGTCCCCAGCCGACCAGCTACGAACAGCTGGCCAAGATGAAGCCGGCCTTCAAGCAGGGCGGGGTCACCACCGCCGGCAATGCCTCGATCATCTCCGACGGCGCCGCGGCGGTGGTGGTGATGAGCCGGGAGAAGGCCGAGGCGCTGGGATGCACGATCATGGCCACCATCGGCGCCCAGGCGTCCTACGGCATCGACATGAAGTACGTGCTGGTGGCCCCCATCTGGGCCGTGCCCAAATGCCTGGACAAGGAGGGCATCGGCAAGGACGACATCGATCTGTACGAAATCAACGAGGCCTTCAGCGGCTCGACCTTGGCCGCGCTCAAGACGCTCGAACTCGATCCGGCCAAGGTCAACGTCAACGGCGGCAGCGTGGCCCTGGGGCACCCGATCGGCGCCAGCGGCTGCCGGCTGCTGGTCACCCTGCTGCATGAAATGGTCCGCCGGGACAAGAAGCGCGGCCTGGTTTCGCTGTGCCTCGGCGGCGGAGAGGCCGTGGCCATGATCGTCAAGCGGTGATCCCGTCTCTTGTTCGCGTACGCGGGCGGGCAGGAGCCGTCTCCGACCGCACTGGCGGTGGGGAAGACACAAGGCTTTTTTTTATTCGTTGAGAGACCGTTCCGGCCGTCATTGCGGCCATCGGAGGCGCACACAAAAAAACAGGGCGTCATTGTCCAGCAAAGCCATTGCAGGAGGATCGTTTGGTGGTGGCGGGTTCGGGGGGACTGGAAAGCGGGCCCGTCACCATTCTGTCAGGAGAGGAGAAGGGTGTTTGTATCTTAAAGAAAGGAGGAGGGCGTATGGCAGGAGGAGGATTGCAACCACGTTGGGGACAGCCCCTGACCGGCATTGTCTCGTTGTGCTGTTTTTTCGTCGTGGCGATGGTCACCTGGTTCGTTTTCAGCGATCCGCGCGGTCCGATCGGGTGGTTTCCCTATCCGTTCGTCATGTATCTCGCCATGATGATTCTGGTCGGGCTCTGGCAGCACATGTTTCTCGGCGACTGGCCGTTCCAGAACATACGCCAGCCCCTGCGCGGGGTGATCATGACCATCGCCAACCTGGTCATCGTCTGGTTCGTGATCGATGTCCTCTTCTACCGGGTGCTGGGCACCGGCTTCAATTTCCTCAGCTATTACGGCATGGAGGCCGCCAATGCCGCCGGCAAACTGCCCAAGGTGGCCGCTGCCGGGGCATCGGGGCAACTGGCCCGGGTGGCGGTGGTCTGCTTCGTCCTGATCGGCTTCTATTCCTATCCGGTGTTCACCATCTTCTTCGGCAAGTGGCCGGTGATGCCCTCCGATCTCAAGCAGCCGGCCAAGGGGTTGGCGGAGATCGGCTGGGCCTCGCTGGTCACCCTCTTTTTCTACGCGGTGCTGATCGTGCCCTTTTTCGGCTCGGTCTATCCGGGCGCGGTGCTGAACCCCTCCTGGTGGGCGGCGCTCGGCGGCACCGGCCATGTCCACTGGGTATTCGGCTGGTGGGAATGGGCGATCATCATCCTGTTCATGACCCCCAATGTCTGGCGGATGAAACCGTGGACCCTGATCGACCTGCCGCAACCCTGGAAGGGGTTGGCGTGCATGCTCCTGTCCTTTGTCGGCGCCTACGCCGTGGCCCTGCTGTGCCGGCAGCTGACCCCGCTGTGGGTTCCGGCCGAGACTTTCCACCATCTCGAGGCCGCCAAGGGCGCCGCCGAGGTGCAGCGGTTCCTCTGGCTGCACGCCGCCGAGATCGCCGGGTTCACCCTGATCCCGTTTCTGATCTGGCACCATTACTTCGACGACATGGCGCCTGGCGCCAACCCCGACAACTGGGGCGGCTTTCTCTTCCGCACAATCGGTGTCGGCGTTTTCGCCGCGATCAGCTACGCCATTTTCTACTTCGGCAACTTCGGTCACTGGGGGCTGGGCAACCACCACATGACCGATCTTGCCGAGCGGTTTATCCACGGCGAGTCGCTGGTCTGGAACTTCTGGTGGATCATTCCCCTGCTGTGGAACGAATGGTTTTTCCACAAGTGGCCGTTTTACGTGGAGAAGCATTGATTTTTCCCGGTGACGGCGCCGGCAAGGGTACGCCGTCATCGGCCGGGCTGAACCGGAAACACAAACACTACAATCAAGAGGAGTCACAATGAATTTGGATTTAACCGAGGAGCAAAAGCTGATCCAGGAGACGGCCCGCGATTTCGCCAAGGCCGAACTGGAACCGGTGGCCGCCCGGCTCGATCAGGAGAAGGATCGGGAAACCCTGCTGGCCAACCTGAGGAAGCTGGCGGAGCTGGGATTCATGGGCCTCAACGTTCGCGAGGAGTACGGCGGTTCCGAGGCGGGCGTGGTCGCCTTCAGCCTGGCCATGACCGAAATCGCCCGGGCCTGCGCCTCCACGGCGGTGACGGTCTCGGTGAACAACATGGTTTGCGAGGTGATCCAGGCCATCGGCACGGAAGAGCAGAAAAAGGCGTACATCCCCAAAATCTGTTCCGGCGAGTACGCCGCCGGCAGCTTCGGCCTCACCGAGAACTGCGCCGGTTCCGATCCCTCGGGCATGGGCACCACCGCGACCAAAGACGGCGATTTTTACGTCCTCAACGGTTCGAAGATTTTCATCACCAGCGCCCCTTACGCCGGTGTGTTCGTCGTCTGGGCGGTCACCGACAAGGAGGCGCCCAAGGGCAAGGGCATCAGCTGCTTCCTGGTCGAGGCCGGCACGCCGGGGCTGACCATCGGCAAGGAAGAGCAGAAGATGGGTCAGCACGCCTCGGCCACCAACGAACTGATCTTCGACAACTGCCGCGTGCCGGCCTCCGCCCTGATGGGCAGGCTCAACGACGGCTTCCGCATCGCCGTGGCCGAACTGGCCGGCGGCCGGATCGGCATCGGTTCGCTCGGCCTGGGCATCGGCCTGGCCGCCATGGACTACGCCACCCGCTATGCCAACGAACGGGTGCAGTTCAACCAGAAGATAAGCAATTTCCAGGCGATCCAGTGGATGATCGCCGATTCCTACACCGAGCTGGAAGCGGCCCGGCTGCTGCTGCTGAGCGCCTCATTCCGCAAGGAGCAGGGCCGCCCCTTTGCCAAGGAAGCCTCCATGGCCAAGATGTTCGCCACCGAGAGCGCCAACCGGGCCTGCTACCACGCCCTGCAGATGCTGGGCGGCTACGGCTACACCAAGGACTTCCCGATCGAGCGTTACACCCGCGACGCCCGCATCACCACCATTTACGAAGGCACCAGCGAAATCCAGCGGCTGATCGTCTCCCGGGAGATTCTCCGGGGGCTTTCCGCCTGAACAGAAAGGAGAAAGGAGAATATGAGCACGAACAAACGCATCACCCTGCAACAGGCGGCGGAGATCGTCAAGAACGGTTCCAGCCTGACCTTTTCCGGTTTCACCATCTGGCGGCGGCCTTTTGCCGTGGTCTACGAACTGATCCGCCAGAAACGCCGCGGCCTGCACCTGATCGAGGTGAACGGCGGCCCCCAGACCGAGTTCCTGGTGGGCGCCGGCTGTGTCGACATCTGGGAGTCCTGCTGGGTCGGACACGAACTCTACGGGAAATACGGCGCCAACCTGTCGCGCAAGGTTGGCAAGAAGGAAATCCTGGTCGAGGACTACAGCCACGCCGAGATGATGTTCCGCTTCGCCGCCGCCGCCCAAGGGGCGCCCTACGCGGTCACCCAGACCTCGCTGGGCACCGACATCCACAATCCTGAGTACGATGTGCTGGGCCGCGCCGGCAGGCGCGACGGCAAGCGGATCGCCAAGCAGAAGTACATCTTCACCGAGGATCCCTTCTTCGGCGCCGGACCCCAGGTGCTGGTGCCGGCCGTGAAGATCGACGTGGCCATCCTCTGCGTCCAGCAGGTGGGCGAGGAGGGCACGGTCCGGGTGGCCGGCCAGCTCTACTCCGACCCCGAGGCCGCCCGCGCCGCCGACATCACCATCGCCATGGCCGAGGAGATCGTGCCCGAGGAGTATCTCCGCCGCGATGCCGACCACAACACCATCCCCAGCTTCGAGGTCGACTACATCCTCGAATGTCCCTTCGGCGGGCATCCGACAGGCATGTTCGGCTGCTACGATGTCGATGGCGCCTTTCTCAAGGACTTTTACGCCGGTACCCGCACCCAGGAAGGGTTCAACGCCTTTGCCGAGGAGTGGATCTACGGGCTCGATCACATGGGCTATCTGGAGAAACTCGGCTGGCCGCGCATGCTGAACCTCCGGGCCAATACCGCCCTCAACTACAGACCCCGCAACTAGAAGGGAGGACATACGATGAGCAAGTACGCATCGCCCGAAGAATACGGCCTGGCGGATCTGCTGTGCTGCGCCGCCTCGCGTGAGGTACAGGACAACGAGATCGTTTTCGCCGGCACCGGCCTGCCCATGGTGGCCATCATGCTGGCCCAGAAGACCCATGCCCCGAACCTGAAGCTGATCTTCGAGGCCGGCACCCTCGACGGCCGGCCGCCGGAGCTGCCGACCTCGGTCGGCGACGCCCGCTGCGAAACCGGCGCCTCGCGCTCCTCCGGCCTCTACGACGCCTTTTCCATCGCCCAGCGCGGCTATGTCGACCTCGGCTACCTCGGCGGCGCCGAAATCGACCAATACGGCAACGTCAACACCACCTGCATCGGCAACTATCTGGAACCGGAGCTCCGGCTCACCGGCAGCGGCGGCAACCCGGACATCAACTCGTTCGCCAGGCGGACGGTGTTCATCATGGTGCACGAAAAGCGCCGCTTCGTCGAACACGTGAGCTACATCACCAGCCCCGGCTGGCGGGTGAAGAAGTGGCCGGGCGGCGAATGGGTGCATCGCCGCGAGCTGTACGGCGCCGCCTTCCGCGGCGGGCCCTCGGCGGTGATCAGCACCGCCGGCGTGTTCCGCTTCGACGAAAACGACGGCCACATGTACCTGGATACCTGCCATCCCGGTAAGACCCCGGCGGAGATCAAGGAACTGTGCCAGTTCGACCTCGACGTCTCGCGGGTCAAGGGCGAGACCGCCCCGCCGACCACGGACGAGCTGTACTTCATCCACGATGTCCTCGACCCGAGCCAGATCTTCATCCCCAAGGTGAAGAAGGCCTGATCGCCCCGGACAAAAAGAGAACGGGCCGGCAGCCGCACAATGCGCGGTCGTCGGCCCGTTGCGTTTTCCCGGCCCGAGTCGCCGGTCCTGCATAACCGACGATGGGTTCCGTCCGGCCAAGAATCTCTTCCGTCCGTTTGCGTTTCCCCTGATTGGTTGCAGAGCCTTCGTGTGGTCAGTGATTCGGCCGCCCATCAATTGCTGAGCCTTTTAGGCCTATGCGGGCTCACGGTCAAGCGACGTCGGCCGGCAACGGAGACGACCGCGAAAGGTCCTGTGTCTCCATCTTTTTTCGGACCCGGCCCGTGACAGCGCCACCGCATATCGGGCAAGTTCATCGTGCTCCTTGCCGGGAGCCTGTTGACACGACGGATGTCTGCCATGATGCTGTCCACCGTGTTAACGACATCATGTTCCTCAAAAAAGACTTGATGTTCGCGTCTGATAACTGCTTCCATGAAAGCTGGGGCAAATGCATGCCCATCCCGGCCTGTTGACCGTTTTCAAGGGGAGAGAAAGATATCTTTTGGGGGCGCTTGGCAGCGGCTTTGTTGCTGGACGGCCAAGTCCCTGACGTGTCCCTTACAATCTCAACCGTTTCAACCGAAGGATGCCGTAAAGCATGGAAGCTGTGAAGTGCGTCGTGGAACAATCTCTGCTGCAACGATTGCGAAATCCCTGGACACGGACTTTTCCGTATTTGCTGGCGGCGTGTTTTTTTGCCGCTCCTGTCCGGGCGGAGCGGACTGTCATTGACGCTGGAGAGGAAAAGGAATTTCTTGAATTCCACATTTTTGATGAGGGCGAACTATTCGCTCCCCATGAAATTTCCACCTGGACCCTGAATGGCGGCGAACTGGACGCACTCTTGAGTGCATCCGCATACTGGCGTTCCCTCGTCGGTCCGGGCCTGGCTTCAACAACTCCGGTTATCTTCGTCGGAACGTACGACGATGAAAATTGCGCTGCCGACATCGACATCGTGATGACGGATCCGGCAAAAGGATATACGGGCCTGGCGGCAAATCTTGTGAAAGGAGTGTCCAGTCCCGATCCTGTCGCCTTCATTACCATCGGTCATTTTGGTTCGACATGGAATATCGACCCGTTGGAAGTTCTGCCCCACAACGGACGAGATGCGTCCCTGGCCGCCGTGCTGACCCACGAGCTGGGCCACGCCATGGGCATTGCCGCCTTCTGGGATATTCATCCTTCAAACGATGGCTATACATTCGGTGCCGCCATTGTCCCCTGGGACATATGGCTTGCCGACTCCAGCGGCTGGCGGCCGTTTGCGTCCGCCTCTCCCGGTGCGGACGGAAGAGACGTGGCGATCACCTCCACGAAGGAAGACGGTGCATTTTATCTCGCGTATGGAGAAATCAAGACAATTGGCGGACAGACCTACTTCGACCGCTATGCCTACTTTCAGGGGCCACACACCCTGGAGGCGCTGATGGACGGCTATGCGGCTAAAGGCAAACTGCCGGGATACGACGTGCCGGGCGTACCGATCAATGGCTGGGAAGGCTCCTTTCCCGACTTATTCTGCGAACTGAGCCATATTGAACTGCGCAACAGCATGATGAGCCATCAGTTTTATCGCAACTGGGGTACCTTTATGGAGGCGGAGCTGGCCATCTTGCAGGATTTGGGCTATGTCATCGATCGGAAAAATTTTTTCGGCGTTTCCGTATACGGGGACGGACAGACCATAACCAACACCCAGGGCTATTTTGCTCGCAACGCCGAGGGCACGGACTGGCTGCCCGACACCTACAATCAGACCGCTGTGGGTATCGGCCTGCACATCTACGGCGCGCGGAACACTGTCACTCAGCAGGCCGACATTCTTTCTTCCGGATACGGTGCGGCCGGTATCCGCGTGGACGGCTGGCAAAACAGCCTGACAGTGGCCGACTGCGTCAGCATCCATGCCAACGGTGCGCAAGGAACGGGACTGATGGTCACGTACGGACGCGACCACAATATCGTGCACAAAGGCGACATCCGGGCGCTCGGACCGGGTGGAGTGGGGGTCCGTTTTGACTTTGGTTCGAATATCTTGGGAAACGATATGGAGTACCGTGGTTCCTGGATACGCGTATCCATCGAAGACGGCGAACTGACGTATTGGACCCTTGCGCCGGCCATCAATGGGACAGGCCTTGTGGATATGACGCAATCCACCCCTTATGTCGTCCTGACTGGTCCGCTGGTCCAGACCTTTGACGTGAGCGGGCGCGTAGCCGGGGAAGCGGCGGCCATATATATTTCTGAAAATGCCTACGTCGAACAAATAAACATCATGAACGGGGCGAGCCTTGACGGGGACATCGTTTCCTTTTGGAATCCCTACGACGTGCGGGTGCTCTATTATTACGACAAGGCAGGACTGATGACCGCCCTCACCTTCGGCTTGACCGCCGATGCCGCCGGCAAAGCCACTTCCGTCCCTGACCCGGATTTCAACCTGACATACCGGGGCGACATCAGGGGCTCCGCAAGCCTGGACATGGCGCTCAGAGGCGGAACCCTCGTCTGGGCCGGAAATGCATCCCTCCACTCCTTTGCCGCCGCCGGCGGCACGATCCTGAAAACGGACTTTCTCGGCGGTTTTCCCTCAATCATCGCGGCAGACACCGTTTCCCTCGACGTGGGGGCTCGCGTGGGCTTCAGTCCGCAGCCCTTCGCCTACGGTCGGGAACTCCAGGTGGGGTATAATCCCGTGCTGCGACTGAACGCCGTAAACCTCGTCAATAACGCGACGCCGCTTCCGTCCTCTGGAAATTTCACTATGGGGGCCTGGGATTACGCCTGGAATGGTCTCCTCTGGGATGATGACGGGAGCACCTTACTGGTCGACACGGTGGACAAAACCTTTCATCACCAGCGCGGCGCCACCGACGCCCAGAACGCCCCGCTGGCTATCGCCATGCGCAATCCCGGCATGGATGCCGTACAGACCCGCATGGTACGGAATTTTGCATCTAGGGGTGGGGAAGATTCCTCTTCCGCCCACATGGCGGCCACGCTGCTGGGAAGCCTGCAATCAGGCGGCATGGACTTTCAGAAAGGGGAAATGCCGTATTCCGGTCTGATGGATCGCTTTAGATCCATTTCTGTCAGTGAGCCCCGGGATGATCCGTCTGAAACGAACAAACCATGGATCGACAGCGACAAATCCTCTCCGGAATGGCTGCCGCTGCCTCATGGCGGCTGGGAAGGTGGAACCGGTCGCGCCGGGCTGTGGATTACGCCTGCATATAGCCTGACCGATCACCACGGCGGGAGAAATTTCGACATCCGGGGGCCCAGCGTGGCGATGGGCGAGGATTACCGGTTTACGGAAAGATGGAGCCTCGGCCTTGCGTTGGCCTTTGATTTTCCTCGTTACGACAGCGACGATGCAGAGGTTACAGCCAGGGGAACGACCGGCATACTCTACAGCGGCCTGCTCTTGCCCTGGGATGCGGAACTCTTATTGTCCGCATCCTACGGGGGAATGCATTTTGAACAGGAGCGGGATGTTCCCGACGGGAGATATGCAAGCGAGTATGACTCCAAAATCTCTGGACTCGGTGTAGCCGTTGGCCGCCAGTTCAGGATAAGCGACCACGTCCTCCTGCGCCCATTCGGAGCATGGGATTATTTTTATGTTAACCGCTCCTCGTATGACGAAGGCATGGGCATCTATGCCTTGTCCTACGAAAGCTCCCAAAGCAGGCTGTACCGCTGGCGCGCCGGGGCGGATGCCGCCTTCGTTCTTGCAAGGGGGTGCATCTCCGCCCGCGCTTTCTGGTCCGGCCTTCACGGGGATACCACGGAAAATATTCAGGCTTCCTTTACCTTGGACCCTGCACGCAACAGCTTTGAAGCACCCATTGATGGGCTGGATAAAAACAGTCTGGGGCTGGCGGCAGGTTTCGAATACCGTCTCAACGATTCAGCGGAACTGTCGCTGGAATACGCCTATTCGGGCGGCCGGGACAACACGACGCACCAAGGCATGTTGGGTTTCAGGGTCAGGTTTTGACGGGGCACAGACACCCTACTGAGTCCCTCGTCGTGCTGCGCCCTGCATTTTTGTGTCGGATGGGGGGCCGCTCACGCCGGAGCCTGTATCCGCAGCCTTGCGGGCTGACGATCGATCTGCAAGCGAGCCTTAAAAAATCTTATGCGCGAGACCTCCGCCTGTAAAAAGCGGAGGTCTACGATATGCATGGTACAACAGACAAGGCCGGTTGCAACGGTCTTACCAGCCGCGCATCAGGTAGTCGTGGATGGAGTCTGCGGCCTTGCGACCCGCGCCCATGGCCAGGATCACCGTGGCGGCGCCGGTGACGATGTCGCCGCCGGCCCAGACGCCCCGCATGGAGGTCTTGCCGGTCGCCGGATCGGCCTCGATGTTGCCCCGGCGATTGAGTCTGATCGCCGGTTCGGAGCTGGTCAGCAGGGGGTTGGCCCCGGAACCGACGGCGATGATGGCCAGGTCGCAGTCCATGGTGAAATCCGCGCCTTCGAGCGGCACCGGCCGGCGGCGGCCGGAGGCGTCCGGTTCGCCCAGGGTCATCCGTTCGCAGGTGACCGAGGTCAGGCGGCCCTCGCTGTTGCCGTCAAAGCGGAGCGGGTTGGAGAGCAGTAGGAACTCGACGCCTTCCTGTTCGGCATGATGGGCTTCCTCCGCCCTGGCCGGCATCTCTTCGCGCGAGCGGCGGTAGACGATCTTCACCGATTCCGCGCCCATGCGGAGCGCGGTGCGGGCCGAGTCCATGGCCACGTTGCCGCCACCCACCACCACCACGTTCTTGCCGGGCACCAGCGGGGTGTCGTAGAGCGGATCGTAGGCCTTCATCAGGTTGGCTCGGGTGAGGTATTCGTTGGCGGAATAGACGCCGATGAGATTTTCGCCCGGAACGTTCAGGAAGCGCGGCAGGCCGGCGCCGACCCCCACGAAAACCGCGTCGTAGCCCTCGGCCAGCAGCTCGCTCACGTCCACGGCCCGGCCGACCACGGTGTTGCAGGCGATGTCCACGCCGAGTTTTTCGAGGATGCTGACCTCAGCCTCGACAATGGCTTTGGGCAGGCGGAATTCGGGGATGCCGTAGATCAGCACGCCGCCGGGTTTGTGGAAGGCTTCGAACAGGGTGACGCCATGCCCCTTGAGCACTAAGTCGCCGGCCACGGTCAGCCCGGAGGGGCCGCTGCCCACCACGGCCACCCGTTTTCCTGTGGACGGCTGTTTTGCCGGCAGGGAGCCGTCACCGTGGTTGCGCTCCCAGTCGGCGAGAAAGCGCTCCAGATTGCCGATGGCCACGGGCTGGCCTTTCTTGCCGAGCACGCACTGGCCCTCGCACTGAATCTCCTGGGGGCAGACCCGGCCGCACACGGCGGGCAGGCCGTTCTTCTCCCAGATGATGCGGATGCCCTCGGCGAACCGACCCTGGGCGATGGCGCGGATGAACCGGGGGATGGGCACGGCCACCGGGCAGCCTTCCACGCACTTGGGGGTCTTGCACTGGAGACAGCGGGCCGCCTCGGCCTGGGCCATCTCTTCCGTGTAGCCGAGGGGAACTTCCAGAAAATTGTGGCGGCGCACCTCTGCCGGTTGTTCAGGCATGGGATGCCGGTTCGTGGGGGTCTTCTTCGATTCCTGCATAGCGTTTCTCCGGCGGCCTCAGGCCTGCTTCTCCAGTTGGTTCATTTGGGCCTCCATGCGGCAGCGATGGGCGGCCATCGCCTCGGTTTCCATGGCCTTGTAGGCGTTCAGCCGCTGGGCGAGACCGCTGAAATCGACTTTGTGGCCGTCGAATTCCGGGCCGTCGACGCAGGCGAATTTGGTCTCGCCGCCCACCGTGACCCGGCAGCCGCCGCACATGCCGGTGCCGTCGACCATGACCGGATTGAGGCTCACCAGGGTATGGATGCCCGCGGGCCGGGTCAATTCGCTGACCGCCCGCATCATCGGCACAGGGCCGATGGCCACCACCAGATCCGGCTTGTCCGTGGCCATGATCTCCTGCAGGGCGTCGGTGACAAAGCCCTTGCGGCCGGTGGAGCCGTCGTCGCTCATGGCGATCAGGGTATCGGACAGGGCGCCCATCTGTTCCTTGAGGATGAGGAAATTCTCGCTGCGGGCACCCAGGATGGTGGTGACCCGATTACCGGCCTTCTTCATGGCCCGGGCGATGGGATGGAGCACGGCGATGCCGGTGCCGCCGCCCACGCAGACCACGTGACCGACCTTTTCGATATCCGTCGGGCGGCCGAGCGGGCCGATGAGGTCCGTATAGGCGTCGCCCTCCTTGAGTCCGGAAAAAATGGCCGTGGACTTGCCCACGACCATGAAGATCACGGTCACGGTCCCGGTCTCGGGGTTGGTGTCCGCCATGGTCAGGGGAATGCGCTCCCCGGTTTCCGTGGCCTTCAGGATGACAAACTGGCCCGGCTTCGCCTTGCGCGCGACCCTCGGGGCTTCAATTTCGTGAAGGATCACCGAGGACGGCACCAGTTCTTCTTTCCGTACGATCTTGAACATGGTTGCTCCTGAACGATATGGTTAGTCTTGCTTTGCCTGCAGAAAGGGACAATGTGCCTTGAATAACGCAAAAATCAAGAGGTTGTCTGAGCAGGAGGGCCGCTGGGCAACGAATTGATTGTGCGGGGTGAGACGCTGGCCGAAATGCACCATCCTTATAAACACAGGGGCTGGGGAAAGCAAGAATTTGTACGAGGAATTGATGCGCTCGAATATCGCGGGGTTGCGCGGGGAATCCGGTTGCGGGCGATGGGGCATGGGGCCTGCCGGACTTTTCCGGCGCGGCATGGTTTCACTGGTAGCGGCGGGTGCTTTGTGGTAAGCAGTCAGCAGTTTATCGAGCCTCTGTGGCATCAACCCTGTTCAACGTTGTGCAACCGGGAGTCGTGAAGAATGATGAAACGTTGTCTGCTCTGTATCCTGCTGGTGCTGATGATGGTCCCCGCCACCTGGGCCGCGCGGGCTCCGGTGAAAACCCTTGCCCAGGATCCCTACGCCTCGGCCCTGCTGATCGAGGCCGATAGCGGCAAGGTCCTGTTCGAGGCCAATGCCGACGCCAAACTCTATCCGGCCAGCGTGCTCAAGCTGATGGACCTGTATGTGCTCCTGGACCGCATCGAGCGGGGGGCACTCAAGCTGGACGAGATGGTGCAGGTGACGGTGGAAGCCGCCAAGACCGGCGGTTCCCAGGTGTATCTCGATCCCAAGGAACAGTTTTCGGTGGAGGATCTGCTCTACGCCCTGATGGTGCAGTCCGCCAACGATGCCGCCGTGGCCCTGGCCACGCATGTCGCCGGTTCCAAGGAGGGATTCGTCGCCCTGATGAATCAGAAGGCCCAGGAATTGGGTATGAAGAACTCGAAATTCCATTCGGTGCACGGCCTGCCGCCCTCGGAGGGACAGGAGGCGGACGTGACCACGGCCCGCGATCTCGCCATCCTCTGCCGCGCCTTGGCCAAACGGCCCGAAGCTCTGAAATACACCAGCACCCAGAGCAGGGGATTCCGGGAAGACAAGTTCATGATGCACAACCACAACAAGCTGCTCGGCCAGGTGGTCGGTTGCGACGGATTCAAGACCGGCTACTATCAGGCGGCCGGTTTTTCGATCGCGGCGACCGCCCAGCGGGGCGGCGTGCGGATGATCGCCGTGGTCATGGGCAGCAAGGATCGCAAGGTCCGGGATGCCAAGGCCATCGAGCTGATCAATAAAGGTTTTACCCTCATCCCGCCCAAGCCGGAAGCCGCCGGCACCGCCATGCCGCCGAAGCCTGCCGCAATCCAGCCGCAGCCGGCCGCCGGCGGCATGACCTTCGCCACGACTCCGGCCGCCGACCCCTCCGCTGCTTCCGCGGCGGGAGAAACGCCGCCGGACCAGCCGGCCGGGGATGACGGCGGCTGGGGGAAATTCTTCATCGGCCTGGGGATCGGGTTTCTTCTTTTTCTCGCCCTGTTCGGAGCGGCGGTGGTGGTGATGAAGCGCCGAACCGGCAGTGTCCGCTCCAGGCATCGCATCCGCGACTGACCTTTTTTCTTGCAGCATTTGTCAGGCCCCTTTCGCCGCCGCCGGAGCGGAAGGGGCTTTTTTTATTTGCGGCGAATCCGCCTGTCCGGGGAGAGGAAAAATATCTCTGGTGTCGGCCGAAAACGGGTTTATTGTAAGAAAAGGAGAATTGTTCTCAAGAAAAATGTACGGGAGGTGGGTATGTTTCCCTTGCAACGTGTGTCACGACTCATTGTCTGCATGGCCGCAGGATTGACGTTTGTCGTCGACTCTCAGGCCGGCGGTGCCGCCCAGCCGCAGGAAGCCGGGCAGGAAGCGATCCGGCGCGAGACGGCCCTGTTCGCGGGCGGCTGTTTCTGGTGCATGGAATCGCCGTTCGAGAAGCTGGCCGGCGTGCTTTCCGTGGAATCGGGCTATGCCGGCGGCACCACCACCAAGCCAACGTATGAGGATTACGCTGCCGGCGGCCACATCGAGGCGATCAAGGTGGTGTACGATGCCAACCGGGTCGGCTACCGGCAACTGCTCGACACCTTCTGGCGCCAGATCGATCCGACCGATGCCGACGGCCAGTTTGTCGACCGGGGCCATGCCTATACGACGGCCATCTTTTATTTCACCGAGGAACAGCGTCTTGAGGCGGAAGCCTCGAAACAGGCGCTCGCCGCAAGCGGTGTCTTCAGCCAGCCGCTGGTCACGCCGGTCTTGCCCGCTCCGACCTTCTATCCGGCCGAGGAGTATCATCAGAATTTCTACGAGAAAAACCCCCTGCGCTACACCTACTATCGCGACGGCTCCGGCCGCGACGATTTCCTGCGCAGGACCTGGAAGGAGGTAACGAGCGGCGGGGCCGGTTCGTCAGAGAACCTGAAGGAGCGGCTGACCCCGCTGCAGTACGAGGTCACCCGGAACAACGCCACCGAACCGCCGTTCGACAACGCCTACTGGGACAACAAGCAGGAAGGCATCTATGTCGATGTCGTTTCCGGCGAGCCGCTGTTCGCCTCGACCGACAAATACGATTCCGGCACCGGCTGGCCCAGCTTCATCAAGCCCCTGGTGGAGAAAAACATTGTCGAAAAATCGGACTGGAGCCTCTTTGCCCGCCGCACCGAAGTGCGCAGCCGGGGCGGCGATTCCCACCTCGGCCATGTGTTTTCCGACGGACCGCCGCCCACCGGCCTGCGCTACTGCATCAACTCCGCCGCTCTCCGGTTCGTGCCCAAGGAGCGGCTGGAGGAGGAAGGACTGGGGCGGTTCAGCCACCTGTTCGCCAAGTGAGCCGATTGCCGCCCGAGGCGACGGTCCGGAAAATCTGTCGGCTTACTTGCCCTCGAGGATGGCGCGGCTGCGCTTGACCGCGCACAAATCGCCGCACATGGTGCAGACCTCCTGGTCGATGGGCATGGACGAGGCGCGGTAGGCCTTCGCTTTTTCCGGGTCCAGGGCCAGTTCGAACATCCGGTTCCAGTTCAGATCCTTGCGCGCCCCGCTCATGGCGTTGTCCCAATCGATGGCCCCGGGAATGCCCTTGGCGATGTCGGCGGCATGGGCGGCGATGCGCGAGGCGATGATTCCTTCCTTCATGTCGTCCGCATCCGGCAGGCGCAGATGCTCGGCCGGGGTGACGTAGCAGAGAAAGTCGGCGCCCGAGGCGGCGGCCAGCGCGCCGCCGATGGCCGAGGTGATGTGGTCGTAGCCCGGCGCCACGTCGGTGACGATCGGCCCGAGCACGTAGAACGGCGCGCCGTGGCAGAGCTTCTTCTCCAACTGCATGTTGGCCACCACCTCGTTGAGCGGCACATGGCCCGGCCCCTCGATCATCACCTGCACCTCGGCCTGCCAGCAGCGCTTGGTCAACTCGCCCAGGACGATCAGCTCCTGGATCTGGGCCGCGTCGGTGGCGTCGTGCAGGCTGCCGGGCCGCAGGCCGTCGCCCAGGCTGAGGGTGACGTCGTATTGCCGGCAGAGTTCGAGCAGCCGGTCGAAATGTTCGTAAAAGGGATTTTCCCGGCCGTTGGTGGTCATCCAGTCCAGGAGCAGCGAACCGCCCCGGCTGACCACATGGGTGAGGCGGGGATTGGTGCGCAGCCGCTCCACTGCCGTCAGGGTCAGGCCGGCGTGGATGGTCATGAAGTCGACCCCGTCCTCGGCATGGATGCGGACCACATCGAAGAAGTCGTCCACCGAGATGTTCGCCACCGCCTTGCCGTAGCGGGCCACAGCATCATAGACCGGCACCGTGCCGATCATCACCGGGCTGATTTCCACGGTGCGGCGGCGGAAGGCGCGGGTATCGCCGAAAGTGCTGAGGTCCATGATCGCATCCGCCTTGAGTTCGATGGAACGCCGCACCTTGTTCAGCTCGGCCTCGACGTTGCAGCAGTCCTCGGACACGCCTAAGTTGACGTTGATCTTGGTGGTGAGGCCGGCGCCGATGCCCTTGGCGACCAGGGTTTTATGTTCGCGGTTGGCCGGGATGACGATGCGGCCCTCGGCGACGCGGGCCAGCAGGTCGGCTTCATGGATTTTTTCTTCGGCAAGCACGTGCCGCATCTGCGGGGTGACATCGCCCCGGCGGGCGGCGGTCATCTGGGTGGCGTGAGGCATATCGTTCTCCTTGGGTGGATGCTAAACGCCGGCGGCGGCGAGGCAGGTCGCCTGCAGCCGGCGGACGGTGGCGGCGATGTCGGCGGCGCCGACGATCTCGGTGACCAGGCAGACCGTGCGAGCCCCCCGCGCCACCACTTCGCCGATGTTGTGTTCCTTGATGCCGCCGATGGCCACGAAGGGCAGGGGGCAGGCGCGGACCACATGGTCGAGATAGCCGAGCCCCACCGGGGCGCAGACGTCTTCCTTGGTCTGGGTGCTGAAAATCGGCCCCACCCCGATGTAGTCGGCGCCGGCTTCGACCGCGGCGGCGGCCTGCGCCGGCTCGTGGGTGGAAAGCCCGATCAGCTTGTCGGGGCCGAGCAGGCGGCGGACCTCGGGCACCGGAAAATCGTCCTGGCCGACATGGACGCCGTCCGCATCGGCGAGCAGGGCGAGGTCCGGATAATCGTTGACGATGAACAGTACCCCGGCGGCGCGGGACAGCTCGCGGATGGCCCGGCATTCGGCCAGCATCTCGGCGAAGCTCTTGGCCGGCCGTTTCTCCCGGTACTGGATGAGGCGGATGCCGCCGGCGATCATGGCGCGCGCCACCTCGACGTTGGTGCGGCCGGCCGAGAATTTTTCGGCGGTGATGCCGTAGATGCCGGCGGGAAAAGCGGGTTTAGCGGACGAGAGGGTCATGGGCCATACCTCGGTGGTGCAGGACGATCGCGCTCATGTGGTTGGCGACGGTGCCGACTTTGTGGGCAAACAGGGGCGCTGCGGCGCAGTCGGTGGCGAAATCGCCGACGATGAAACAGGTGCCGAGCCGCCGCAGGCCGATGGTGGTCAGATCGCTGCCGGCAATGCCGCAGGCCGAAACCACGATCCGGTCAGCGCCCAGGGTTTCCAGCAGCATTTTTTTGTCCTCCTGGCGGTCGAAGCCTTCGACGACCAGATCGCAGCCGGCGAAGAGCGAGCGGCAGTTGCCGGCATCGATCCGGGCGGTCACGGCGTCGATCCGCACCTCCGGCCGGATACGGCGCAGGTTGTGCGCCAGCGCCTCCACCTTGGGCTGGCCGATCTGGTCGGCAAAGTAAAACTGGCGGTTCAAGTTGGCGGCATCCACCCGGTCGAAGTCGACGATTTTCAAATATTCGATGCCGCTGCGCACCAGGTTGACCGCCACGTTGGACCCGATGCCGCCCACGCCGGCGATGCCGATCGCCGTCATCCGATCTGGTCCCAATCCTTGTAGACCGGCTGATAGCCGCGGGCGACAATGGCCGCGGCCACCTCCTCGACGCTGCGGTCGTCGGTGATCTCGAACTGCGGCGTCTGCTCCACCCGGATCTCGGTATAGCCGCCGACCCCGGTGCTGGAACCGGCGGAATAGCGGGTGGCGCCCAGCGGCAGGATGCGGTCGCGGAAGGCGGCGCTCTCCCTGGTGGAAATGGTGAGCCCGGCGCGGGGCAGGAAGATGCGCAGCGCGGTCATGAACTGGACGAAGGTCTTGTCGTTCACGTAAAAATCGGGATGGAAATCGCCCTCGGCCGCGTTGAAGCGCGGCAGGGAAACGGCTACCTCGGTTTCCAGATAGGTGTCGTCCAGATAGCGGGCGTGCAGGCCGGTGAGGAAAATTTCGCGGCGCGGTTCGGCCAAGCCGAGCAGGGGGCCGATGTTGACCACCCGCATGCCGCCCTGGGCCGCCCGTTCCGGGGCGTTGAGCCGCCAGTGGTAATCCCGTTTTCTGCCCGCCGGGTGGACCCGTTTGTACACTTCCTGGTCGTAGGTTTCCTGAAAGAGCGTCATGCCGTCGACGCCGGCCTGCTGGAGCTGGCGATATTCCTCGACTTCCAGTGGGTAGACCTCGATGGCCACCGAGGCGAAATGCCGTTTCAGCAGGCGGGCCGCCTCCACCAGGTAGTCCATGGGAGTGAGGTGCGGCGCCTCGCCGGTGAGAAAGAGGATGTGCTGCATGCCGGTACCGGCGATGGCTTGGGCCTCGGTCTCGATCTCAGCCAGGCTGAGCTTGCGGCGCAGGATCGGATTCTTGTGGTTGAAGCCGCAGTAGGCGCAGTGGTTGGTGCAGTGGTTGGAGAGGTAGAGCGGAATGAACATCTGGATGGTGCGGCCGAAATACTGCACGGTCAACTGGTGCGCCTTGCGGGCCATGGCCTCCAGGTGGCCGGCGGCCCTGGGGCTGAGCAGGGCGAGGAAATCCATGGCGCTTGGTTTGTCCTTAGCCAGTGCCCGTTCGATATCGGCATCGGTTACCTGGGCGAAGAAACGCTCGGTATCGAATTCCCGGTAGCGTTCGACGATCGAAAAAAAGGACATGGTCTGCTCCTCCATCACAACAGGATTCAGTCGTCGAGAAAGCCGGTAAGCGGCGACGAGGCCCGAGCCAGGGTCGATTCCTCGGCCAGGCGGGCGAGATAGGCGATCCGTCCCGCCCTGACCGCCAGATCGAAGGCCCGACCCATGGCCTCGGGGTCGGCCGCGGTGGCGATGGCGGTGTTGACCAGCACCGCATCGGCCCCCATCTCCATGGCGGCGGCGGCCTGGGACGGCCGGCCGATGCCGGCATCGACCACAATGGGCACGGTGCAGTTCTCGATGAGCTGCTCGATCAACGGTCTGGTTTCCAACCCCCGGTTGGTGCCGATGGGCGCGCCCAGCGGCATCACCGCCGCGGCGCCGGCGTTTTCCAGCCGCTTGGCCAGCGGCAGGTCGGGCAGTACGTAGGGCAGGACCACGAATCCCTCCTTGGCCAGCACCTCGGTTGCTTTCAGCGTTTCCCAGTTATCCGGCATCAGGTACTTCATGTCGGTGATCACCTCGATCTTGATGAAGTCGCCGCAGCCGGCCTCGCGGGCGATGCGGGCGATGCGCACCGCCTGCTCGGCGGTTCGCGCTCCCGAGGTGTTGGGCAGGAGGGTCACTCCCTTGGGGATAAATTCCAGGATGTTTTCCTGGCCGGCCTGGGCGTCGATGCGCCGCAGGGCCACGGTGATCATCTGCGAGCCGCTGGCGGCCAGCATCTCGGGAATCCGGGCATTGGCGGCAAATTTGCCGGTGCCGGTAAAGAGACGGTTGGTAAAGCGCACGCCTCCCAGTTGCAATGCATCATCGGTCGTCATGATTCAGCCTCCGCCGACAAAACTGAGCAGTTCCAGCCTGTCGCCAGCGTGCAGCTGGGTCTGCGGCCACTGTTCCTGTTTGATGATTCGCTGGTTCAGTTCCACCACCAGCGCTCCGGCCGCCAGTCCCTTGTATGCCACCAGCTCGGCAATGGTGCGGGCAGGGACGGTTTCCGCCGTGCCGTTGACAATGATTTCCATGTCGCCTCACCAAAAAAAGAAGCCGCTTGCCCTCAAAGGGAAGGGCAAGCGGCTTGCGGGCCGGAAAACCGGGAAAATCCCGGATAGTCGTTGTCTTGTCCGCTTCCCTTCGCCGGTATTAGCCGGATCAGGTTCATAGGGTTGGATGGTTTCCTCTCAGCAGGATTGCACCCCTAGCGATGGACTGTTTATACGCGCAACGAAACCGTTTGTCAACTCCGCGATGGTGAGCACGAAAACAACCGGGGGCTGGGACTGAGATGGTACGGTCGGAATGTCAGAAGGCAGAGGCCGAGATGGGCGTGTCGCCCTGGCGATAAAACTTATGCGAACCGTAACGGCCGATGTAGGCTTTGCCGGCAGCCCAGCCCGGCGCGACATCGACATGGTGATAAAAGGTTGACCCTTTGGTGAAATCCGGCGTGGTCATTGCCTTGAGGGCAACACGCAGGCTCTCCTGGAGCGGATTGATTTCCAGCGGGGCATAGCTTTTTTTCTGGAAAGTCCAACTGAACTGACGGGGGGCCAGAATGACGTCGGCGATGCTTTTGTTGTCTTCCAACGCGCGGTTGAGGGTGACGTGGGCCACGGCGAGCTGGCCGATTTCCGGTTCGCCGCGGGATTCGTGATAAACGTTGAGACTGAGCCAGAGGAGGCTTTCGACAAAACCGATGGGCATGGAACTATTCGACCGCCTCTACGGCCCGGATGGTCGGGAGTTCGCTCTTGACGAACTTCTCGATTCCCTCCTTCAGAGTGATACGGGACATGGGGCACCCCTGACAGGTTCCAGTGAGCCGCACCTTGACCACCTGGTCCGGATCGATGCCGACGAACTCGACGTCGCCGCCATCCCGCTGCAAAGTCGGGCGGATTTGGTCCAGCACTTTTGTAACAGTTTCTTGCAATTGTTGCATAAATGACTCCTTGGCCATATTGCAATTTCGTCATTGGAATGGGCGATAGTATAGCATCAATGGGACCATCAGACAAGGAAACAATTTCAATATCCGGCCATCAATGTCACAACATCCGGAAATTCAAAAGAAAATAATGATACTATCGATCATGTCGCCGGTCTTGGCGATACCGATTGTTTGTTGCTGCTGAACACCGCTTTTTATCGTGAAAAAAAGCAATTGATTAAGGGGAAACCCTTTGCCGGGAACGAGGGGGCGGGCAAAAACAAGTGAACCCGATCATCGCTGGCTCCATTAGCCCGGTCAGTGACACATTGTACCGCTGAAGAGCTCTCCGAGCCTCCTTTTCTTTAATTTTTATGAGACACTCCCACCTGCCCGCTAAACGGTAACCCCACCGCCCATGAGTAAGCGGAACACCTTGGCAAGACCTCTTAAATGGTTTATTTTTAGGTCATCAACAAGGCCTTTCGAAAAAAGTCTGCATGACGACGACCACAACGGAAAAACAAAAAAAGGGGAAAGCAATGGTCACAACGCACCATATACTTGCGGAAATCAGCGCCGGGGTCTCCGAACTGAAAAAGAACCCGATGGCTGTCGTGGGGCAGGGGGAAGGGGCACCGGTGGCGATTCTGAACCGGAATGAACCGGTCTTCTACGCAATTCCCGCAAAAACATTCGAATATATCTGCGACATCCTCGAAGATGTCGAATTGCAGGCCATCATCGAGAAAAGGAAGAATCAACCTGAAATAAAGGTCGATCTCGATGAGCTATGAACTGAAGTTCAAAGAAGAAGCCCTGCATGAATGGCGCGGCCTGGACAGATCCATCCAGGAGCTTTTCAAAAAAAAGCTCAGGGAACGGCTGATAACCCCGAAAATACCAAGCGCAAAGCTCAAAACAATGAGCGATTGCTACAAACTAAAATTGAAAGGCCCCGGATATCGACTGGTGTATCAGGTCAGGGACAATGCATTGGTGATCGTGGTCATCGCCGTTGGCAAACGCGATAAAAATCAGGTGTATAAAATTGCCAGCAGCAGGATTTGAAACGAGGGGTTTTCGTTTTTCGAATGAGTTTTGTCCACCGGTCAATTCCGGGCGGATGCCAGGAAGTCCAATTCGTTATTTCAACGAGCGGAGCGAAAAATTTTTCTGGCGCGCCGAAATTTCCGGCGTTTCGCTCCTTGAAATGACAAATCGTACCCGCTGTCAACACGTTCCCCTCCATCTGTTCCGCCAAGATTGGGTTGAGCCGTTGGTGCTGAGCGTAGCGAAGCCCAACATTTGATCGTTCCAACGCTCCGGCGTCGGAACGTAGCCGGGAACGCTCCCGCGTTCCCCTGACAAGACGCGGGAGCGTCTTTGATGGGTTCCCACGCTGGAGCGTAGAAACATCCAACTTCTTCCGTCAGTCTATCCTACTTTAAATGCGGGCGTTTCAGACCGACGTTCGGCGGATTCCAGGTCAGTTCGAACGCTTGGCCAAAGGAGGGGAGGGCATGGAGAAATTCGGGAACCAATTCGTCGAGCGCGCCGGGGTAGCGATGATGGGTCGAAAAAAAGTCATTAACCGCCTTCTGCACTTTCACCGCCTGCCGGAACATATTTAATTCTTCATAGTAACGTCTTTTTATCCCTTCATCGTCGGTGCTTTTCACCATGGCCTGGAGGGAAATGATGGCCGCCTGCAACTGACCTCCCTGAGCCGCGAGTATAACGGCCAAGTGGCCGAACATCGGCGGTGCCTTCGGCAGAAGGCTCGCCTGCCGGAAGATCTCGGCGGCCTGGAGCGGCTCGTCCAGGTAGCGGAACAGATTGAATCCCTGAAAAAAAGGATAGACAGGGCTGGTTGGGTAGGCGTCTCTGGCCGTTGTCAGGATGTCGTTGGTTGCGCGGGTGAATTCCGGGGCCACAGAGGCGAGGTAGGACTGTGAAAAATAATAGGGGTCGATGAATTGAGGATAGAGCATGGTGATCTGTTTGTAGTTATTCGCCAGCACCGGCGCATAGGTATTCGGGTCGGTCCCGAGTTTGAGACCGCCGAGAAAGACCGAGGATTGGACAAACAGAATCTCGCTCGCCAATTGATGCAGATAGCCGGTAGTAGCGCGAAGGAAGGTGGCTGCCGGCACCGGCTGTAAGGTCGTGGGTCCATCCTGAAAGAGCTTTTCCTGAGCGAGAAACACCAGGCAGTAGGCCGCAATCAGGGGGAAGAACAGCAGATCGCGGGTCAATCTCATTGCAGGTCCCTCCGCTGGTAGACCAGGGCAGCGCCCCAGAGCGCAACGGTCAGATACAGAATCAGCATTCCGAGGTCGGTGGCGAATCCTTGAAAGCTGTTAGCTGCGGCTTCGCTGGTGATCAGGGCCTTGAAATCGAACCGACTGAAATCGGGAAACAGGGCGGTCAGCCATTGGAGCAAGATCGGAAGAGATGTCGAGGTCAGGTCCGGTCTGTCGGAAACTGCTTCCCGGACCACCGGCAGGCCGGTGCAGATGAAATAGTAGGAAACCGTGAGCAGGAGCACCGGAAAGCCGCCCCGCACCAAACCGGAGAAGAGCATGATGATCGCCAGGATCATCAACTCCATGCACAACAGGCCGGCCCAGGAAAAGAGATAGTGGATGGGGGAGAGGTGAGCAAAATAGGTGAGCTTTATAGAACCCTTGATGAGCGCGAGCACGCCGTAGCCAAGCACGCCGAGAATGACGTTGAGCAAGACAAGGAGAATCGCCAGGCCCAGAAAGGTGCCCAACACATATTGGGTGCGGGAGATGGGCCGGGCCAGCAAGGTATGGATTGTCCGCCGCTCCTCGTCCCAGGCCATGACCTGCACGGCGTGGAACAGGAGAAAGAGAAAGCCGGTCAGCCAGCCGACGGAAAGAATGAAATCGGCCGAGGCCCGGCCGATGTCCCGGGGGATAAAATCCATAAACAAAAGACCGCCGGCTTCCAGGCCGAAAGCGAGCAGAACCAAACCGATCAGGGCATTCCGCCTGAGGCCGTCGATCAGCACCAGACGCGCCAGGCTCCAAATTTTACGCAGCATGATGGCCTCCCTCGACGCTGCCGACGAGTTGCAGAAAGGCCGTTTCTATGGTTTCTGCCTGCTGTTGGGCCAGCAGGTCGCGCGGCGGGCCGGTGAAGAGGACGATGCCCTTGTGGAGAATGAGCAACTGGTCGGCCAGGCGGTCCACATCGTCGAGGATATGGGAACAAAAGAGGATGGTCTTCCCTTGTTGCTTGAGTTGCTGAATCAAGTCGATAATCTGGCCCCGGCCAATGGGGTCGAGGCCGCTCATCGGCTCGTCGAGAATCAGAAGTTGCGGATCGTTCAACAGGGCGAGAACAAAGTTTGCTCGTTGCTGCATGCCCTTGGAATAGCTACGCAGTTTTTTATGACGGGCTTCCCAGAGACCAAGTTCGGTGAGAAGCGTTTTGCTCCGTTCCTTCTTTAAGGAAGCAGACATACCGCAGGTAGCTGCAGTGAAATCAATTAAATTAAGGAGAGTGAGATTTCCAGGAAAAGAGGCTGTCTCGGGGAGATATCCAATTTGGGAACGTTGGCTAAGGTCTGAGGCACGTTTGTGGAAGAGAAATATTTTACCTTTATCAGGACGAATAAAATCCATCATTAAACGGATCGATGTGGATTTACCGGCACCATTTGCACCAATAAGTCCCAGCGTATTACCTTGCTGTAAAGAGAAGGAAATGTTTTGTAACGCTGGGAAAGATGGTCGTAATAGTTCCTTGCTGTATTGTTTCCAAACACTGTCAAATACTATCATTTTGCCATCTGTGTTGAAATAGTGAAAAACAATAGACCAGGTAACATGCATTACCCGGTCTATTGTTTTTTGATGAGTTAATATATGTAAATATAATATTTATTGTGCGGTCCAGTTAGCTGTAACGACCTGAGCTGTAACACCGCCGGCTGCGATGGTACCACTAGGCGCAAATTGATCGGAACCGACTACTGCGGTAGGTAGAGTGATTGTCAAAGCTGCAGTACCTACCAATCCCGGATCATCAATAAAATAAATAGCGGTGGTGTCGGAATCGGTGGCATATGCTCTTGATCCGTTTTGGTGGCGAGCACAAACTATATAAGAAGCTAATCCGCCTGCTTCGGTATCGACTTGCATATAAACAAGATTTCCCAAACCAAATGCAATAGCAACATCTTCGCCTGCTGCATTAGTGGCTTCGAGTAAAGCTCCGGCAACACCAGTTGTCGCAGGTGCTAATGGCCCATTCAACGCTTGTCCTGCGCCACCAGCAAAACCTGCACCTGGCAGGGTGCCGTTGTTCGATGCTCCATAAACTTGATGGTCAGCTTGCAACGTTTCTTCCGAAGTTTTGACGTTACGCACGTCAGATTGGGCGGAAGAGTTGAATGCTCTCATGCGATAAGCGGAAAACTGCGGTATGGCGATTGCCGCCAGGATACCGATGATCGCGACAACGATCATCAACTCCACCAGGGTAAAACCTTTTGCATTCCGTACGACGTTCTTCATTGTTTTCCTCCAGGAAATGAGTTGGGGTACTGCTTGCAAAACCGTGATGCCGCCTACAATTCATCAACTGTGCCAGAATGATCGCATGCTTTTTTTTGTTTTGTAAAAACAGAATGTTGTCAGCTCCTTCTCTCCGGGGTCGCAAATGTGACCCGTCCAAATCCATGTTTTTCCCCAACCCCTGATGACAAGTGGGAGAAATAAATTGACATTTTTTGTCACTCGGTCTCTCCTGAAAAAGGAGCGACAGGTTTGGATATCCTGTCGAACCAGGAAGATATTGAGCCCGCAGCCATTCGTTGGGCTTCCTTTGTCAGCCCAACCTACGGACTACGGACTCGCATTTTTTCGTAACGGAGTGGCGTTCCCGTGAAACGAATCAAACTCACCCTGGGCCTTTGGCTGCTGCTCCTTGCCGGAGCGAGCATGCTGGTGACAAATTTTGTCATCTTGCCGTTCTGGGCCATGGATGTCCTGGCGCGAGAAACGCGGCATTTACAGGGCCTGCTTGCCGCGGTGCCCCCATCCCAGGGAGAACAATCTACCCTGCCGCCCGCTCTGGGGGCGTTGCTTGCCGATGCGCCCGAAGGTTGTGTCTTCTGGAATGAAACGCATTATTCCGGCCAGCACCAGGACACATTCTGCCAACAGGGATTGGCCGCCCTGGTGGCCGTGGCCGCGCGAACCGGGGCGGTGCAGACGACAGTTGCCTCGCTTGCCCCGCTCGATCTGCTCAGCCTGCGCCATCTGTATGTGGCCGTGCCGGCAGCGTCCGCCGGCATCGCTGCCGCCGGCATCCCGATTGCACAGGTATTCCATCCGCTGTGGGCTAAGGAACAGGTGATCGCGGTCTATCTGGTTTTCAATGCGGTCATCCTGGCGGCGCTCGCTTTCTTTCGCCTGCTGAAGGCATACGTGCTGCCGGTCGACAGGATGGTGCAGTCCGCTGAAAATTATCAAAGCGACGGCCTGCATCCCTTTCTCGCCGAGAAGTCGGCCAACGAGCTGGGGCAATTGTCCCGCTCCATCCAGGCCATGGTGCAGCGGATCGAGGCGGACAAGCACAAGCTGACCGAAGCGGTGGGCGAGCTGGCGGTCAAGAATTCGCTGCTGGAAAAAAATCAGCGGGAAATGATCCGGGCGGAAAAGCTGGCCGCTGTGGGCAGACTGGCGGCCGGCCTGGCCCATGAGATCGGCAATCCGCTCGGCGTGGCGCAGGGGTATCTGCAATTGCTCGGCATGGAGCAATGCACGGAACAGGAACGCGACGAGTACACCGGCAAGGCCCTACGGGAACTGGAACGGATGGACGGCCTGATCCGGAGGCTGCTTGATTATGCCCGGACCGGCCAGGGCGCGCCAGCCCGGTTCGATGCGCATGCGTTGCTGGCCGAGATGATCGAGGATCTTGCCGTGCAACCCTTCCTCAAGGGGATGGCGCTCGAATTCACACCCCAGGCGGAGAGCGGCGAGGTCTGCGTGGACCGTGAGCAACTGCGGCAGGTTATATTGAATGGCGTGCTCAACGCTGCCGATGCCATCGATGCCGCCGGCCGTCGGGATTCCGGGAAGATAACAATCACCACGGCTCGGGAAAACGTGCCGGACGTTGGCCCGCCCGTGCTGCGCATCACTATTGCCGACAACGGCGTCGGTATCCCGGCGGCCCTGCTCGATGCGGTCTTCGATCCCTTTTTCACCACCAAGGCACCGGGCGCCGGCACCGGGCTGGGGCTGTCCGTGTCGCTGGCCCTGGTCGAGTCGATGGGCGGACGCATAGAGCTGCACAGCCAGGCGGGCGAAGGGACTGCGGTGCTGATCGCCATTCCCTTGGCAGCAGAAGATGAATCGGCGGCCAGCGGCGGTCCGGCAATGGATGAAACCGAATTGAGAACGTGATGGTGCCATGGTGAAGACAATTCTGGTGATCGACGACGAAGCCAATATGCGGCACATGCTGAGCGCCCTCCTGACCAAGCAGGGCTACCGGGTCGATGTCGCGGCCAACGGCGCCGAGGGGCTCGACTGGATAAGCCGGTCCGCCTATGATTTTGTCCTCTGCGATCTGCGGATGCCGGTCATGGACGGCATGACATTTCTGGAGCGGGTGCAGAACAAGGGCTGCGCCGCCACCGTGATCATGATGTCCGCCTACGGCACCATCGACCAGGCCATCGAGACGGTCAAGCAGGGGGCCTACGATTACATTTCCAAGCCGTTCAAGCTCGAGGAAATCCTGCTCGTGCTCCGCAAGGCGGAGGAACGCGAACGGCTGCGCCGCGAAAACAGGGAGCTGAAGGCGCATATCGACGCCATCGACGGCCAGCGGGCCTTCGGTGGCATGGTGGGCAAGAGCAAGGCGATGCAGGAGATTTTCCAGCTTGCCGACAAGGTGGCGCGATACAGCACAACCGTCCTGATCACCGGCGAATCGGGCACGGGCAAGGAACTGGTCGCCAGGGGCATCCACGCGGCGGGCAAGGGCGGCGAGGCGCCGTTCGTGGCCGTCAATTGCGGTTCCATTCCCGAACAGCTCCTGGAGAGCGAGTTTTTCGGCTACGTCAAGGGCGCCTTCACCGGTGCCGACCGCGATAAGAAGGGGCTCTTTGAGGAGGCGGATCAGGGGACCCTGCTTCTCGATGAAATCGGCGAGTTGCCGCTCGACTTGCAGGTGAAGCTGCTGCGGGTGCTGCACGAGGGCGAGGTCAGGCGGGTGGGCGCGGTCAAGAGCCGGAAGGTGGAGGTCCGCGTGCTGGCGGCCACCAACAAGGACCTGCCCGATCTGATTGCGCGGGGGCTGTTCAGGGAGGATCTCTTTTACCGGCTGAACGTGCTCAATATCCACATCCCGCCGTTGAGGCAGCACAAGGAGGACATTCCGCTGCTCTGCCGTTTCGTTCTGCACAAGTGCGCCGCCCGTTTGGAGGTCGGCATCCAGGACATCGCGCCGGCGGCCATGGAACTGCTGATGCGCTACGACTGGCCGGGCAATGTGCGTGAACTGGAAAACGTGCTGGAACGGGCGCTGATCCTTGCCGACAAGAATATCGTCCTGCCGGAGCACCTGCCGGAGCAGTTGGGCGTGAAAGGCGAGCGCCGACGCATTGACGACCTGCTGGGAACCTATTCACTCAAGGAAGCGAAAGTCATTATGGAGAAACGCCTGATCGGCCGGGCGATGGAAGCCACCGGCGGCAACAAAAGCAAGGCGGCCCAGTTGTTGGAATTGAGTTATCCTGCCTTGTTGGCCAAGTTGAAGGAGTATGAGTGGTAAATAAGATTATAAAAGCGAAGCGGTATAGAAAATAATTTTATAGTTACGAGATCGTAAACGATGGAGGACAATAGCTGTTTTCTCGTAACTGTGTGTAATGGATGAATAAATATTAATTTCTCCTGCTGGCAGATTTCTTGCTGTGGCGAACGGCAAGGCCTCTGCCGGAAACAGATGTTTCCTTTCCCCGTGATGCTGACCGCATCCTCTCTTACCGGACATATCGTTTCGGGCGCACGACAAGGCCTTGTTTGTATGGAAAATCGACTTGAAAAACCGGAAAACGATCGTTTTCAAACGACAGGAGTGTTGAAGGCATCATGAAGGACCACCCAACAATCAGCAGGATGCCCGGCGGGTTCACCCTGGTGGAATTGATGACCGTGATCGCCATCCTCTCGGTGCTCGCCGCCGTTGCCTACCCCTTGATCAATGCCTCGCTGCCCAAATACCGCCTGCGTGCCGCCGCTCGGGAACTGGTGATCGATTTCAAGAGGGCCAAGGTCGAAGCCATCAAACGGCATCAAAATGTGCTGATCGAATTCAAGCCCCCCTCTGGCACGGATGGCGGTTCGTATGAACTCTGCGTCGATGACTGCACTACCGGCGAAAAAATCGCCAGCGTGGCCATGCCGAAGGATGTTCGCCTGACTCCTAACCCCGACAAGAATAAATACTTTAACGATAATAAGAGAGGTAAATACGACAGCCGTGGTTTGCCGCCAAATCTGAGCGATACGGGAACCATCTGCTTGAGTACTACTGATGGATCGAGAACGTACAGTATTGCCCTGTCGAGCAGCGGAGCTGTGCGTATGTACTGAGAGCTTTACTTGTCAAACCTTTAAATTTCTGGAAAGCGACGAGCTGTCTGGTGATTGACAAGTACATGAATAACCAGGCGATACTTCTATAACTTAACCGATGAGACTTCATTTGCTATGGTGAACCGGACCGACATGAATCGATTGAGAGAACAGAAGGGGTTTACCCTGGTCGAACTGATGATTGCCATGCTTGTCGGCGGCGTGGTGATGGCGGCGGTCATGACTTCCTTCCTGTCCCAGCACGAAACGTATCTGGCCCAGGACGAGGTCGTGGAGATGCAGCAGAACGCCCGGGTGGCCATGGATATGCTGAGTCGGGACATCCGCACCATCGGCTACAATCCCGAAGGTAAAACAAGTGCGGAACTCACAACCTCGGGTATTCAGGCAGATGGCACAGCCTCAATTCTTACCTTTACCCGCGACGATGGTACTGGTACGGGTACGCCGGAAACAATTGAGTACTCTCTTTACGACGCTTATGGCGCAGATGGTGACGGCAAAGTCGATGATTTGGGGCGCAAAGTAGGGAATGCGACTATACAACCTGTCGCTGAAAACATCAGCCGGCTCGAATTCCGCTACCTCGACGAAGACGGCAACCCGACCAACACGCTGAGCAGTGTCCGTGCCATCCAGGTTTCAATGATGGTGCAGGCCGCCAATCCGGCAACCAAATCGCCACCCCTGCAGAGAACCTATACGCTTCTTCCCGTTCCAGGAGCAAGGCCAATCGAACCACTCCCTACAGAATCAAATGTTCCAAGAATAAATGGGGATGAGTGGACTTCGGACAGCGGCTATCGAAGCATTTTCCTGACCTCAACCGTCCACTGCAGAAATCTCGGGTTATGAACATGAAAACAAGATCTTGGCTGTCCATTGCCACTTCGCAAAAAGGGTTCACCCTCATCGAGGTGCTCATCGCCATTGCGCTGCTGACCATCGGCATCTTTGCCGCCGGCACCATGCAGCTCAGCGCGCTCAGCGGGAATTCGCAGGCGAAGCAACTCCTTGGCTCGGTCGTCTGGAACGGGGATCGCCTCGAAGACCTCATGAGTAGGCCCTACGACGATGCGGCGTTAGAGGAAAAGAAGAATAAAGCAATCGTTGTCGTCGGGCTGGATTACACGGACATCGGGGGCAACACCGCCGACTACAGCGAGGTTGTCGACCCGAATTTCAAGGTCTTCTGGAACGTCGCCGACGATTACCCTCTTTTTGGCTGCAAGACGATCCGGGTGATTGTCAGGCGAACCGATCAGGGAATCTCGAAAACCACCACTATGGATTTCGTCAAAATGAACTCCATCTGACGCGCGGTGCCATACCTGCGCAGAACAACATTCCTTGGGAAACCATGAACAACGAAAACGGATTTGTCCTCGTCGGCGCTCTGCTGATCATGACGCTGCTGGTGCTCATCGGCATCTCGGCCACCACCAGTTCAGTCCTTGAACTGCAAATATCTGGGGCCGACCGCATTCATGCGGAAACCTTCTATCAGGCCGATTCCGGGACACAGATTGCCGTGCGCCTCATCGAGGAAAGTCTGGGGGCGACGGAAGGGTTTACCAATCTCACATCGGACGGTGGTTTTGATGTCTTGAAGGATCCTGACCCCGACATTGCCAACAGCACCATTGTCATCGGGACCAAGGATTTATGGAAAAACGAAGGAGCGCCCAACGAACCTAAGGACGCTGACCGTGACATCGCCTATTTTCCCAAGGGATTCGATCCGGCGACCGCAGATACGAGCTTGCGAACCAATGTAACCCTCGCGGGTTTGACGACCACGGTGGAGGGCGAGGGCCTGCAGATGGTGGCGGGATACGAGGGCAAGGGCAAAGGAACCGCCGGCGGCGGCGGCAAGATCACCTATACCATACATTCCCGACACATCGGCAGATCGAACAGCGAAACCAATATTCAGGTCGCGTGGCTGCATGTGATTGGTCTTGAACTGGAAGGCCGATATTAACGGCCGGATTGATTGCGGATGGACGCATAGAAAGGAGAAGGGATGAAAGCTGCACGAGGTTTGCTGCAAACAATAGCCGTGTTGAGTCTGTTCGCCATGGGGCTGATTCCGGCCCGGTCATCGGCCGAGGTCTCCGCGTATACCAATAGCAATTTCGCGAGCATTCCGATCAACCTGACCAGCAGTGACGTCGCTCCGCTGGTGATGCTCAACGCCTCGCGGGACCATCAACTGTCCTACAAGGCCTACACCGATTACGCCGACCTCGACAGCAACGGCGAGCCGGAGACGACCTACACCGATACCATCGAATATTACGGCTATTTCGACACCAAGAAATGCTACACCTACAGCACCGGCTACAACCGTTTTGTTCCGGCCGCACTCGCTACCGGAACGAACGGCCATTATTGCTCGGGGCAATGGAGTGGCAACTTCCTCAACTGGGCCACCATGACCCGCATGGATGTGGTACGGAAACTGCTGTATGGCGGCAAGCGTTCCACCGATGAGAGCAATCTGACCGTGCTCGAACGCCAGTATCTCCCCATGGATGCCCATGCCTTTGCCAAATATTACAACGGCAGCGACATCAACCAGTTGACGCCGTTCACCGGCATTGCCACCACCCCGCCACAAGCATCCAGTTCGAGTTCCGTTTCCATAACTGCCAACGCTGATAGAACGTTCAACACTTCGCTTTCGGCTCAGCTTGGCGACCAGATCAAGGTGTTCAGAACCGATTACGAATCCACCCATTGGATGATCGGTGGGGTGAAAAGTGTCGATAGCGGAAAAATCACCATTACCATTCCTGCCGGCAGTTCTCAAGGCAGTGGTAGTTACAGCAAATGGACCTTGCAGAACCTGAGTCGAACCGGCATCTCTTTTTGCAACCTGACAAAAGGCGCCACATCCGGGAGCAATCAATACTCCCAAACCAATACCAACCCGCCGCTTATCCGCGTGGCCGAGGGTAACTTCGCTCTCTGGAGCGCCAATGAAAACCACCAGTGTTATTGGTCTGGAGAAAAATCCAACCTGCAAAGCAGTTTTGGAGGGTTCAGGAGTAACGGAAATAAGTCCTATTTGTCTGGACTCGATGCCAGCGCCGAAAATCCTTCCCAAACCGATCATGGTTTGGGCGCGGGCAGCGGCAAGGGTGAATATGTCGTTCGCATCGAAGTTGCCAATAAGAACTGGCTCGGCCAGGAGAAGTATAAAAAATACGGTTCCACCTATAAACCCATCGGTCTTTTGCAGGTGTACGGAGAAACCGACCAGATCTACTTCGGCCTGATGACCGGGTCCTACGCCAAGAACGTCTCCGGCGGCGTACTGCGCAAAAATATCAGCAGCTTTGCCAACGAGGTCGACAGCGCTAATGGAACCTTCAAAGACGTTGACGGGATTGTGCACAATTTCGACAGATTGCGAATGTACGGCTATAACTATGCCTCAGGGACATATATCGAAAACGACGCATGCAACTATCAGCAGACCGGATTCGTCCTCTCGGGCGGGTCTAATGCTCAAGGATATCCGGCTAACCAGGGAAATTGCAGCACCTGGGGCAACCCTATGTCCGAAATCTATCTGGAATCGCTCCGGTATTTGGCTGGGAAAACAGCTAATTCATCGTACACATACGGCACTGGCACCACCAAGGACAAAACCTTGGGATTGACCGTGGCCTCGTGGTCCGACCCGCTTTCACAGACAAATTACTGCGCGCCGATCAATGTCCTCAACTTCAACGCCAGTATTTCCGGGTACGACGGCGATCAGATGACGGGTTGGACGGATATATGCTCCTCCAAAACCGCAGCCGCCTTGACCAACGAAGTCGGTACGGGCGAATCCCTGGATGCAGCGGGAACAAATTGGTTCGTCGGCAGCAATGGCGTGACCGACAACGAACTATGCACCGGCAAGTCGATCGGCTCCGGTTTCGGCTCCTTTGCCGGTTTGTGCCCCGAGGCCCCGACGCAGCAGGGGACCTATCTGCTCTCCGGCCTGGCCTATTACGCCAATACCAACCGCATCCGCACCGACCTGACCGTGCATCCATCGAGGGAAGACTCGCGTGATCTCATGGTCAGCACCTACGGCATTGCCCTGGCCACCAATGTGCCCAAAATCGAAGTGTCGGTTGGGGACAAAAAGGTCACCATCCTGCCGGCGTACCGGCTCAACGTGAACAACCGCGTCGGCGGCGGTACCCTGGTCGATTTCAAAATCATCGAGCAGACCGAAACCTACGGGAAATTTTACGTCAACTGGGAAGACAGCGAGATGGGGGGCGACTATGACCAGGATATGTGGGGCACCATTGAATATACGGTGAGCGGCAATCAGATCACGATCACCACCGACGCGGTCTCCGCCTCCACCTCCAACCCCCAGGGATTTGGCTACGTCATCAGTGGTACTAACAAGGATGGCGCACATTTCCATTCCGGTATCTATAACTTCTACTACACCGACTCGACCGGCGTGGCCGGGTGCAACAACTGCGTAGTAGGCGACCCAGCGACATCGGTCACCTATAATGTGACCGGCTCTTCTGCCGGCCTGCTTGAGGATCCCCTCTGGTATGCCGCCAAGTGGGGCGGATTCATTGATAGCAACAACGACGGCAAGCCTGACAAGCAGGAAGAGTGGGACGAAACCAACAATAGCACCGGGGCTTCGGGCAGCGACGGCCTTCCGGACAATTATTTTTATGCGTCCAATCCGCTACAGCTCGAAAACGCGCTCAACAGAGTTTTTCTTGATATCCTCAAACGTGCTTCTTCGGGAACGGCGGCCGCGGTGGTTTCCAACAACGTCAGCGGGGTGGGCGCGCTGTACCAGGCGTTTTACGAGCCGGTGCGCCAGGACGCCGCCAACAACAAGGTTTCCTGGCTGGGCACGGTGCAGGCGCTCTGGCTGGACAGCTACGGCTACATGCGCGAAGACAATGGCGATGCCAAGCTCGGAGGATACAATACCGATCCGGTGATCGAACTCTATTATGACGATACAGCCAACAGGACCAAAATTAGGCGGTATACCAGCACCAGGGACGACGAATACACGCCGCATTACATGCAGGGCAAGGTAACCGCCTATGATGCCGCCACTGGCAGCGTCACCTTTACGGTCAAGGAGATGAGCGGCACGGTGCATGCCACGTTCAACAATTGGACCGTCTACAATCTCACCACCGGCGACAGTGGCAGCAGTTCGACGGACGCGACCATGCTCGCGGTCGCCGATCCCCCTACGGCCACAACCGTCACGGTTGCGCCAACCTCAAACTGGCTCAAGGTAGGCGACACGATCATGATCGCCCACTTTGAATTCACCACCGACGACCTGGAAAAAGCCAATACCCTGTGGAACGCGAGGAAGCAATTGAGCCAGATCGCAACTCCCGAGACGCAAAGGGCGTTTGGAGGCACGGCTGATACGGGCCGATTTGTCAAAACCTGGATCGACACGAATGGCAATCACGTTGTGGATGCCGGGGAGTTCGTCAATTTCGACAACGCATCCATCGGTTCCGCCAACTTCGGTTTTTTTGACGTAGCCACGGCAGCCGAAGCGAAAAATATCGTCGATTATATTCGAGGCAAGGAAATCAGTGGCTATCGCAACCGGACCATCGATTATGACGGCGACGGCACTACCGAGGTCATCCGTTTGGGGGACGTGGTCAACTCCACGCCCACCATCGTTGGCTCGCCCCAGGAAGGATTCGACCTTCTGTATAGGGATGCCTCCTATGCTGTCTTCAAAAAGCAGTATACCAAACGGCGGCAGGTGCTCTATGTCGGCAGCAATGACGGCCTGTTGCATGCGTTCAACGGTGGCTTCTACGATTCGAAAACGAAAGCCTTTCTGGTCAATGGTACTGACCACAAAGGAATTGCCGCGACACAACATCCGCTGGGGGCGGAAATATGGGCTTATGCTCCCATGAATCTTCTCCCCCATCTCAAATGGCTCACGAAAAACGACTATCAGCATGTCTACTACGTCGACGGCAAACCCAAGGTCTTTGATGCCAAAATTTTTACGGAGGATTCCGACCATCCCGAGGGATGGGGTACGGTGCTGGTTGTCGGCATGCGATTTGGTGGTGGTGCGATGACGGTGGACACCAAGGCGGACGGTCTGTCTTCCGACACCGATCCCGATGACAACAGGGAGTTCCGCTCCGCCTACATCGTCATGGATATCACCAATCCCGAAGTCGAACCCAAGCTGCTGGCCGAGATTCAGGTCCCCGACGGGAGTTTCAGCACCCCTTACCCCGCTGTTTTTGCGGTAAAGGATAAAGATTCGGCAGCGGATGCCAACAAATGGTTTCTCGTCTTCGGTTCCGGGCCCAATGACCTGGCTACGGCGGGCAGCACCGGCAACGCCAAATTGTTTGTCTTCGATCTCGATGAAATTGCCATGCCGGGTTCCAGCGGCAGCGCAACCACCCTCAGCAATTGCGCGAAGGAGCAGGTTGGCACCAGTGGCTCGATGTATATTCTTTCCTGCGACACCGGAGTTGCGCAAAGTATGGTCGGCGATCCGGTGAGCGTTGACTGGAATCTGGATTACAAGGCCGACGGCGTCTATTTCGGAACGGCCGGCGATGACAAGGCCGACAGCGGACGCCTGATGCGCCTGGATGTAAAGAGTGAGAGCAATCCCGATAACTGGATCGCTCCGACTACGGTTATCGACGTTGCCCAGCCCGTGCTGGCTGCGCCCACACCGGCTCAGGACCCGGACGATCAGAAATGGATTTTTTTCGGTACCGGACGGTTTCTCGTTTCCGATGATCAATCGAGTATCGCCACCCAGTCGATCTATGGGGTGAAAGACTCCGGGACGGAAGTGGCAAAGACCACCCTACTCGATACGAGCGATGTGGCTGTGGAAACCAATGGCAACCTGACCGGTGTGTATGGCGTCTCGACCTTTAAGGCTCTGAACACCGAAATGTCTAAAGAAACGTACAAAGGCTGGTATTTGAACCTCCCCCCCATTCAGGGGGTTGCCGGTATTTCGCCTGCAACAAGGGTGATCAATTCTTCGGCGTTGTCGGGCGGAGTCCTGTTCAGCACCGCCTACCAGCCAAGTTCCGATAAGTGCACGGGTGAGGGCGTCAGCCGGTTGTACGGCTTGTATTATCGTACCGGCACAGCGTATCCGGATCCTGTGATCCTGGGCACGATCTTGGTGAACGGCAAGGAAGTCTCAAGCCCCTACCTGGAACTGGGGCACGGCTTTGCCACCACGCCCTCGCTGCATAGCGGTGAAGGCACAGGGGATACCGCTGTCACCGTGTTCACTCAGCTCTCCACCGGAACAATTATCCGGACCGAAGCCAAGACGGTTTACGGCGTTCGCAGCCGGATGGAATCCTGGAAGGAAAATTGAACGTGCTCCGGTGGGATGATTCGGAAAAATTGTCATCATTCTATTATGGGAGAGAACCCCATCAAGCAAATAAATGAATCAACTTGTCGGTAGAATCTTTTCAGCTTGGGAAACTCCGGGAACAACAGAAACAGTCTGATCATCGCCGAGCAACGACTTGACAGCATGACACCCCGATGTCTCAAATCTCGGGGTGTCATTCATTTATGGGAGAGATCGTTTTCATCATTTTCCTTGATCATTTTCATGAGTTTTTTTTCTTGACTTCCGGGGCTCTTCTTTATAAATATCGGCAAAAGACTGAATGCTGGTTCAGTTTTCCCGTAGGCCCGAAACCGGCATATCTGCCCGGAATAAAAGCAGGTTAAATGTTCTCACAAAGAATACAACCAGAGAGGAAAAAAGTATGAGCTCAAAATTGGTAGCACCCCACGGTGGAAAAGGTCTTGTTTGCGCCTTGCTTGAAGGTGCCGCTCGTGAAGCAGAACTGAAGAAAGCCGCTGGGTTGAAGCAGGTTGAAGTGACCGATCGCGCCAAGGGCGACCTGATTATGATGGGCATTGGTGGATTTTCCCCGCTGAGCGGTTTCATGGCCAAGGCCGATTGGAAGGGCGTTTGTGAGAATTTCCAGATGGCTGACGGTACCTTCTGGCCGGTGCCGATCACCCTGGATGTTTCCGCTGCCGATGCCGCTGCTATCAATGTCGGCGATGAGATCGCTCTGGTTAACAAAGGCGTGACCTATGCAACCATGAAGGTCACCGAGAAGTTCGAAATGACCGAAGCCGACAAGCGGTGGGAATGCGAGAAGGTTTTCAAGGGCGAAGGCGAAGAGTCTGCCGGCGACAAGTTCTGGGAAGTCGCGCCCAAGGATCATCCCGGCGTCATCATGGTCATGAACCAGAAAGAGTTCAACCTGGCTGGTCCGGTGAAGGTTCTGTCCGAGGGCGAGTATCCGAAAGAGTATCCGGGAATCTACCTGAAACCCGCCGAGGTTCGCGCCATGTTCGATGAGCGTGGTTGGGCCAACGTCGCCGCTCTGCAGCTGCGCAACCCGATGCACCGCTCCCACGAGTTCCTGGCCAAGATCGCCATCGAGGTTTGCGACGGCGTTCTGATTCACAGCTTGATCGGTAACCTCAAGCCCGGCGACATTCCTGCCGAGACCCGTATTGAGGCCATCAAGATCCTGATCGATCATTATTTCGTCAAAGAGAACGTCATCAACGCCGGTTATCCGCTGGATATGCGTTATGCCGGTCCGCGCGAAGGCCTGCTCCACGCCACCTTCCGTCAGAACTACGGCGTCAACAACATGCTGATCGGCCGCGACCATGCCGGCGTCGGCGACTTCTACGGCCTGTTCGAGGCACAGCAGATTTTCGACCGCATCCCGAAAACCGGCGATCCGGCCAAGGATCTGCTCTGCAAGCCGATGAAGATCGACTGGACCTTCTACTGCCACAAGTGCGACGGTATGGCTTCGCTCCGCACCTGCCCGCACACCAAGGAAGACCGCGTTATCCTTTCCGGCACCAAGCTGCGCAAGGCACTGTCCGAAGGCCAGCCGGTGGTCGACCACTTCGGTCGCGAAGAAGTTCTTGTTCTGCTGCGCAAGTACTATGCAGGTCTGACCGAGAAGGTCGAGGTCAAGATGCAGGGTGCCGCTTCCGGCTCCAAGATGTAAGCAATTTCAGATCAACTGAAATTTTCAGTACAGGGAGATGTCGCCTGAGGCGGCATCTCCTTTTTTATTGCAAATCGACGAATGGTACGGTAGGGACGGGAACATCGATTCGCGTTGAACACGGCAATGAACGGCGAGGGCAGGGTGGAGCAGACGATTCAGGTTGGCTTGGGCGAGCGGAGCTATCCGATCACAATCGGCACGGGCATATTGGGGCGCATCGGTTCGGCGTTGGCCGCAGCCGGCCTTGCCAAACGGTACGCCATCATCAGCGATGACCGGGTGGCATCCCTCCAGGGCCAGCACCTGCTGGACATCCTGTGCCAGGCCGGTCTTGCCGGCGAACTGATTACCTTCCCGCACGGGGAAGCGAGCAAGCACTTGGCCACCGTCGAACAGTTGGCGAGCAGGCTGGCCGAACGCGGTTTTGACAGAAAGGACGGACTCGTCGCCCTGGGGGGCGGCGTGACCGGCGACATCACCGGCTTTCTCGCCTCCATCTACATGCGCGGTATTCCGTTCGTGCAGGTGCCGACCACGTTGCTGGCGCAGGTGGACAGTTCGGTGGGCGGCAAAACCGGGGTCGATCTGCCCCAGGGAAAAAACCTGATCGGTACCTTTTACCAGCCGCGGGCCGTATTCATCGATACCGAGGTGTTGCGCACCCTGCCGCAAGAAGAATTTCTGGGCGGCATGGCCGAGGTGATCAAGTACGGTGCCTCCATCGATGCGGAATTTTTCTCCTGGCTCGAACGGCAGCGGAAGGCGATCCTGGCGCTCGATCCCGCTGCCATCGTGCCGATGATTCGGCGGTGTTGCGAGCTGAAGGCCCAGGTGGTCGAACAGGACGAGCGGGAAGGAGGCCTGCGCCGGATCCTCAACTTCGGTCACACCATCGGCCATGCCGTCGAGGCGGCCTCGGGATACCAATTGATCCATGGCTTCGCCGTTGCCATCGGCATGCGGGCCGCGGCCGAACTGGCGGTCCGCAGCGGCATGGCCGATCCCTCGGTTGCCGCCGGGATCGATCAACTGCTGCGGGCGTACCAGTTGCCCACCGAGATCCCCGCCGGATTCGACCCCGCCACTTTGCGGACGTACCTGAGCATCGACAAGAAAACCGTTGGCGGCCGCATTTTTTTCGTCCTGCCCGAGCGCATCGGCGCGGTGCGCATCACCGACCAGGTCAGGGAGGCGGATATCGACGCCGTGCTGAGAGGCGAGTTCTTGTAACTTTCTGAAGACGTTATCCCATTGTCGCTGCAAAAGTGGAGAGTACTTTTTGTCATATAAAGACAGAGCCTTTTTATGACAGCAACAATCCTGGATGATGATAAAAGGTTGCGGGATAAAAAATCTCCAGTGCAAGGCCGCCTGTTTGTTGCATTGCCCTGTCTGGCGTTTCATGCCATGCATGCCCGGCCTGAACCGGGGCGACCTATGGCGCGGCTTCGGCGCTCCCGTAAGGATTTTCTGGAAGCCCGTAGCCGTTGGGTTGCCCCGCCCGTTGGATTGAGCGGTTGGCGCTGAGCCATTCGTTGGGCTTCCTTCGTCAGCCCAACCTACGCTTAACGCGAAGATAGTACGTGGCTGTTGGCTTGATCGGTAGGTTGGCGCTGAGCGCAGCGAAGCCCAACGTTCAGGTGAATATTATGCCTTAGTTGTTTGGGCGGCGGAATTATCCTTCCATTTTGTGGAGTTTCTCAACGGTCATGCCGATCTACGAATTTTTTTGCGACCAGTGCAACACGGTCTTCAACTTTCTCTCTCGCCGACCCAATACCGACAAGCGTCCGGACTGCCCCAAATGCGGCAAGCCGCACCTGCAGAAGATGATGTCCGCCTTTGCTCCCATCGGTAGAGCCAAGGAGACGGATGCCGACGATCCGTTGGCGGGAATGGATGAGGCCAAAATGGAACGGGCCCTTGCGGGCTTGATGCGCGAGTCCGAGCGCATCAACGAGGACGATCCCCGCCAGATGGCCAAGCTGATGCGCAGTTTTGCCGAGACGACCGGGCTGAACCTGGGAGCCCCGATGGAGGAGGCCATTGCCCGCATGGAAACCGGGGAAGACCCGGAGCACATCGAGCGGGAGATGGGTGACCTGATGGAAGGGGAAGAGCCCTTCAGTTTTGAGACAATGAAGAAAAAGGTTGGGGCCGGCGGGCGACGGCCTCCCCGGCACGACGACCATCTTTACGAGTTGTAAGCCATTCGTTGGGCTTCCTTCGTCAGCCCAACCTACCGCCGAACCGGACAGCGGGATGGGTTGAACCGTTGGTGCCGAGCGCAGCGAAGCCCAGCTTCAGCTCACAGCTCGATGCCGTGCAGTTTCATTTTCTCCCACAGGTTTTTCCGGCTGATGCCCAGGGCACCGGCAGCCTTGGTCCGGTTGCCGTTGCAATGGACCAGGGCCTTGAGAAGGCATTGCTTCTCGGCACTGGCCATGGCCTCGCTGAGCGGCATGGCGACGGCTCCGTCCGCCGTCTGGCGGGGCGCGTGCAGATCGGCGGGCAGATCGGCCCGGCTGATCACCGGACCGGGTGACAGCACCGAAACCCGTTCGATGATATTTTTTAACTCCCGCACGTTGCCGGGGAAGTCATAACGCAGCAGGCACTGCATGGCTTCGTCCGACAGCGACAGCTCCGTGTCCCGCTTTCGGCTGAATCCCCGCAGAAAGTGGTTGACGAGAAGCGGAACGTCCTCGGTGCGCTCCCGCAACGGCGGCAGGTGCAGCGGGATGACGCTCAACCGGTAGAGCAGGTCCTGGCGGAATCGCCCGGCCTCGGCCTCCTGTTTCAGATCCTTGGCGGTTGAACACAGCAACCGCACGTCGACGCGGATCGTCCGTGTCCCACCCAAACGTTCGCATTCCCCCTCCTCGATCACCCGCAGCAGTTTCGCCTGCAATCCCAACGGCAGATCGCCGATTTCGTCCAGCAGCAGGGTGCCGCCGTCGGCCAGCTCGAAGCGGCCGAGCTTTTTGGCGTGCGCGCCGGTGAAGGCCCCTTTTTCGTGTCCGAAGAACTCCGACTCCAGCAAGCCTTCCGGAATGGCTGCGCAGTTGATGCGGATGTACGGTTTGTCGGCCCGACGGCTGGCCCGGTGCAGGGCATTGGCCGCCAATTCCTTGCCGGTCCCCGATTCGCCGCTGATGAGCACGGTGGAATCTGTGGGGCCGATCTGGTTGATCAGGGCGAATATTTTCCGGATGGCGGCGCTGTTGCCGATGATGTCCTGATGCTCCTGGCGGCAGCGGTCCTCCAGCGAGGCACAGCGGGCCCGCACGGTCTGCATCTCGAAAATACGGTTGATCCGGATGATCAGATCGTCCATTTCAAAGGGTTTGAGAATGTAGTCGGCGGCGCCGTGCCGCAGGCAGGCAATGGCATCCTCCACCGAGCCGTAGGCGGTCATCAGGAAAATGTCGATGAACGGCGAGTGGCGGCGGGCGCGTTCCAGCAGTTCCATGCCGCCCATGCCCGGCATGCGGATATCGGAGAGGATCAGGTGGTAATGCTTCTGTTCCAGCCGGTTCAGGGCCTCGCGACCGTTGACCGCGACATCGACCTGCCATTTCTCGCGGCGCAGGCGGTCGTGCACGGTGATGCGCATGATTTCGTCGTCTTCAACCAGCAGAATCTGTTGCATGCATGTTTCCCTGTTGGGTTGTGGTGCTGTCGGGAGTGCTGTCCGTCGGGGAGAGGCATTGACGGTCAACGGGCAGGGCGACGATGAAGGTGGTGCCCGCGTCCGTCCGGCTGTGGACGTCGATGCGGCCGTTGAGGCGCTGGACCATGGCCAGGGTGACCGCCAGTCCCAGGCCCGTTCCCTCGCCGACCTCCTTGGTGGTGAAAAAGGGGTCGAAGATCCGGTCCTGGATCTCCACGCCGATCCCCGTGCCGCTGTCCTCGATGGTGAGCACCATGGCCCCGTTCTCCTCCCGGCTGGCTATGGTGAGGCTGCCGCCTTTGGGCATGGCCTGGATGGCGTTTAAGGTGATGTTCATCACGATCTGTTTGACGACTTCGCTGTCGATGCAGCAGGGTTCGTTGAAGCGCAGGTCGAGGTTGACCACGATGTCGCGCAGCCGGTGTTCCAGCAACTCCAGGCAGTCGAGGATGATGGTGTCGATGTTGGCCTGATGGATGCGCAGGGGGGCGGCCCGGCCGTAGTTGAGCAACTGGCGCATGGTCAGTTCGATCCGTTTCAACCCCTTGTGCAGCAGGGCAAGATACCGTTTCTGCAGATCGATGTTGTCCGGTTCCTCCTGCATGGTCTTGACGCAGTTGAGCATGCCGGCCAGCGGATTGTTGATTTCGTGGGCGATGCCGGCGGTCAGTTGTCCGAGGGCCGCCAGTTTTTCGGCGCGGAATCCCTGCTCGCCGGCCGTGGCCAGGGCCTGCTGGGAGGCGGTCAATCGCTGGCAAAGTCCCCGGAAGCTGGTGCCGAGACGGCCGATTTCGTCCCCGGTGGCGGGTAGATCGAGGAATTCGGCCTGGCGTTCGGGAAAGGCGGCCATGGCCTGGGTGAGCTGGTGGATCGGCCGGGCGACCAGCCGGTTGAACAGCACAAACATGACTGCCGCCGCCGCCAGAACCGAGAGTAGGCCCAACAGAAGCAGGGTGCGGTTGTTGGCGCCTATGACGGCGTCGGCCCAGGCAATCGGGATGGTGATGGACAGGGCGCCGCGGATGTCGCCGGGCTGGTAGCCGTGCTCGCTGTGGCAGGTCAGGCACGAGGTCTCGGTGAACAGCGGCGCGGCGTACCGCAGCACCCGGCCGTCGGCCGTGCGGTCGAGGGCGAGTTGTTCGTTGGCCCCCTGCGCGAAACTGCGCAGGCTGTCTTGTTCGAAGGCGTCGGGGGCGTTGTCGGGATTGACCGGCTGCAAGCTGGTCACCCGGAACCAGCCCATGCCGGTTTTGGCGGCATATGCGGAGAGTTCGCGGGTGACCATGGCCGGATTGCGCTTGACCAGCACCAGGCCGGATGCCGTGGTCATCACCGGTTCGTGGAGATAGACGTTGGCCGGGGTCGTCGCCGAGCGCACCAGAAACAGCCCCTGATGGTCGGCCACCCATTGCCGGGTGAGCAGGATCTGTTTGTACAGCATGCGGGCCTGCTGCTCGGCCTGGCCGATGATCAGCCGGTTCTGCAGGTCGGCAGTGTAGAGGATCAGCGACCCGGAGGAGAGGATCAGGATGGTGACGACGGCGAGGATGAACTTTCCCTTCAGCGTCATGGCGTTCGCGCGGCTCTTCGAGAGGAAGGGCAGCCGATCGTTTGTTGCCGCCCATGCAGGTTCGCACGGTACCATAGCCGCCGCTGGATTGCTACCTTACGGTAACATTGCGGCCATCGGCAAACCGTCCCGATGGTTAACGAACTCCCAGCGGCCGACTGCCGCGCCGGGCGATGCCGTTGCGCCCCTCATTTTTCCCTGTCTTTTTTTTCCCGATTCCGTAGAATTGGAAAATTCCGACAACCCCTTGTTGCCGGCGGGTGCCGCGCCGGGAGGAGGAGCCATGAAGCGGAAACTGGTCATCGTGATGGTGGGCCTGCCGGCGCGCGGCAAATCGACCATGGCGCGCAAGCTGGGGCGCACGCTGGAGCTGGACGGGGTCAGGGTGCGCATCTTCAATAACGGCGAGCTGCGCCGGAAGCTCGACACCGATGCCGACACCTCGGCCTCGGATTTTTTTGCGCCGACCAATGTCCGGGGCCGCGAGCTCCGCGAACAGATTTCGCGGATGAACATCGAAATGGCCCAGGCCTTTCTGGCCGACGGCGGCGAGGTGGCGATCATGGACGCGAGCAACGTCACCCGGGAGCGGCGGCAGGCCATCGCCGCCGCCTTCCCCGGCCTGCCGCTCTGCTGCATCGAGTGTCTCAACGCCGACGAAGAGGCCCTGGAGGCCAACCTGGAACGCAAGACCAGGTTGAAGGAATTCCGGCACCTGTCGCCGGAAAAGGCCCTGGAAAGCTTCACCAGGCGGATCGCCTACTACGAGTCGATCTACGAGCCGCTCGACACCGAGCCAAACCGCATTCTGGTGGATTCATTCGACAATTGCATCCTGCAGGAGCATATCACCGATGTCTTGCCCTATTACGACCGCATCCGCGACATCATCACCACCAGGGTGGTGCGCAACCTCTACCTCGTTCGCCACGGCGAAACTCACTACAACCGCGAGGACCGCATCGGCGGCGATTCCGATCTCACCGACAAGGGCCGGGAGCAGGCCAAGGCCCTGGCCGAGCATTTCGCCACCATCCGCATCCCCATCATCTTCACCAGCAACTACAAGAGGACCCTGCAGACCGCCGAGCCGATCGCCGAGCGCCAGGACCCCTGCTCGATCATTGCCCTGCCGGAGTTCAACGAAATCCATGCCGGCATCTGCGAGGGCATGACCTACGAGGAGATCCGCCGGAACATGCCGCACGTTGCCAGGGCGCGGGGCCCGAACAAGTACCGCTACGTCTATCCCGAAGGCGAAGGCTACAAGACCATGGAAGACCGGGTGCACCGCGGCCTGAAAAAGGTGTTTTTCCTCAACAACTACGACGAGAACATCATGATCGTCGGCCACCGGGCGGTGAACCGCATGATTCTCTCCTGTTTCCTCTCACGCCAGGAAGAGGAGATTCCCTACATCTACATGCCGCAGGACCGCTATTACCACATCCAGATCGACCCGCACAAGCGGCTGTTCGAACTCGTCCCCTACCGGAGCGTGGCCTCGGGCTGGTAGACGGCGGGCCGGGGCGTCGGCTATTGCAGGGCGGTGGTGTCGTCCTCGCTCAAGCCGTGCCGGACGCCGTGCTGCCGTTCCTTTGCCAGAAGCTGCTTTCTGGCCTCCTCCTCGGAGATGCCCAAAGCCCGCGCCAGTTCGGCAAGATCGTAGCAGGGGCTGCCATCCGGGGCAAAACGCCGCGGCTTGAGTTCGGGGAACTGGGCACCGGTGGCATGGCAGCTGGCCTGAGCCAGCAGTTCACGGATCTCCGGCGGCCCGTGCAGCAGGAGCCACTCCACCGCCGAGGCCCAGAGTTCGCTGTCCACGGTCGGATGCTGCACGATGCGCATGGCCGATTCCACGGTCCACTGCTCTGCGAAGGGAATCATGGCTGCTTCTCCTGATGTTGATGTGACGGCCGGGCCATATCGGAAAGGAGCATCCCGTTGCAGCACGGCTGGCCGTCGTCGTCTGTCGTCGCCCGTATCCGGAGGCGAGATTTTCCTTTGGTTCACGTTCCAGCCGCCACTATAATACTCCCAGTCGTCACGGCAATCTTTTCAAGGAGCGGTTCATGGGTGCGGACAACGTCATTTTGCTGGAATCCCTGGAGTGGTTCGACGAGAGCGGGCAGGAACTGCTGCACCGCCTGCCCGAGCAGGGGTCGGGGGAAATCAAGTACGGGGCGCAGCTGACGGTGCGCGACAGCCAGGCCGCCGTCCTGTTTTACAAGGGCAAGGCCTGCGACGCCTACGGGCCGGGCCGCCACACCCTCAAGACCGGCAACATCCCGATCCTGACCAAGATCCTGTCCGCACCCTGGGGCATGATCAGTCCCCTTCGGGCCGAGGTATTTTTTATCAACCTCAAGACCTTCCCTGATCTCAAGTGGGGAACCCGCGACCCGGTGGCCTTCCGCGACGCCGAGCTGGGTCTGGTCCGCCTGCGCGCCCATGGCGTGTTCAGCATCCGGGTGATCCAGCCGCTGCTTTTGATCAACACCCTGGCCGGCACCATGGGCCGGTACAGCACCGAACAGGTCGAGGACTACCTGCGCCAGATGATCGTCTCCCGGTTCAACGACTATCTGGGCGAACACCTCACCTCGCTGTTCGATCTGCCCGGCCGGTTCGACGATATCGCCGAGGGACTGGCACAGCGCCTGCGCCAGGATTTCGCCCGGCTCGGCCTGGGCCTGGCCGCCCTGTACGTGACCTCGATCACGCCGCCCGCCGAGGTACAGCAGGCCATCGACGACCGGTCGCGGCTGGGCGTGATCAGGGACATGGACAAGTTCGTGCGGATGAAGGCGGCCATGGCCATGGAAAAGGCGGCGACCGCCGGCGGCGAGGCCGGTGCCGGCCTGGGCTTGGGGCTGGGCATGCTGATGCCGACCATGTTCGCCGGCCTCCGGGCGGACTCCTCTCGCAACGGAGTGGGCCGGGAGGTCGCCTGTGGGGAATGTGCCAACCCGATCCCGGCCACGGCCCGTTTCTGTCCCTTTTGCGGGCATCAGCAGATCCTCAACCAGCAGTGCGCCAACTGCGGCAACAACCTGATGCCGGGGGTGAAATACTGCCCGCTCTGCGGTCATCCGGCGGAGGAAGAGGTGCGCGAGCGGATCTGCCCGCATTGCCGCGCCGCCAACCTGCCCGCCTCCCTGTTCTGCAACCAATGCGGCGAGCGGCTCGGGTAGGGGTGGCGTCCAACCCGGCACCGCCGGCGCACACGGAGAACGATGGCCATCCGGGTTGAGCAGGATTGCCCGCACTGCGGCGCCGCGATCGAGTTCGTCGAAACCGACCATATCCTTGCCTGCGGCTATTGCGGCGCCAGGAGCCTGCTCCAGAGCGCCGGTCCGTGCCGCTATGTCCTGCCCATGGCCGGCGGGGCTTCCTCGGCCGGTCTGCTGCTCGCCCCCTATCTGCGGTTCAAGGGGACCATCTATCTGGTGCGCGGAGAAACCATCGAGCACCGGGTGATCGACACCACCCAGGCGGCCAATCCGGCCCCCGGCCTGCCGCCGTCGCTGGGACTGCGGCCCCAGGCCATGCGCCTGCGCCGGATCGTCCCCGAGGACGGCAATCTCTTCCTGCCCCAGACCCTCAAGGCCAGCGCCATTGTCGAGAAGGCGGCAATGGTCGGCGGGCTCGTTCCCCAGGGGACTGAGTCGTTTCAGCACCGCGCCTACATCGGCGAGCATCTCAGTTACATCTATCTGCCGCTGGTGGCCAGGAACCGGGGCGTATACGACGGGGTGACCGGCGAGCGGCTGTTCGAACTCGACGGCACCGGCGAGCACGGCTTGAGTGGCCGGCGGTTCGACGACAGCTGGCGGGTTCGGTTCCTGTCGGCCCTCTGCCCGCAGTGCGGCGCCGGTTTGGAGGGGGCCGGCGACTGCGAGGTGATGACCTGCGCCCTCTGCGACAGCGCCTGGGCCGTGGGACCGGACGGACTGGCCGCTGTCGACTGGCAGATGCAGCCGGCAACGGAGAGTACCGCGCTCTTCCTGCCGTTCTGGCAGATGACCGCCCAGATTCCGGCCTTGCACATCGGCAGCTTCGCCGATTTCGTCGTCCGCAGCAATCAGCCCTTTCTGCCCCGGCCGGAGTGGCGGGACCGGGCCATGAGTCTGTGGATTCCGGCGGTGCGGCTGCGGCCGAAGATCTTCCTCCAGGCCGGCCGCCAGGCCACCCTGGGGCAATGGCGGCTTGCGCCCGTACCGGGCCGGGTGCAACCGAACCTGTTTCCGGCGACCCTGCCGGCCTCGGAGGCCCGCCAGGCGGTCAAGCTGATGCTGGCCGCCAGCTCGGCCAGCCCGCGCCGCATTTTTCCCATGCTGCCGCAGGTCCGGCTGACCGGGGTGAGCACCCGGCTGGTCTACCTGCCCTTTGTCGACCGCGGCCACGACTGGGTGCAGCCGGAAACCGGCGTGGCCATCGGCAAGAACATTCTCAGGTTCGGCCGGACGCTCTAGTTTTGACAGCCGCCCGGCCCCGTGGTATAGCTGGAACCCATCAGGTCAGCACGATTTTTTCTCTTTTGGGACCCTTGTTCACATGATGAGCGAACACGAACAGTTCATGCGGGCCGCCCTGGACGAAGCCCGCCAGGCCCTGGCCGGGGGCGAGTTTCCGGTCGGCTGCGTCATGGTCGCCGACGGGCGGATTGTCGCCAGGGCGCGGCGCTGCAACAGCGCCGAGGGACAGCGGAACGAAATCGATCATGCCGAGGTGATCGCCCTGCGGCGGCTGGTTGCCGAACGGCCGGATCTGGACCTCGGCTCGGTGACGGTCTACTCGACCCTGGAACCCTGCCTGATGTGCTACGCCACCATGCTGCTGTCCGGCATCCGCAGCTTTGTCTGGGCCTACGAGGATGTGATGGGAGGCGGCGCCAACCTGCCCCTGTACATGCTCAACACCTTGTACGCCCAGATGCGGGTCCACCTGCTCGACCGGGTGCTGCGCGAGGAGAGCCTGCATCTGTTCCAGGAGTTTTTCCGCACCGGTACCTACTGGCAGGACAGTCTGCTGGCCCGCTACACCATGGCCCAGACCGTCCAGGCGAAGCCATGACCACCGCACCGGCCGCCCGGACCGTGGGCTTCCAGGAGGGCGAGCGCAACATCTTCTTCCATATCCTCACCGCCTGCAACCTGGCCTGCCGCCACTGCTACATCAATCCCGCCCAGCACGGGACCGCCACCCTGGGGTTCGATACCGTCCGCCAGTGGCTGAAACTCTTCGCCCGGCCCGAGCGGCAGACCAACCTCATTCTTCTGGGCGGCGAACCCACTTTGCATCCCGAGTTGGCGGCCATCATCAGGGCGGCCAAGTCGATGCGGTACGCGGTGACCGTGGATACCAACGGCTACCTCTTCCACGACCTGCTCGACCGGATCGGGCCGCAGGAACTGGATTACCTCAGCTTCAGCCTCGACGGCCCGGAGGCGGCGGTCAACGACCCGATCCGGGGCGAGGGCGTGTTCGCGGTCTGCACCGACAACATCCGCCGGGCCGTGGCCGCCGGCTTCAACACCAGTCTGATCTATACGGTCTCCAATCTCAACATCGGCCATTTGCACCGCATGCCGGCCCTGCTGGCCGATCTGGGCATCCGCCGCTTCTTCATCCAGGTGATCGGCCTGCGCGGCAACCCGGTGGTGAAGAAGCCGGTCGGTCAGGACAACTGGCAGGTGGCGCCCGAAGAGTGGCTGGCGGTGGTGCCCGAGGTGGCCTTGGCCGCGGCCCGCCTGGGCATCCACGCTGTCTATCCCAAGGTCTATCTCGATGCGGAGGAGGCCTTCCAGTGCGCCGGCATCGTGGCCGACAATTTTTTCGTGTTTCCCAACGGCCGGGTGTACCGCTGCCCGCTGTGCGAAGACCATCCCATCCACAGTTACCTGATCGAGGACAACCGGCTCGTGTACCGCGACGGCCTCACCGAGGACCGGTTCTTTCCCCTGAACATCCCCGAGGGCTGCGTCATGAACAAACTGCTCCAGCCCGACAACATCCGCTACCGTGCCGACGGCACGCCGATGCACCGCATTTCCTGCTGCCTGCTCAAGCAGGAAGTGGCCCCGCTTTCCTGAAGCGGCCCGGACAATTCTCAATTCCTCCGATCAATAAAAAAAGGGAAGAGGACCGTGGCGGTCCTCTTCCCTTGCACGTTGTCTGCGCGTGTTGATCAGGTCCTGAACTTGGCCATCAACTCCTTGAGCCGGTCGGCGATGGTCGACAGCTCCTCGGCGCTCACCTTGACCTGGCCACTGGCCTGGTTGATCTCGTTGGCGCTGTTGTTGACTGCGGCGATGTCCGAGGCGATCTCCGCCGCCACCGTCGTGCTCTGGGCGACGTTGCCGTTGACTTCGCTGATGCCCTGGGAAGCCTGGTGCACGTTCTGGGCGATTTCCTTGGTGGTCGCGGTCTGTTCCTCCACGGCCGCGGCAATGGTGGCGACGATCTTGTCGACATCGGCGATGACCTGGCCGATCTCGTTGATTTCCTTGACCGTGATGCCGGTCGCCTCCTGCACGCCCTCGATCTTGTTCTTGATGTCGAGGGTGGCGGCGGCGGTCTGCCGCGCCAGGTCCTTGATCTCGTTGGCGACCACGGCGAATCCCTTGCCCGCCTCGCCGGCCCTGGCCGCCTCGATGGTGGCGTTGAGGGCCAGCAGGTTGGTCTGTTCGGAGATTTCGGTGATGGCCTCGGTGACCTTGTTGATTTCGTCCGCGGCCTTGCCGAGTTCGTTGACCCGTTCGGAGGCCTTGCGCGACTGCTGGACCGCCACGGTGGTGATTTCCTTGGCCTTGCCGGAATTGCTGGCGATTTCGTTGATGGTGGCGTTCATTTCCTCGGCGGCGGCGGCCACCATGTTGACATTGACCGCGGCCTGTTCCATGGCGGCGGCGATCGAATTCTGGTTGGCGCTCATCTCCTCGGCGGCGGCGGCCACCTGGCCGGAACGGCTGGCGGTCGATCCCGCGCCGGCGGCCATCTGATTGGCGATGGCGGCCAGCTGGGTCGAGGATTCGTCCACCCGCACCACGCCGCTGTTGATGTCGCCGAACATCCGCCGCAGGTTGGTCGCCATGTCGTTGAGCGAGCGGGCCAGGATGCCGATTTCGTCCTTCTGGTCGACGTCCATGGTCTTGGTCAGATCGCCTCCGGCCATGGCCTTGGCCAGATCGACCCCCTTGAACAGCGGCTTGGTGATCAGGCGGGTGAGGAGCAGGCCGGAGAAGACCGCCATGGCGACACCGATCACCAGGCAGACGATGGTGATCAGGCGGCCGCGGGCGGCGATCTTGTGGGCCGCCTCGACATTGGCGGCGGCATTTTTCTCGACGGCCTGGACCATCTTGTCGATGGCGGCGAAGGTGTTGGTCTGCTCGGTGGCGCCTTGTTGCAGCAGCAGGGTGTTCATCTTGACGAATTTCTCGTTGGCACTGGTGACGATGTTGCCCATCTTGCCGGTCATGGCGAAGACCTGTTGGGAAACGGGAATCAGTTGCTTCTCATATATTTCCTTGGCCAGGCCGAACTGACCGCTGGTCGCCAGTGTTTTGATTTCCCTCACCAGTTGATGCAATGTGGCGTGGACCGGTTTGATTTCCTTTGCCAGGGCCACCATGTCCGGGTTGGTGGTGTCCATGTTTTTCATCCACTTGCCCAGGGCGCAATCGGTATCGCTGACGCCCCCCTCGAACGGGATATTCAGCAGGATCAATTTGCCGATGTTGGCGAGCAGGGCATTGTGGCCGATTTCAAACGAGGAAATATGCTCCCGCATGATGTCGGGCTGGGTCATGTCCATGGCGATCAGTTCCTTGGACAGCTCGACCGCCTGGTTGTTGGCTTCGGCCCATTTGGTGATGTGGGTATTGAAATCCTGCCACTCGGTCTTGATGGTGTTCATGATCGGCAGGCCGGCGAATTTTTCCCTGGCGGCGCCATAGACCTTGCGCGATTCGAGAAGCTGTTTGTGCGAGAATTCACGTTGTTCCCTGGTGGCGTAGGGAGTCAGCAGGGTGCGCATCAGGGCGGCGATGGAGGCCGCCTCGCTCTTGACGACAAGAATGCTTTCCACGGCCGGCAGTCCTTCGTTGCCGAGTTGGTCCGATTCATGGGCGAGTTCCCCCTGCTGGAGGATGGACAGAAGCCCGACCACGAGAATGAGGAGAGCGGAAAGCAGGAAGCCGCCAAGCATTTTGATCCCGATTCTGATGTTTTTCATGCTGCAATCCCGGTGAGATGAATAAAAAGGTGAAAGGATGAAAGAGAAAAATACGCTTGTAATGGATTATCGGGAAACGCCTGGGGCATGTCAAGGTTGAAAAGGGAAAATGTCTGCGGCCGCCGACAGGGGGAGGAAAAAAAGAATGATAAGATGGAGGATGGGATGGGGAACCCGGGAAAGCGGATTACCCGGTCTTGCGGATCGCCAGGGCGACGTTGGCGGCAAAGAGAATGAGGGCGCCCAGCCAACCGGTGGCGGTCAGGGGCGGGTCGGCGACCAGCCACGGTCCGAGCAGGGCGGCGAGAAGAATGCGGCTCGAGGAGACGACCGCGCCCTCCACCGCTGTCACATAGAGAAATCCATAGGTGAGCAGATACTGGCCGAGCACGCCCACCGCCGAACAGGCGAGCAGAAAGCCCCATTCAAGCGGATTCGGGAGAAAGAGGGCGTCGTGGAGCAGGGGCAGCATCAGCAGGGCCCCCGGCCCGAACATGTAGAAGAGGATGGTTTGCGAATCGTGGAATTGACGGCTGAGGTTCAGATAGATGATGGAGAAGCCGGCAAAGAAGCCGGACAGCAGGCCCCACCATTGGTTGCCGGTTGCCGGCGACGGCGTCCCGCCGGGGGCGAGGATCAGCCAGACGCCCAGCGAGGCGAGGCCGACGATGCCCAGGGCGACGGCATCGCGTTGGTCGCGGAGCGCGAACCAGGAAAAGGCGGCGACGAACAGGGGATAGGTCATGTTGAGGATGTTGGCGCTGGCCACCGTCGAGACATCGACCGCCTTGTAAAAGCAGAACACGGCCAGGGCATTGGTCACCGTCCGGCCGACGATGTAGTGGACGCGGGTGCAGTCGGGGCGGTGCCCCTTGAGCGCCATGGACACGCTGACAATGGCGAACCCGAGGACAAAACGGGCAAAGGTGTAGAAGGCGGCGCTGATGTCCACGTACGCCTGGCCCCAACTGATGATGACGGTGGCCAGGTAGAAGCAGCCCGCTGAACCGAAAACGGCCAGCCAGCCGAGCAGCGGCTCACGCCGGGCGGTTTCGGCCGCGGGTGTCGGGCGGGTGGACGCGGTCATGGCGGAAAAGGAGCGGCGGGCATGGGGCAGGGACACGGCGGGTCCGCCCTAGGCGGCGGTCGCCCGGTCGTTCGCGCCGGTTTTCTTCCCGCCGCCGAAGACGCGGCAGGCCACGATGCCGGCTTCGTACAGGGCAAACAGCGGCAGGGAGAGCAGCACGGTGGCGGTGGGCTCGCCGGTTGTCAGGAGGAAAGCGAGGACCGCGATGGCAAGGTAGAAGGGGATGCGCTTTTGGCTGAAATGATCGCTCCTGATCAGGCCGGCGCGGGTCGCCATCACCATGAGGAAGGGAATCTCGAAGGCGATGCCGAAGGCCAGCACCATGCGGGCGGTGAAGGTGAGGTACAGGCCGAGCTTGATCATCGGCTGCAGGGAGGGCGAGGCATAGCTCATGAAATAATGGAGCATGCGGGGCAGGGCGACGAAGAAGGCGAAGGCCGCGCCCGCGGCGAACAGCAGCGTGGCCCAGAGGACAATGGTGCGCACCGTTCGTTTTTCGCGGTCGAGGAGCCCCGGGGCGACAAAGAGCCAGGCCTGATAGAGCAGAAAGGGAAAGGCGGTGACCAGGCCGACCAGCAGGGAGAGCTTGAGATAGCTGAGAAAGGCATCGGTGAGCTTGGTGTAGACCAGCTTGCCCAACTGCGGGTAGGCGAGGTAGAGGGGCCGCATGCACCAGGCCGCGATCTCATCCTTGCAGAGATAGGCGACGGTGCTGGTCAGCAGGATCGCGACACAGCAGCGGATGAGCCGCTTGCGCAACTCATCCTGATGGGGTCGCAGATGTTCCAGGGCCTCGATCATGGCGCCTGCGTGCTGTCCCCGGCCGATTTTCGGAAAGTGGCGGCCGTCTCGGGCGGCGGGGCTTGCGCCGCCTGCCGGTCAGGAGCGGCGGTCTCGTCCGCAGGGGCGTCCTGGTGGCGCAGTTCGGCCTCGATGGCCCGTTCCTCGGGTTCCACGTCGATGACCGGCTCCTGATCCCGGCCGCTCCGCGCGTCCGGTCCGGCGGCCGGTTTCCACTCCGAGAGATCGGTGTCGATCAGTCTGGTGCGCAGATCGTCGGCGGTCGTGCGCAGGTCGCGCTGCACGGTTTTAAGGGTTTCGTCTTCCTCGGTCAGGCTTTCCTTGACCTGGTTGAGCGTTTTCTTCATCTCCATCAGTCCCTTTGCCAACGAACGGGCCAGACCGGGCAGTTTGTCCGGCCCGACCACGATCAGGGCCACTGCAAGGATGACGATTATTTCCGGGAGGCCTATTCCGAACATGGCGAACACCAGGGAGAAGTTTGGCGGGAATGGCTGACAAGCCGCTGCAAATCATCAAGTCTACGGGATTTGACCCGAGGTGTCAAGCGGGGCCGGATGCCTTGCCGGAGGGCGGCTTGCGGAGGCCGTCGAGCAGGTGGAGGAGGGCGAGAACGGGATGGGACAGGAGCAGGCGACGGCCGCTGTACCGCATCACCGCGCGGATCTGTTCGCGCTTGCCGGGGGCGTAGCAGTGAATGGGGCATTTGCCGCAGGTGGGCTTGCGGTCCTGGAAGGGGCAATGATGCAGCCGTTTTCGGGCATAGGCGAGGAGCTGACGGCAATCCTCGCACAGTTCCGGTGCGCTGTTGTGGTGATCCCGGCAGTACCGGCGGATCAGTGCTTCCACGGTTCGGGCTTCGCGCTGCATGCGCCGTGAAGTGAAGACGTCTGGCATCGGTTTTTCAGTGCAAGGAGGAAACACGGAAACACAGCATTCCGCATGGTCGGACCCACTGTACCACGGTCGCCGCAAGGAAGCACCGTCAATGCACCGGGGATTGGCGCGGGACCGGTGAATGTTACGAAAAGGAAACGGTCTGCGGGCGTTGATGTTACCGAATCGTAGCACATGCCGTGGCCGCGGGGTCGCATGGGGTTGAAGTTGCCGCATTGTCCGGCCTGGTATGCCGTTTGCTTCGAAGCTGGTGCCTGAAGAGGGGGCAGCGCGCGCGGTCCGGTCGCATGCCGGCAGCGGCGACGCCGTGCAATCCAACAAGCAAGAGGGGGCAACAGAGCTGCCTATGATGAAATATGCCGCCGTTCTCGCCGTGATCGTGACCCTGGGCGTGTTCGCCAACCTGGTCCACGAGTCCGGGATGCTGTCCTACCTGTCGAGCGATCCCAAGGTCTGCGTCAACTGCCACACCATGACCACCCACTATGTCACCTGGCAGCACAGTTCCCATCGGAACCGGGCCACCTGCGTGGACTGCCATCTGCCGCGCGACTCGTTCGTGAACAAAATGCTGGCCAAGGCGCGGGACGGCTACCATCATTCCGTGGCCATGACGTTCAAGACCTATGGTGCCAACCTGCGCATCAGCACCGATGCCGCCCGGCGGATCCAGGACAACTGCATCGCCTGCCACCGGGAGGTGGTTTCCCAGATGACGGCCAACAGCGCGCTCTATGAACGGGTGGCCGACAACGCCGTGCAGATGGGGCGCCGCTGCTGGGAATGCCACCGGGGCCTCCCCCACGGCACCATGCGCAACCTGTCGGCAACGCAGAATAATTTTACGGTCAAGGTGTTGTAAGGATCTCAACCAGGAGAATGTGTATGAAGAAATCATCCGTCGTTTTCACGCTCTGTGCGCTCGCCACGGTCCCGATGGTGCTGCTGACCCTTTCCATCCGGGAGAACAAGGCCGAGCAGCAGGTCATGAACGCCGTCCCGGCCATCAAGGAGGGCGAGACCCGGTCCTCCGAGTGGGGAAAACACTATCCCCGGCAGTACGACACCTTCATGCAGACGAGAAAGAGCGACGAGATCACCGATGTCCTCAAGCAGGACCCGGCCATGGTGATTCTGTGGGCGGGTTATCCGTTCGCCAAGGATTACAACAAGCCGCGGGGCCACTATTACGCCCTGGAGGACAACCTCAACACCCTGCGTACCGGTGCGCCGGTGGACAACAAGACCGGCCCCCTGGCGACGGCCTGCTGGACCTGCAAGTCTCCGGACGTGCCCCGGCTGATCAAGCGGGACGGCGAGAAGGAGTTTTTCACCGGCACCTGGGCCAAGTACGGCGACGAGGTGGTCAACCCCATCGGCTGCGGCGACTGCCACGACAGCGCCACCATGAAACTGACCCTGAGCCGCGACTACCTCAAGCGGGCCCTGGATGCCGAGGGCCGGCTGAAAACCGCCGACATCACCCATCAAGACATGCGTTCCCTGGTCTGCGCCCAATGCCACGCCGAATACTATTTCAAGAAGACCGAGTGGGAGGACAAGGGGCAGAAGAAAACCGCCGCAGTGGTCACCTTCCCCTGGAACAGGGGCTTGTCGGCCGAGAACATGGAAGAGTATTACGACAGCTACGGCTTTTCCGACTGGACCCACCCGTTGAGCAAAACACCGATGCTCAAAGCGCAGCACCCCGACTACGAAACCTTTGTCACCGGCGTCCACAGCCGCAACGGCCTGGCCTGTGCCGACTGCCACATGCCCTATGTGCGGGAGGGCGGCGTCAAGTATTCGAGCCACAAGGTCGGCAGCCCGCTCGACAACATCGCCAATACCTGCTTGAACTGCCACAACGGCACGGAAAAGGAATTCCGCGAGACCGTGGAGAAAAAGCTGGCGCGCAAGGAGGAGTTGGCCAAGCTGGCCACCGACATCCTGGCCCGGGCCCACCTGGAAGCGGCCAAGGCCTGGAGCCTCGGGGCGACCGAGGAGGAAATGGCGCCGGCCCTGCAGGACATCCGCCACGGCCAGTGGCGCTGGGATTACGCCGTTGCCGGCCACGGCGCCTTTTTCCATGCGCCGGAGGAAACCCTGCGGGTCCTGGCCGGGGCCATCAACAAGGGCCAGGATGCCCGGCTGAAACTGCGCACCGTGCTGGCCAGGTACAATGCCGCCGATTTCACCGCTCCGGATTTTTCCACCAAGGAGAAGGCGCAGGCCCTGGTCGGCCTGGATTACGCCAAGCTGGTCGAGGAGAAAAAGACCTTCCTCAACACCCTGAAACAGGAGTGGTTCAAAAAAGGCGAGGAAAAGGGGTTGTACGATCCTGCGTCCCGCAAGGACATGGTGCTGAAAACCTCGTATAACTGAGCCGTTCCGGTCTTCCCTGTCTGCCGCCTTCCGGTCCGTCCGCGCTCTGCTGGGCGGACCGGAAGGCTTTTTTATTTATGCCGTATTGTGCCGGAATACGGTTTTTCTTGCCCTGCGGCCCGTTTTTTCTCCTGTTTGACTTTTCGCACTTTATCTGCTAGATAAACAAGGTTTGGTTGGGGTCTGACGCCGTCGGCCAGCGCCGGCAAGGTGCTGCGGCGAGGCGTTGTCCGGGTATATCTACGCAATATGTGGAGAAAACATGGCCAGTGTGGTGGTGGTCGGCACCCAGTGGGGTGATGAAGGCAAAGGCAAAATCGTCGATCTCCTGACCCGGTATGCGGATTTCGTCGTCCGGTTCCAGGGCGGAAACAATGCCGGCCATACCCTGGTTGTGGATGGGAAACAGTACATCTTTCATATCATCCCCTCCGGGATTCTGTACAAGGACAAGACCTGCGTCATCGGCAACGGGGTGATCATCGATCCCGGCGTGCTGCTCAAGGAAATGGCCAACCTGGCCGAAAAGGGCATGGCCGTCACGCCCAGGCAGCTTTTGATCAGCGCGAACGCCCACCTGATCATGCCCTATCATCAGTGCCTGGATGTGGCCCGCGAGAACGCCCTGGCCAAGGGCAAGAAGATCGGCACCACCGGCCGGGGCATCGGCCCCTGCTACATGGACAAGGTCGGACGGGTCGGCATGAAGGTCGGCGACCTGCTCGACATGAGCCTGTTCACCGACAAGCTCCAGGCCGCGGTGGAGGACAAGAATTTCATCCTCACCCGGCAGTTCGGGGCGCAGCCGCTGGACTATGCCGCCATCCTCGACCAGTTCGAGGCCCATGCCGCCCAGTTGTCGCCTTTTATCGGCAATGTGTCGGTGGCGCTGGATCAGGCGCGCAAGGCGGGCAAAAACATTCTGTTCGAAGGCGCGCAGGGCACCCAACTCGACATCGACCACGGCACCTACCCCTTTGTCACCTCCTCCAACACCATCGCCGGCAACGCCTGCATCGGCTCCGGGTTCGGACCGGTCCATATCGACGAGGTGATCGGCATTCTCAAGGCCTACACCACCCGGGTGGGCGAGGGGCCGTTCCCCACCGAGCTGCCGGAAGGCGATGGTATCGGCGACATCCTCCAGCAAAAGGGGCACGAATACGGCGCGACCACCGGCCGCCGCCGCCGGTGTGGCTGGTTCGACGCAGTGGTGGCCAATGACGCCGTCAGGCTCAACGGTCTGACCGGATTCGCCGTGACCAAGCTCGATGTCCTTTCCGGCCTGAAAAAACTGAAGATCGCCACCGGCTATCGGGTGGAAGGGGTGCCGTACGGCTACATGCCGGACAACATCCGCAAGGCGCGGATGGCCGAGCCGGTGTACGAGGAAATGGACGGATGGGGCACCGAACTCCCCGGAATCCGCTCCTACGAGGACCTGCCGGCGCAGGCCAAGGACTATCTCAAGCGTCTGGAGGACCTGACCGGCGTTGCCCCGGCGATTGTTTCCGTGGGCCCCGACCGCGAGGAAACCCTTCTGCTGCGCAATCCTTTTTCCGGGTGATACCGCAGGGTTGTTGACAACGGATCTTGTCAAATTCCTGATCGTGCTTATTAGAAAACAACTTGGAGACCTGCCGGTCCCGGCACTGTATGCACGGCGACAGCGGGCTTCCAGAGCGTTTCAGTTTCCCGGAGAAAAAACGACCTCCGGGATTTTTATTCCATGGAGGCAGAAAACATGGCGCGTATAACTGTTGAGGATTGCCTGAAAAAGGTAGGTGACGACAATCGGTTTGCCCTGATCCACCTGGCGGTGGAGCGGATTCGGCAGCACCGCAAGGGTGAACCCTTTCTGGTGACGGGCAAGAACAAGGAGATTGTCATGACCCTCCGCGAGATCGCCGCCGGCAAGGTGACCTTTGACAACATCCACGAACTTCCCAAACAGCGCAAGGCGGAGAAGGCGGCGGAGGCAGCCGTCGACGAGGCTGCCGCCGAGGAATAGCCGCAGCCGGATGTGGGACCGACCATGAGCAAGAGCTATTACGAGATACTCGGTGTCAGCAAGGATGCTTCGGCCGAGGCCATCAAGAAGGCCTACCGCAAGCTCGCCATGAAATACCACCCGGACCGCAATCAGGGCGACACCGAGGCCGAGGAAAAATTCAAGGAGGCCGCCGAGGCGTACGAAGTGCTGAGCGATGCGCAGAAGCGGCGGATCTACGATACCTACGGCAAGGAAGGACTGCGCAGCAGCGGCTACAGCGGACCGGGGAGCAGCGAGGATATTTTTTCGCACATCAACGACCTGTTCGGCGACCTGTTCGGGTTCGGCGGCGGCCGGGCTCGGCGGCGCGACCCCAATGCCCCGGTCCAGGGCGAGGACCTGCGCTACGACATCCGCATTTCCTTCATGGAGGCGGTGCATGGCGTCAACCGCCAGGTCGAGGTCACCAAGCGGGAAACCTGTTGGACCTGCGAAGGATCCGGAGCCCGGCCGGGACATCGGCCGCAGGTCTGTCCGATGTGCCAGGGCCGTGGCCAGGTTGTCCGTTCCCAGGGCTTTTTTCAGGTCACCACCACCTGTCCGCGCTGCCACGGCGCGGGCCAGGTGATCACCGACCCCTGCACCGACTGCCAGGGCGAGGGCCTGGTCAACCGGAGCAAGAAGGTCAGCATCCGCATTCCGGCCGGCGTGGATACCGGTTCGCGGATGCGGTTGGCCGGCGAGGGTGAGGGCGGCCGCCGCGGCGGACCGTCCGGCGACCTGTACGTGGTCATTCATGTCGATGAACACGAGCATTTTCAACGGGATGGCCAGACCATCTATCTCCGGCTGCCGATGTCGATGGTGCGGGCCGCCCTCGGCTGCGAGGCCGATGTCCCCACCATTCACGGCACAACCAAGCTGAAGATCCCCGCCGGCTCCCAGTCCGGTGAGCGGTTCGTTCTGCGGGGCGAGGGCGTGCCCAGCCTGCGCGGCGGCGGCCGGGGCGACATGGTGGTCGAGATCCAGGTCCAGACCCCCACCAAGCTGACCAAGGAACAGAAGCAGTTGCTCCGCGAGTTCGAGGACTTCAGCAAGGAACAGGAAGAAGAGGGATTTTTCTCCAGACTCTTCCATGGCAATCTCGGCAAGCAGAAGAAAAAAAGCGGCGACCAGGAAAAGGTAGCCAATGCCTGAGCAATTCACCCACTTCGATGCCAGCGGCAATGCCCGCATGGTCGATGTCGGCGCCAAGGGCGAAACCGCTCGGCAGGCGACCGCGGCCGGCACGATTGCCATGTCCGCGCAGGCGTACGGCATGGTCCGCCAGGGAACGGTCAAGAAAGGCGACGTGCTCGGCGTGGCCCGGATCGCCGGCATCATGGCGGCCAAGAAAGTGGACCAGTTGATTCCCCTGTGTCATCCCCTGGCGATCACCGGAGTGGATATCGACTTTTCCTTCGACGATGCCCGTTGCGCCATCGGGATCACGGCAACGGTGACGATCACCGGCCGGACCGGGGTGGAGATGGAGGCCCTGACGGCGGTGTCGGTCGCGGCCCTGACCATCTACGACATGTGCAAGGCCGTCGACAAGACCATGGTGGTGTCGGACATCCGGCTGCTGCGCAAAAGCGGCGGCAAGAGCGGACTGTTTGTCAGGCCATCCACCGCATGCTATAGTGATGGAGAAAACGAGAACCACCTTGTTGGAGAATAACGATGGATGAACAGGATTTGTTGCGGTTCAAAGAGCAGCTTGAAGCGATGAAGACGGAAATCGCCACCGATGTCGAACAGACCCTGAGCGAGATGACCAATTCTTCCGGCAACATCCCCGACCCCAACGACCGGGCCAGCATGGAGTCGGACCGCAGCTTCGAGTTGCGGATTCGCGGCCGGGAACGGAAATTGATGGACAAGATCGAGGAGGCCCTGGCGCGGATCGAGGACGGCACCTACGGCGTCTGTGCCGGTTGCGGCTGCGATATCGCCATCAAGCGACTCCAGGCCCGGCCGGTGGCCAAATTCTGCATCGACTGCAAGTCCCGGCAGGAGCAGCGGGAAAAGGAACAGGGACGCTAGACGATAGGCGCGTGCATGCCTGAATTGCGAAAAGATCCGATTCTCGGCCGCTGGATCATCATTGCCCAGGAGCGGGGCAAGCGGCCGACCGATTTCCTGGTCGAGGAATACAAGGTCAAGGGCGGCTTCTGCCCGCTCTGCCCCGGCAACGAGAAAACCACCCCGGACGAGGTGCTGGTCTATGGCCGGGAATGGGGCTATGCCAACACGCCCGGCTGGAAGCTGCGCGTCGTCCCCAACAAATATCCGGCCCTGATCATCGAGGGGGAACTCGACAAGCAGGGAGAAGGACTCTACGACCGGATGAACGGTATCGGCGCCCACGAGGTGATCATCGAAAGCCCGAACCATCAGGACCGGTTCTCCCACTTGCCGCCGCATCAGATGCTGCTCACCTTCCAGGCCTTCCGCGAGCGCATCCGCGACCTGGCCAAGGACCACCGCTTCAACTACGTGGTGGTGTTCAAGAATTTCGGCAAGGCCGCCGGCGCCTCGCTCGAACACTCCCACTCCCAACTGGTGGCGCTACCCATCCTGCCCCGGATGGTGACCTCCGAACTCGACGGCAGCCTCTCCTATTTCAAATACAAGGACCGCTGCATTTTCTGCGACATCATCCGCCAGGAACTCCAGCAGAAGGTCCGCCTGGTCTGCGAGAACGACCAGTTCGTCACCTTGACCCCCTTTGCTCCGCGCTCGCCGTTCGAGATGTGGGTCATGCCCAAGCGGCACAATTCCTCCTATATCGAACAGGATGACACCTCGCTGATCGCGCTGGCCGAAATATTTTCCGAAACCCTGCGCCGGCTCGATACCTGCATTCCGCATGTCCCCTATAATTTCGTGCTCCACACCCAGCCCCTGCGCTCCGGTCCGCTGGAACATTACCACTGGCATTTCGAGATCGTGCCCAAACTGACCTCCATTGCCGGGTTCGAGTGGGGAACCGGCTTCTACATCAATCCCATGCCGCCTGAAGAGACGTGCCGCTATCTTCGCGAGGTGAAACTGTAGGAGAGAATCGTGGAAAAGAAACGCATCCTGCTGGTCGACGACGAGGAAAGCATCCAGTTGCTCTACCGGGAGGAGTTCGAGGAAGAGGGCTATATCGTGGATTCGGCCCGCAACGGCGCCGAGGCCCTGGAAAAATTCCGGGAAAACCCGCCCGATCTGGTGCTGCTGGACATCAACATGCCGGGCATGAACGGCATCGAGGTGTTGCGGCAGATGAAAGAGATGCGGGCGACGCTGCCCATCATCCTCAACTCGGCCTACCAGGAATACAAGCAGGACTTCGGTAGCTGGGCCTCCGAGGCCTACTTGGTCAAGTCGGCCAACATGGACGAACTCAAGGCCACGGTCCGCAAATATCTCGGCTGATCCGGCCGGCGTCCGGCGGCTGAGAGCCCTGCGGCGCCGGATGCCGCCGCACCCCCCGTCAACTCGCCCACCCATGAAAGACATCCAGAGCCGCCACGATTCCAGACGGATCAACATCCGCAAGGTGGGCGTCAAGTCACTTTCCTATCCGATCATCGTCCTCGACCGGGCGAGCGCGACCCAGCAGACGCTGGCGCGGGTCAACATGTACGTCGATCTGCCGCACCGGTTCAAGGGGACCCACATGAGCCGGTTTGTCGAGATCCTCAACCGGTTTCACGGCCAGTTCAATATCAGGACCTGCCACCTCATCCTCGAGGAGATGAAGAGGCGCCTGGAGGCCGAGTCCGCCCATCTGGAGCTCGCCTTTCCCTTTTTTCTCGCGGCCGGGGCTGCAGAACAGGAACCCGGCATGGCGCGGTACGACTGCCGTCTGCACGGCACGCTCGCCCGCACCTTCGACCTGGTGGTCGAGGTCGACGTGCCGGTGCCCCTGGCCGACCGACCCGGTCCGGAGCACGTGCCCGCCCCCGCAGGAATGTGGGGCAGTGTCACCGCGTCGGTCCGTATGAAGCGCTTTCTCTGGATCGAGGACCTGATCGCCCTGATCCGCCAGGAGACATCGCCGCAGGCGGCCAGGGCGGAAACCGTCGAATTCCTGTGCCGGCGGATCGACGATGTCTTGCGGGCAACCGGCTCATTTCATTGGTACAAAGTTGTTGTGAAAAATATAGGCAGCGGGTATTCAACGTTTGCTTCTTCCGAGTGGCCCGAGCCCGCGCCGGACCGGACGGCCGGCCGGGAAGGAGTGTGGCGTTCCGGCGGCGCTTCGGAAGCCGCTGGTCCCTTCATGTCCAACAATCCACCAAGAACGGACTGCAATGAGTGAACTTCTTTTTGAAATCGGCACAGAAGAAATTCCGGCCGGATACATCCAGCCGGCCCTGGACGCGTTGGCCGCCGCGGCTGCCGGGAAGCTGCACGGTCTGGAACTCGCCTTCGAGTCGATCCGCACCTTCGGCACCCCCAGACGCCTGGCCCTGGCCGTCACAGGATTGCAGTCGCGGCAGGCGGACCGGCGCCAGCAGCATATCGGCCCCTCGAAAAAGGCCGGGTTCGACGCCAACGGCAAGCTGACCAAGGCAGCGGAAGGATTCGCCCGCTCGCGCGGTTTCGAACCCGAACAGCTTCAGGTGGTGACGACGCCCAAGGGCGACTATCTGATGGTGGAGGAGGATGTCCAGGGGCAGGAGACAGCGGCGCTGCTGCCGCCGGTACTGGAAGCGCTCATCCGGGAACTGGTGTTCCCCAAATCGATGCACTGGGCCGATTGCAGCCTCACCTTTGCCCGGCCCATACAGTGGCTGCTCGCCCTGTACGACGGCGAGGTGCTGCCCCTGACCATCGAGGGGCTGACCAGCGGCGCGACCACTCGCGGCCACCGGTTCATGGCCCCGGAGGACGTTGCGGTCAACGGTATCGATTCCTACTTGGCCACCCTGGCCGAACGCTTTGTGATCGTGGACCCGGCCGAGCGGCGGGCCAAAGTGGTGGCCGAGGTTCGGCGGGCGGTCAGCGAGGCGGCCGGCGCAGAGGGGGCGCAGCCGGTGCTGCACGAAGGGCTGCTTGACACCGTCACCAATCTGGTGGAACTGCCCTGCGCCATCTGTGGCCGCTTTGATCGCAAGTTCCTGCACCTGCCCCAGGAAGCCCTGGTGACCTCGATGCGCGAGCATCAGAAATATTTTCCCGTGGTCGGGGCGGACGGCCGCCTGCTGCCGCTGTTCGTGGCGATGAACAACACCCGGATCGCGGACCGGGCGCTGGCCGCCAGCGGCCACGAGCGGGTGCTGCGCGCCCGGCTCGAGGACGGCCTGTTTTTCTTCAACGAAGACCGCAAACGGCCCCTGGCCGACCGCTGTCCGGAACTGAGCGGCATCGTCTTCCAGAACAAATTGGGGACCATGGAGGCCAAAAGCGGGCGCATCGCCGCGCTTGCCGGCCTGCTGGCCGAGCGGATCGCCCCGGAGTTGCGCGCCGCCGCCGTCCGCGCCGCCACCCTGGCCAAGGCCGATCTGCTCACCACCATGGTCGGCGAATTTCCCTCGCTCCAGGGAATCATGGGCCGGGTGTACGGGCTCCATGACGGCGAGAAGCCGGCGGTCGCCCAGGCCATCGAAGAGCACTACCTGCCGATCCGGGCCGGCGGCGAGGTGCCGCAATCCCTGCTCGGCGCCTTGGTCGGCATCGCCGACCGCATGGATACCCTGGTCGGCTGTTTCGCCATCGGCGAGAAACCCACGGGCAACAAGGATGCCTTTGGCCTCAGACGGCAGGCCATCGGGCTGATCAGCATCCTCCGTGGCCTGCACATTTCCCTGTCCCTGGAAACCGTCGCCGCGGCCGCCCTGGCCGGTTATACCGGCGTGGTCGAGCAGAACCCCGGCGTGGCCGGCGAGGTGGTGCATTTTATCCGGCTTCGTTTTGAAAACGAGCAGATAGCCGCCGGTTTGCCCCAGGCGTTGGTGGAGGCGGCCACCTCCGTCGGTTTCGACGATCCGGTCGATTGCCTGATGAGGATCGACGCCCTCAACCAGATCCGCAGCCAAGAGAGCTTCCCGGTCCTGGCCGGCTCCTTCAAGCGCATCCGCAACATCATCAAGGACAACCGCGAGACCGCCATCGACGAGGCTCTGCTGACCGAGTCGGCCGAAAAGGAATTGTTCGCCGCCTTGACCGCAGTGCGGGCCAGGGCCCTGCCATTGCTCGAGCAGCGGAGCTACGAGCCGGCCCTGCTGGCGATGCTGGAGATCAAAAACCCGGTGGACCGCTTCTTCGACACGGTCATGGTCATGGCCGAGGATGCGGCCATCCGCCGGAACCGTCTGAACCTGCTGACAGCCCTGGGCGAACTGATTCTCCGGGTGGGGGACATCTCCCGGATGCACGTGGAGAAGGAATAACTGCGGCCCTGGCCGGCGCGGCACAAATGTGCGCCCCTTGCGGGGTGACAATAAAAAAGCTGCTCTCAAAAGAGCAGCCTTTTTGTTTATATGGGGGCGTCTGTCTTGTCAGCTATTTCTTATGACAGATGACGCACTTGACGAGATCGGGATTGTTCTTGCGGTGGCATCCCTGGCAGAGGGTATGGGCGGCGTTCTTGAAGGAGGCCAGTTTGTCGGGCATGCCCGCCTTGCTGTTGTGGCAGGATTCGCACTTTTCGATTTTCTGCCCCTCGACGTAGGAAAGCCGTTTCCCCTCCTCGGTCTTGCCGTGGTGGCAGGTTTTGCATTCCAGGCGGGCTTGGTGGGCACCGTGGGGGAAATAGGCCGGTTTTGCCGGGTTCGCTGGATCGATGGTCGACTGCAGGGTGAGTTCCGGCGACCCCTTGTCGGCACTGGTGGCCTCGCCCAGAGAACAGGGGATACAACAGAATGCCACGAAAACGCCGCAAATCAGCGTTTTTTTCATGACCAACCTCCTCGTTGCGACTCGTTTGCTTCAGAAATGAACACAATGCCTGCACTGGGCACGTTATAGCGTGACGGCCGAAGGATTGTCAAGGCGACAAGAACGCATCCGTTGTTTCTTCGCGCCGGTCATCCCCGCGCGACGCCTCAGGCCGAACCGTAACTGTGGAGACCGGACAGGAGGAAATTCACGCCGAAATAGGTAAAGAAAACCGCGATGAAGCCGAGGATCGCCAGCCAGGCGATGCGCCGGCCGCGCCATCCCCTGGTGAAACGGGCATGCAGGGTCAGGGCGTAGAGAAACCAGGTGATGATCGACCACGTTTCCTTCGGGTCCCAGCTCCAGTAGGTGCCCCAGGCTTCGTTGGCCCAGACCGCGCCGGTGATGATGCCGGCCGAGAGCCACATGAACCCGAAGACGATGGTTTTGTGGGTCAGGTCGTCGATCACCTGCACCGACGGCAGGGCATCGGTCATGCCCCGGCCGCTTCGGTTCGGTCTGGTTGCCGCCGATTGCTTGAGGAGGTACATCAGGCCCAGACCGCCGGCCACCGCAAAGGCCGCGTAGCCGATGAAACAGGTCACCACGTGGGCGATCAGCCAGTTCGATTGCAGGGCGGGGATGAGGGGGTTGATCTGGGAATCGATCCGGTCGGAAAACGAGGCGTACGCCATGGCCATGGCCACGCAGGGCATGACGAAGGCGCCCATGATCCGCGTCTTGAACCGGTATTCCAGCGCCAGGTAGAAACAGGAGGTGCACCAGGCGAAGAAGACCAGCGATTCGTACATGTTGGTCAGCGGCGCATGGCCGACCCCCAACTGATACGACTCGTGCCAGCGCAGGCCGATGGCCGCGGTCTGGGCGCAGGTGCCGCCCAGGGCCAGCAGCGTGCCGACCAGGCCGATCCGTTCGACTTTGAAGAGAAAGAGGCCGAGATAAAAGGCAGCGGCCAGAAGATAGGCAATCATGGCGATGCCGAAGAGTTGCGAACTGTCCATAGGGTCTATCCGTTGCGCGGCAGGTAGTTGACAGAAGGGAAATACTCAGGTGTTGCTGTCCAACTTGTTGATAAGTTGAGCGAAATTATTTTCAAACCCTACTTTGTTTTTGTTGGCGTCGCCAGCGAAAAGAAGGTGGCAGCCTGTTTCGTCCGGTTGCATGTACACATAGATTCGCCGGTGCGACAGGAAAAAGGCGATGTACAGCCCCACCAGCATGAGCAGGCAGCCGCCGTAGACCAGCCAGACCCCCGGGTCCTTGGTGGCCTGCAGGCCGGTGGCGTACCGCTGGCCGATGGTAAGAAGATAGATGCCGGAAGGCCGCTCGATGGCCGCTTCCTGGTCGGCGTTCACCCAGAAAACGGAGGGCTCGCCCTGATTGTCGGTGAACCATATTTTCAGGCGCCGCGTCACCTCGCCCTGGCTCTCCCGGTTGATGATGCCGTAGCTGACACCGCCCTCGGGCCAGTCCATCTGCCGGGCCGCGGAGATGCGCGCGGTGGTGGCGGCGCTCCCGTCCTGTTTCTTCAAGGCAACCCGATACTCCTGAAACGGCTGATAGCTCGACTGGTAGAAGGTGACGCCCTTGTAGGTCAGCGGTCTGTTGACCTCGATGTCGGTGGTCTGCACCGGCGCGCCGCCATCGAACACCGTCACTGTCGAGCGGTAGGTCTTCGGCATGCCGTTGCCGTAATACTCGATGGTGAAGTCGTCGCAGCGCAGGGCAAAGCCGAGATCGAGGCGCTCGCCCCCCTTGTGCGCGAAGATATGGGCGGTGCGCTCGCCTTCCGGCAGCATGACCGAGCCCTTGAAGGCGAACAGCGGGTTCCGGAAGACCTTGTGCGCCACCGCCGAGGAGCCGAGCAGGGCACCGGCCAGGATGACCAGGATGGAACAGTGGACCACATAGACGCCGAATCGGCTCCACTTGCCTTTTTCCGCGCAACAGAGCAGGCCGGGGTTCAGCGGCGCCGTGCGGGCATGCCAGCCGTGCCGCCGCAGCAGCGTCGTCACCCGGGCGGCTGCCGCGGGCACGTCTTCGACGAGGTGGCGCTCGCTGCGCAGGGGAAATTTCTCCAGTTGCTCGGGAGCGATGGCCAGGCTGTCCCGGCGGACCAGGCGGATGACCTGGGGAATGCGGTCCGCGCTGCACACGATCAGGTTGACGGCGAACAGGGTGAGCAGGCCGAGAAACCACCAGGAATTGTACATGTCCGGGATGTCGAGGAGCTGGAAGAACCGGGCCGTGGCGGCGCCGTACCGCTCGACGTAGAAGGCGGCGGGATTGTTCTGGGGCACAATGGTGCCGATGATCGAGGTGCTGGCCAGAAGACAGAGCAGGAACAGGGCGAGCTGGACTGAGGCGAACAAACCGAGAGAAGCGTTCTTCTTTGTCGTGGTCATGGAATGCAGCGAAAAATCCTGTGCGGGAGGGGGTGTGTTGCCTGGGAAAAAAGCCGGTATCAGAATTGAACTCTCTCCTTAGCATGAACGGTGCGCAACTGGCAACCGACAATCGCGGCGATGCGACGAAAAGGTCACTCCGTAGGAGTGATCGTGCCGGCCTCGCCCCGAATCAGCAGCGAGGCATTGGGGATCACCGCCATGGTGCCGGCGGCCATGGCCCGGCGGTCCGCCTCTTCCAGGCGTATGCGGCTCACGCCTATCCGGCGGCAGAGTTCGCTGTCCAGGGCCGTGAGCAGGTGGATGTGAATCCGTTCCGTCTTGGTCATCAGGGCCAGGGCCGTGCCGCCGTTGCCGCTGTAGTGCCGCGCCAGGTGGGCAAAGGCCGCCTTGCGTCCGCCCATCTCGAAAGAGGGGAGAAAGGTGGTCGAGCCGATGCCGTCGGCACATTCGGCCAGAAGGATCAGGGTGCCGCCTTCGCGGACAAAGGCGGCGGCGTTGTCGATGGCCTTGTGGGCCTGGATCAGATTGATGTCCTTGGGAAAACCGCCGGCCGAGGCCAGGACGAGATCGTACGACCCGGCGTTGTCGATCCGATAGAGGGCGTCGTGCTCCCGGCAGACGGCGAGAAAATCGGTGGCGGTTGCGCCGAAGCGGTAGGTGGCGACTCCCCCTCGGCTGTCGAGCAACCCGTGGATGGACAGATACGGCGGTAGGAGACAATCGATTTCGGCCAGATCCTCGGCCAGGGGATTGCCGGCCAGTCGGCCCGGACGGCAGCCGGCTGCCAGGGTACTCCGGTCGGTGTCGAGAAAGAGGCGGTGGTTTGCATAAATCGCTTCCTGCTCGCCCAGGCCGGGAAAGAGGAGCTTGCGGCCGCCGCCGAAGCCGGCGAAATAGTGGTGGGAGATGGCGCCCACGGTCAGGATCAGCCCGGCTTCGAGCAGATCGGCGCGGATGCGGACCGGCGTGCCCCGGCTGGTGCGCCCCAGCTCGGCAAACCGCGTCGGCGCGGCGCACCGGTGGTGGACAAAGGGAAAGTCCGCGTAGATCGGGCCGTAGGCGGCCAGCGATTCGGCCTCGCTCTGCGGGGCATGGGTGCCGTAGGCGATGCGAAAGCAGATGCGGGAGCGCGCCGCACCGTGCTCCCGGCAGAGCGCCTCGACCAGCCAGGGCAGGGCCGTGGCATAGCCGCACAGCCGGGTCTTGTCGGCCACGACGATGACGATGGGACCTGTCGGCAGCGGCTGCGGCAACAGCCGGCGCAACCCTTCGCAAAAGGCGGCCTGGCTCACCTCGGGTTGCGGCTCGCGGATCGTCAGGATATCGGCGTCTGTCGGCACGGCGCAGTCGAGTTGGCCCCTGCCGTAGCGCAGGGAGACGGTCCGGACGCCGCTCATGGCTCCGATTCGGTCAGGGCCTGCTGGAGCAGTTCCAGGGTGTGCACGGCCCTGACGGGCAGCCCGGCCCGGTCGATGATGTCCTGTAACTGGAGGATGCAGCCGGGGCAGGCGCTGGCGATCACCGTGGCGCCGCTGGCCGCGAGCCCCGCCAGCTTGCGGTCGCCGATCGCCCGACTCAACTCGGGATGGGCGGCGGTGAAGGTCCCGCCCAGGCCGCAGCAGAGGCCGGCGTCCTCCATCTCGACGAAATCCGCCTGCGGCAGGGCGCGGAGCAGCTCGCGCGGTTCGCGGGTGATGCCGGCGGTGCGCAGGTGGCAGGGGTCGTGGTAGGTGACGGTGAGGCGCTGCGGCCATTTCGGCAGGGCCGCCAACTGTGCCGCCATTCCCTGTTGGTGGAGGAAGACATGGATATCGACCAGTTGGGCGGGCAGGGGCCGGCCCGTTTCCGCGGCGTAGCCGGCGAGCATGCCGCGGCAGGAGGCGCAGGCGGTGAGGATGCAGTCGAAGTCGCGGTCGGCAAAGGCCTTGTTGTTGGCCGCCGCCAGGGTATGGACCAGCGGGCCGTTGCCCGAGGAGAGCGCCGGCATGCCGCAGCAGCCCTGGGTCCGGGGCAGGTACACCGAACAACCGAGCCGGTGCGGCAAACGCACCAGGATCTCACCGACCTGGGGATAGAGGTAGGTGAGGGCGCAGCCGGCGAAGATGCCGACCGTCGGTCGGGCTGGATCGCCCTCCAGAAATTCCGGCACGCGGGCGAAGAGCGTGCGTTCCGGCAGGGGCGGCAGGCTGCGCCCCTTCAGCGCCGTTGGGGCGAACCGCAGGCGCAGGCCGCTGGTTGCCGGGATTTTCTTGAACAAAACCGGGGCGAGCAGGTCCGCGCCCTTGACCAGGGAGGCGAGGAGCGGTTTGGAACCGGTGAGCGCGGCCACCCCCTTGCCCAGCGGCGACAGGCCCTGTTCTTCGACGATCCGCCGCCGGAGGGCGGCGACGATGGCGTCGGTGGGCACCTTGTTGGGACACTTGGCCACGCAGGAGCCGCAGAGCAGGCACAGGCCGATCTCCTCGTGCAGCCGCTCGTCCAGGCCCGCCTCGCCGGCCAGCACCGCCGCCGCCAGCACGATCTTGCCTCGGGCCACCGAGCCCTCGCGCCCGGTTTCCAGGTACACCGGGCAGTGGGCCTGGCAGGCGCCGCAGCGCACGCACTGGGCGATCTCGTCCTGAAACTGTTCCAGCGGTTTGCCTTCAGCCATGGTCGGATGCGGACGGGTCGGCGGCAGGATCGGCCTCGCCGGCGGCTGCGGTCGTACCGTTCTCCGGAAAGATCTTGCCGGGGTTCATGATGTTGTTGGGGTCCAGGGCCTGCTTGACGGCCCGCATGGCGGCCAGGGTCGGCGGGTCCAGTTCCATGCCGATGTAGGGGGCCTTGGCCGTGCCGATGCCGTGTTCGCCGCTCACCGAGCCGCCGAGCCCGACGACGGTGCGGAAGATTTCGTCCAGGACCTGGTGCACCGTGGCGTCCATGCCGGGCTGGTTGAGATCGACCATGACATTGACATGGATGTTGCCGTCGCCGGCATGGCCGAAGTTGACGATCGGCACCCAGTACCGGGTCGAGAGGGCCTCCAGGGCGCGGATCATCTCCGGCACCCGCGAGCGGGGCACGACGATGTCCTCGTTGAACTTGTGGGGGTTGAGGGCGCGCAGGCTCGGGCTGACGCTGCGCCGCACCTGCCAGATGGCCTCAGACTCCCCGGCGGTTTCGGCCACCCGCGTCTCGAGGACGCCGAGCGGCCGGATGATGTCGAGGATTTTCCGGGCCTGGCCGTCGAGCAGGGCGCGGTCGCCGTCCACCTCGATGATGAGCACCGCCCGGCAGTCCGGGGGCAGGTCGAGGTCGGTGGCGCGGCGCACGCAGTCGATGGCCGCGCCGTCCATGAACTCCAGGGTGGCGGGGATGATCCTGCCGCGGATGATGGCCGAGACCGCCTGGGCGGCGCCGTCGATGGCGGCGAAGGCCACCAGCATGGTCTTGCGGGCCTCGGGCTTGGGCAGAAGGCGGAGGATGATCTGGGTGACGATACCCAAGGTCCCCTCCGAGCCGACGAAGAGCCGGGTCAGGTCGTAGCCCACCACGTTTTTCATGGTGCGGCCGCCGGTGCGGATGACGTTGCCCGTGGGGGTGACCACGGTCAGGCCGAGGACATAATCCCTGGTCACGCCGTATTTGACGCAGCGCGGACCGCCGGCGCATTCGGCGATGTTGCCGCCCAGCGTGGAAAAATCCTTGGAAGCCGGGTCGGGCGGATAGAAGAGCCCGAGCCGTTCCACTTCCCGCTGCAGGCGTCCGGTGACCACCCCCGGCTCGACCACGGCGATCAGGTTGTCGGTGTCGATCTCCAGAATCCGGTTCATGCGGGTGAGCACCAGGACGATGCCGCCCCGGACCGGCAGGCTGCCGCCGGTGAAGCCGCTGCCCGCCCCCCGGGGCAGGATGGGAATCCGCTCCTCGTTGGCCAGGCGGACGATCCGGCTGATCTCCTCGGTGCCGCCGGGGTGGATCACCACATCCGGCAGGCACTGGCGCTGGGTGGCGTCAAACGAGTGGGTGATCCGGTCCACCGTGGCGACGGAAACGTGTTCCGGTCCGACGATGTCGGCCAGTCGGTGCAGGATATGCTCGGCCGGCATGGGCATCCTTCTCGTCCTCCTGCGCCTAGGCGCCGCCTTCCTTGGGGAGATGCACGGTCATCTGCGGGAAGGGAATCTCCCAGCCGTTGGCGTTGCAGCAGTCCACGCACCACTTGGCCAGGGCGCGTTCGATCCGCCGGTAGGCCGGCGCCATCTCTCCCTTGAAATCCCCCATGACGGCCACGTCCAGCGAGGAGGGCCCGGCCTGGAGAAAATCGACATTCAGGCTGAGACAATCCTCCGCGTAGCCGTGTTCCTCCATCTTCTTTTGGATGAAGTCCTTCAGAGTTTCCAGCACGGTGGTGGTGATGTCAGCCTGCAAATCGTAGGAAAGGCCGAACACCACCCGCAGGTTGAAGTTGCGGGACAGGTTGGAGGGCGATTTGCCGAGAAAGGTACTCGTCTGGTAGACCGTCCGGCGGCCGCCCATCTCGACCACCTCCACCTGCTCGTGGGAGAGGCTGACCACCTTGGCGAAGGGTTTGCCGTCGATGGCGATCCAATCGCCCCGTTTGCAGGGAAACCACGGCTCGTCGGCATGATAGGGCCGGGAAACCAGGCCGATCATGTTCTCGACCGGGATGCGCAGGTACATGCCCAGCGCCGGATTGTGCAGCTTGCAGAAGACGTTGAGCGCCTCGATCCTCCAGGGCACGCCGTTGTAGACCACCCGTTCGCCCTCGCGGATCGACCCCATGTTGAGCAGGAGCCGTACCTGCTGCCACATCTTGGGCAGGGTCTGGCGCACCGCCCAGACCATACCGACCAGGAGAATGATCGCGGCGCTGAGCAAAAGCCAGTCCTCGGCGATATAGAGCACGAAAATAAGGCCGAAGATGGCGGAGGCCACCGAGAAGATCTGGAAAAAGATGTCGAGAATGCGGACATGAAGCGGGCGCTGCTCCTTGCGGGCGCCGGGGATGATGAAAAAGAGCAGGCGGGCGAACAGGCGGCAGGCCAGGAGGATAGCGGCGAAGGCCAGCACCGCGATCAGCAGGTACCAGCCGCGATCGCGGAAGAACTCCCGCACCGAGTTGCCGGAGCTTTCGAACAGCGAGACCTCCTTGTCCTCCAGCTTGGTCAGTTCTCTCTGGGCCAGATCCAGCTTGCTGCCAATCCGTTTTTCGACATTCTGCCAGGCGGGCAGCAGTTCGCCGAGATAGGTCTTGATGGCGGGATTCTCGGTTTCGGCGATCAATGTGTTGAGATGCCCGACCGCCCCGCGGGCCGTGGCCAGTTGCTGGTTGTAGTCGTCGATGGTTTCCTTGAGCTCGGTCTTCTGCCGGGCCCGGGCGGTAAGCTGCTTCAGCTCCTTGATGCTCGGTTCGAGCAGGGTGGTCAGCTCGTCCTTCCAACTGAAGGTGACCTTCTCCTGGGTGTCGAAGACCTGGGGAGAGACCCCGGTGGCGATCCGTTCAAAGTCGACGGTGGTTTCGGCAAGCTGTTTGTCGAGCTGGGTCAGTTCCTCCTGGAGGTCCAGCTTCTCCGACTCGGATGTACTGGCTTTCTGTTTTTTCGAGACGACGACGATCTGCTGCCTGATGTTTTTCTGCAACTCGATCAGGGCGGTGAGCATGTCCAGGGTGTCGCTGGAGCGCTGTTCCTCCTCCTGCTGCATCAGCTTTTTGGCGAGCATCGACTCGATGACGATCTCCGGCTCGGCAGCCTCGGAAGAAGCGGCATATTCCCGGCGGATACCGGCCAGCAGCGGCGGGGTGGCGGTCACCTGGCGCAGCGTCCTGAGAGACGGGAACAGGTCGAGATAGAGCGAGGCCTGCTGTCTGACCGTCCACGCATCGTCAACCGCGGCGGCCAGCAGAGGGGGAACGGCGTTGCCCGGGCCGACCTGCCTGGCGACCTGATTCTTGGCGCGCTGGTTCGATCGGGCGTTTTTTTTCACCGGTGCCTCGGCGCCGGCAGCGGGTGCGGCCGCAGCCTTTTTCTGCACGGCCGCCGGCGGCTTGCCGTTCTGCTCGACCGGGCGGGGCTGCGGCTCGTCGGGTCGGAGGGGGACGGGCGAGGACGGCAATGCCGGAGACGGTGCCGGCAGAGGCAGCCACTCGGGCTTGGCCGCCGGCGGGGCAGCGTGTCCCCGGGGATGCAGCAGCGGCGGCGGCACGGGCCGGTCCGGAGGATTCGTCGTTTCTTCGGCAGTGGCGGTGAGCACGAAGGCCAGGAGGAGAATGCAGGAAAACAGGAATCTACGCATGTCGGGGCTGTGCGGGGCGGAAGGGGTTCGAGGTATGGCGCGGACGCGGGGCAGCGGACATCAGGGAGACAGCCGTTCGATGGTCCAGCCCGCGTCGCTGCGGGTGTAGAGGAAGCGGTCATGCAGGCGGCTGGTCTGGCCCTGCCAGAACTCGATGCTGTCCGGCCTGACCCGAAAGCCGCCCCAGAAATCGGGCAGGGGAACTTCCCCCTTGAGGAATCTGGTTTTCATGTGGGCCAGCTCCATCATCAGCATCTGGCGCGAGGAGAGCACCGAACTCTGCCGGGAAATCCACGCGCCCAACTGGCTGTCCCGGGGCCGGCTGGCAAAGTAGCGGGCCGATTCGGCCACGCTGATTTTTTCGGCCCGGCCGGTGACGGTCACCTGGCGGGCCATGCCGATCCAGGGAAAGAGCAGGGCGACCCGGTGGTTCTCGCCGATCTGCCGGGCCTTGCGGCTCCGGTAGTTGGTAAAGAAGACAAAGCCGTCGCGGTCGAAGATCTTGAGCAGGACGGTGCGCAAGGTCGGCTGGCCGTCCGTGCCCGCCGTGGCCAGGGTCATGGCGTTGGGCTCGGCCAGCCCGGCGGCGCAGGCCTCGTTGAACCAGGCGGTGAACTGGTCGAACGGGTCGGGGGCCATCATTTCCCGGCTCAGCACCGGGCAGGTGTATTCTTTGCGCAATCCCTTGATGTCCATCTCTTGCCTCCGTCACCGCAGCAAAATACGCTGTCCGCCCCCACAAATCAACCCCCTTCTTGGAGCAAAGCGTCGTGCCGCAGGCCACGGCGGCATAGCCGTGCATCGGGCGTACCGGAGCAGTGACACGGGTACGGGTTCGGGAAGGAGAAAAACCCTGACAGGCGGGAAAATCAGTCGGCGGTCATGGCCGCCAGCATGGCGGGCAGGGCCGAGGCGCTCGGCTCCTGGACGAAGAAACCGCGGCCGCTTTTCTCGGCCAGTTGGGCAAAGGGATTGGTCTCGATGTTGACATCGACGATGATTCCTCCCTGCCGGTGGACTTCCAGGGCGACCTGATTGGGCAGATTGGTGGCGCCGGCAGTGCCGACCACGATCAGCAGCGCGGTCTCGCGGGCCGCCTTGAGCGAGCTGTAGAAGTGATAGTGGTGCTCGTTGTAGCTCTCGTCGAACAGGAGGATGTGCGGCCGCGAACGGGCCCCGCAGAGCGGGCAGCGGAGCAGTTCCCGGTCGCTGTCGGTCAGGTGCGTGTCTTTTGTTTTCGGCCGGACCGCCGGCGGAATGGGATAGACCGCCTCGCTGCACTCCAGGGAACAGCGCATGTGGTTGATGTTGCCATGGATCTGGTAGGTGCGCTCCGGGGAATTGCCGGCCCGGAGATGGAGCCCGTCGACGTTCTGGGTGATCAGGGCGAAGCGGTCGCCGAAGCGCTGCTCCATCGCCACCAGGGCCCGGTGGCCGGGGTTGGGTTCGGCGGCCCGGCACACGCCCATGCGGTACAGATACCATTTCCACACCTCGTCCGGCTGATGGGTGAACATCCAGAAGGTGGCCATTTCCTGGGGCTGGTAGACCTGGGAGCCCACGGTCCAGTACCCCTCGGGGCCGCGAAAGGTGGGAATGCCGCTCTCCGCTGAAATCCCGGCCCCGGTCAGGACCGTGATCCTGCCGGTCCCCTGGGCTGTCTTTCGCAGAACAGTGCGCACGGCTTCGTGCATGGGCTCGTCTCCTCTGGCATGGGGGCGCCCGCGATGCCTGTGCCGGCATCTGGGAGCGGTGAGTGGTGACTGACGATGAATGAAGTACAGAAAAACAACTTTTTCAAGGGAATTTCGTCGTCGTCGGCCGCAGGTTCGGGAGGGGGAAGGCAGGCACGCGGCAAGAGACCGGTGCCCATCGGCGCGCAGATATGGTACAGTGTGGTCGGAACGCTGGTCACATTGGCTCAACACGAGGTGCACCATGAAAGGTCTTTTGCTTGCGGCAGCGGTTTTTCTGCTGGCCGGAACCGGTTGCGTGGCCTATTACGACGAGCCCTACACTTACGGTTCGTATCCGTATTACTACACCACGCGTCCTTATTCTTATCCCTGGTGGCCTTCCTGGTATTATTCACCGTATCCGTGGTACAGGGGCCCCGCTTATGGGTATGGGGTTGCGCCGGGATGGCCGTATTATTATCCGGGTTTCTCCTTCGGCTACCGTTCCTGGCATTACCCCCGTGGTCATTATTACCATGGCGGTCCCGGCAGGCCGCCACGCTTCGACGGGCAGAGAGGTCCTCGCCCCGGCGGTCCTGGCGGTCCCCGTCCCGGCGGCCGCCGCTGACAACGAACGCGGAGGGCCGCAAGATCCGGCACCAGCCCATGGCGGCTCTCCCTGCCGGCAGGAGTCCGCCGCGCCTCGCGGTCCGGCTCTTTTTCGGCCTGCCGTTCCCTCCGATTCCCCCACCCCTCTGACAATCCGACCGGTCATGCTCGACAGTGCAGCTTCGCTCCGCCTCAAACTTCTCCGTTTCCCGCCGATCATCGGCGTCATCTACATCCACGGCTACAACACCGTCATCGGCTATGCCGGCGGCACGGTGGGCACCGCCGACGTCAACGGTTTCACCAATTGGGTGCGCATCCTCATCTCGGAGGGCATCGCCCGGATTGCGGTGCCTTTGTTTTTCCTGATGTCGGGCTACCTCTTTTTCGCCACCTTCCACTGGTCAAAACAGACCTATTGGCGCAAGATCGCCACCCGGCTGCGCAGCCTGTTCGTCCCGTTTGTCTTCTGGAACCTGGTGGGCATGGCCTTTTTGGCCCTGGTTCAGGCCATTCCGGCCTTCCGGCCCTATTTCACCGGCGCGGGCAAGATGATCGCGGACTATGACCTGCCGGAATATTTCACCGCCCTGTTCGGGGTGCACGGCTATCCCGTTGCCTACCACTTCTGGTTTATCCGCGACCTCATGCTGCTGGTGCTGCTGGCGCCGGTGCTGGCGGTCATGGTCCGCTTTCTGCCCATCCCGTTCTTCCTGGCGGTGTATCTGTGCTGGGTGACCGAAAGTTGGCCGATCTACGCCCCGGCCGCCGTGGGCGTGCTCTTTTTTTCCGCCGGCGCCTTCTGCGGCATCAAGGGCCGGAACCTGTTTGCCCTGGACCGGTTCGGCACGGCCATTGTCCTGGTGTATCTGCCGATGCTGATCGCCGACGTCATCTGGTATGAGGACTGGTTCAACATCTATATCCACCGGACCGGACTGATCGCCGGGGTGCTCGTCACCCTCTATCTCACCAAATTTGCCGTGCGCAGCCAATGGCTGTGCCACGCCCTGCTCGCCCTCGGCGGCGCCAGCTTTTTCGTCTATGCGGCCCACGAACCCCTGCTGGGCATCCTGCGCCTGTTGGCCTACACATACATTCCCCTGGACGGTCCCTATACCGTGCTGATCCTGTACCTGACCATCCCGGTGGTGGTGATGGCCCTGCTGGTGTGCTGTCATCGCCTGCTCAGGGATGTGTGCCCCGGCCTGCTCGGCGTGATCACCGGAGGCCGCTGAAGGCGGCGATACGGCGCGCAAACGAAAGAAGGAGAAGCGAATGCGGTGGTGGGGCAGATGACCGGGAGTCCGCGGGGGATGGTCGCCAAGCCTTCCGGTGTCTCGGGATGGCGCTGGAATCCAACCGAACGGCTCGCCGTCCACGGTCGGCTCAATAAGGGTGAAGCTGCGGCCAGTACCGGCCAGTCCGAACACCGGTCACATGGCTTCATGAACACGTGCTCGGATAGGGAAAGAAACGATATGCCCACCCGGTGGGTAGGCGCGCTGCGTGTTGGCTTCATGCCGGCAGCGCCGGCAGCCGGCCTAGCCTTGTCCGCGCCCGGAGGCGTCCGGTTGTCCGCCGGCTTCGCCGTGGATCTTGTGCAGATGAACCGGCGCGGCCTTGCGGCGCAGACGCAGGTTGAGCATCTCCACGATGAACGAAAAGGCCATGGCGAAATAGAGATACCCCTTGGGCATGGCGTGGCCGGTGCCTTCGGCGACCAGAGCGACCCCCACCAGGACGAGAAAGGACAGGGCCAGCATCTTGACGGTGGGATGCTGTTCGACAAACTCGCCGATGGGGGCGGCGGCGAACATCATCACCCCGATGGCCAGGACGATGGCGGTGATCATGACCCAAAGATGGTCGGCCAGTCCCACTGCGGTGATCACCGAGTCGAGCGAAAAAATGATGTCGATGATGGCGATCTGGCCGATCACCAGGGGCAGGTGCGAGGCCAGGTGCCTGGGGCCGCGGTTCTCCTCGCCGCCCTCGAGGCTGCCGTGGATTTCCATGACCGCCTTGTAGATGAGGAACAGACCGCCGAGCAGGAGAACCAGATCGCGGCCGCTGACCGGGTGGTCCAGCACCGCAAACAGCGGCGTCACCAGCTTGGCCAACCATGCCACCGACATCAACAGGACGATGCGGGTGCCCATGGCCGCCAGCAGGCCGAACTGCCGGGCAAAGGGGCGTTTGTGCTCCGGCAGCTGTCCCACCAGCAGGGTGATGAAGACGATGTTGTCGATGCCCAGCACGATCTCGAGAACGGTGAGCGTGAGCAGCGAACTCCAGATGCCGATGTCGAATATCCAGTCCATACCGTCGTCTTGTCGTTTTTTTTCCTGCCATGGCAAGCCCCGGCGGCCAAGCCGCACAGGGCGAACGGGAATGTCGCCTTATCGGTCCTCGGGGAGGGAGGAAGCCGCATCGGGCTCGTCCTTTTGCCTGAAGCGGATGGCGTGCCCGAACACATAGGTACAGATCGGCACGCCCAGGATCAGGCCCCAGAAGTCGAACAGCTTGCCGCCGATGGTGAGAATAATGAGGATGATCACGGAGTTGATCCGCATGTACGATCCGTAGATCCTCGGATTGAGGATGTAGCCTTCGATGAGATGGATGATGGTGATCAGCAGGATGGCCAGGAACATGACCTGCAACCCCTCGGTTTGCAGGGCGATCAGGCAGATGGGGATGGAGCTGATGAACACCCCGATCACCGGAAAAAAACTGCAGAAAAAGACGATCACCGACAAAAAGGCCATGTGCTCGCCCAGACCGAGCAGGCTGATGCCGATGGCGGTCAGGAAGGAGTTGATCATGGCGATGATCAGTTGCGCCTCCAGCGCCTTGCCCAGGACCTGGGAAAAATCGCGGATATTGCCGGCCACGCTCCGGTAGATGAACCGCAGTTTGGTCGATTCCAGTTCCCGGACGCTGGCCCCCAGCTTGGGCAGGTCGAGCACGATGAGAAAGGAAAACAGCAGGGAGAGGAGAAAGGCCGAGGTCACGGAGGCGATCTTGCCGCCGATGTTGCCGAGCGTTCCGAACACGTGGTTGACGTTCTGCACCCCGCCGGCCTCGCCCAGGCGAAGCAGTTGCTGCAGCATGGATGCGGTGGGCGAGTGCTTCAATCCTTTTTTTTCTCCCGGTTCCGGCGCGTTCTGCTCCTGCCTGCCGGCGAGTTCCGGCACGAGTTCGCCCAGCAGGGGGTAGCGCGTGCTCAGGCTGAACAGTTCCTGGTCGACCCGGTAGAGATAGGTGGTGAACTGACTGGCAAAAACCTCGGTCTGTTTTTTCACCTTGGGCACCAGGAAGATACCGGCCGCGGTCAGGATGCTGAGCAGCAGCAGGGCCACGAGCACCACCCGCACGATTCTGTTGTTGATGCGGGATTCGAGGCGGTTGACGCTGCGCGCCTGGATGTAGGCAAAGACAAAGGTGAGGAACAGCAGGAGAAAGAAGGAGCGCAGCAGGTAGATGAGGCCGAAGAACAGGCCCCAGACCATGACCGTGGCGACGTGGGGGAGGATCCGGTCCCAGGGGTGGGGCAGGAGGTGGAACGGGTTCTCGTGGTGGCTCATGGAAGAAAAGGGAGGCTGGGGCCGATTCCGTTGACGATGCGAAGCCATTCCCCCGTGCGATCAAGCGGCGGGCCGGTCCCGCGAAAAAAAAGCGTTGCCCCGCCTGCTACCCGCTTATGCGCACAAGGCGGTCTCTGAACGTCCTTATCTTAATGACGCGGACAGGGTCTGTCCATTCAGATTTTTTCCAGTGCGGTCTTTCGGGCGTGATTGAGATTTATCCCTCCGAATTTACTCAGCATTCTGTAGTAGACCGTGTCCGGGACATACTCGCGGACCACCTGTTCCCAATCGTCCGATCCCACCAGCCCCTTGATCAGGCTGGAACTCACCTCCACCAGGTAGCGGGGGGACATCATGAACAGGGTCTGGATGGTATCGGTCATGTTGCCGTTGACGTAGCGCATGCCGCGCTCGTAGGTATAGTCTTTTTCGTTGCGGATGCCGCGCAGGATGTAATCGGCTCCGATCGACTCGGCGTATTTGACCAGGAACTTGTTTTCGAAGTGCACTACCTCGACATTGTCGAAACGGGCGCATAGGTCTTCAAGCATCTCCAGGCGTTCGTCCAGGGTAAAGCAGTACTCCTTCTGTGAATTCTGGCCGATCGCGACATAAAATCTGGTGAACAGGCGCGCTCCCTGTTCGATCATCCACAGATGGCCGTTGGTCGGAGGATCGTAACTTCCAGCATAGATTCCTTTCATTGCAAATCCTGTAGCGTACGTTGTGGATGTTGGCCTGACGGTGCAGGCCGCCGCGCTTGGACAATCGCCCTCGGGCCGGTGGGCGGCGGGGAGGCCGGACGACATGCCGGAAGGTGCTCAGCTATAGCAAACAGGGTTGTTTCCCGTCAATATTATATTCCGGTGAGGACGCATTAGAGAAACATTTATGTCGTCCCGGCCCGAGAAACGGCCGCTCCGGGGCGGATCGGCGCCGGCTGCGGCGGGCGCGCGCACCCGTTTTTTTTCGCTTCCGGAACGACGGCGCTCCGGACAGGCCGCCGGTGCCGCCGCAGTTTTCCGGAAGAATCCCGGAACGCACCGCCCGGATGCCATCCGGATTCCCTCTTGTGGAACCGCGAGGAGTTGAGTAATGTTTTCATCAGGTTGGACAACGGGCGGTTTGCCGGGTCCTCTTTCCCGCAGGAGGGATTCGGGGACGGGACCGGTTGGCTTGCCGCACATGGGAATTATGGTCGAAAATCTTTGTACACGTCAGGTGAAGGAGGAACAGAGATGGAAAGAAACAGTGTGCGTGTTGGACTTGCTTTTCTGCTGGCGGTGCTGTTGTCGTTCGCCGTTTCCTGCACCACCCCGGCCGGCAGGAGTGCCGGCGATGTGGTTGACGATGCCACCATCACCACGGAAGTGAAGGCGGCCCTGTTGGCCGACAAGGAGGTGAGCGGCCTGGCGGTTTCCGTGCAGACGTTCAAGGGCGAGGTGGTGCTGACCGGCGCGGTCGATTCCCAGACGCAGGTCAAGCGGGCGGAAAAGATCGCCCGTTCGGTCAAGGGAGTGAGCAAGGTCAAGAACCTGCTCAAGATCAAATAAAAAGCACAAAACATCGGCCCGGCCGCTGATACCGGCCCGGCTCGATCCGGCTGAAACACAAACGGGGCTGCGCGCAGCCCCGTTTGTGTTTGTTTTCCCGATAGGACGACTATTCGTCCGTCTCCTGCCCGTTCTCTTCGTCCGGTGACGAACCGATGCCCGGCAGCGCCATGGGCGTGGGCTGCGGTTTTTTCGGCGTGCCGGTGATGTTCGTGACCTTGCGGACCGTGCGGGTGGCCACCCGTTTGCCCTTGGCGCCGACGCCCTTGATCAGCACCTCGTCGAGATCGAGTTCGACCGCGTTATGCTTGGCCCGTGCCGAGGGCGCCAGGCTGGCCCGAAGCCGCAACCCCTCCCTGCCCAGCAGCAGCAGGAGGATGGCCGAGCGCTTGTTCTCCTCGAACAGCCGGTATTCGCGGCCGACGATGAACTTGGGCATGGCGAACCGCTTGACGTAGGCTAGGTTCTCCGGGCCGTGGCGGTAGACCAGGTTGAACACCAGATCGTTTTTCACCACCCCCAGCCAGTGGACATCCGGGCCGACGAACAGCTTGTCCGGCACGTTGATCACCTTGTAGAGGCCGTCCTTGAAAATCAGCAGCAGGCGGTCGTACTCGGAGCAGCAGCATTCCAGATCGGCCGTCCCGACCTCGGCCTTGATCTTATGGCCGAGAAAGCCGGACTCCCGGTGATAGCCGACGGTGAGGTCGGCGGCGGCCGCGGCGCGGGCATCCACCTCGTCGAAGGCGCGCAGTTCGCTCTTGCGCGGGAACTGCTCGCCGTAGCGGGCCATCAGGTCTTCGAGATAGCCGATGGTGAAGCCGACCATGTCGGTCAGGCTCTGCTTGATCCGGGCGATCTCCTTCTCGATTTCCCGGAGTTCCTTCCTCTGGCGGTCGATGTCGTAACGGGAAATGCGCCGGATCTTGATTTCCAGAAGCCGTTCCACGTCCTCGGTGGTGATCTTGCGCTGCAATTCCTCGGCAAAGGGCACCAGCGACTGGCGGACGGTGGAGACCACCGCCTTGTAGTTGATCTTCTCCTCGATCTCCTTGTACAGGCGCTCCTCGATGAAGATCTGCTCCAGCTTGCGGGCGTGCCATTTCTCTTCCAGCCGGCCCAGTTCGATGCGCAGTTCCTTCTCCAGGTTGGTCTTGAGCAGGTCGGTGTTGCGCCTGAGCACCTCCTCGACCCTGTGCTGCCGGGGCAGGTTGTCCTCGATGGTCACCAGGCTGGGCGAGACGCTCAACTCGCAGTCGGTAAAGGCGTAGAGGGCGTCGATGGTTTCCTCCGCGAGCACGCCGCGCGCCAGCTTGATCTCCACCTCCACCTTCTCGGCGGTGTAGTCGTTGATCGAGGCGATTTTCAGCTTGTTGGCCTTGGCCGCCTTCTCGATGGATTCGATCAGATTTTGGGTGGTGAGGTTGTAGGGCAACTCGGTGATGACGATGGTCTTGGGGTCGGGTTGGGCAAGCCGTGCCCGGCAGCGCAGCCGGCCGTTGCCGTGGTCGTAGTCGGTGGCGTCGATGATGCCGCCTCGGGGAAAATCTGGGTAGAGGGTGAACTCTTCGCCGCGCAGACAGGCGATCTGGGCGGTAAGCAGTTCACCAAAATTATGCGGCATGATCTTGGTGGCCATGCCCACGGCGATGCCCTCGGCACCGAGCAGGAGCAGCAGCGGGATCTTGGCCGGCAGCCGCACCGGTTCCTGCATGCGGCCGTCGTAGGAGTCGATGAACTCGGTCAGGTCGCGGTTGAACAGGGTTTCGCGGGCCAGCGGCGATAGGCGGCACTCGATGTAGCGGGGCGCCGAGGCCTGGTCGCCGGTGAAGATGTTGCCGAAGTTGCCCTGACGGTCGATGAGGTAGCCCTTGTTGGCCAGGTTGACCAGGGCGTCGAAGATCGACTGGTCGCCGTGCGGGTGGAGCTTCATGGTCTCGCCGACCACGTTGGCCACCTTGTGGAAGCGGCCGTCGTCCATGTTGGCGAGCGTCTGCAGGATGCGCCGCTGCACCGGCTTGAGGCCGTCGTCCACGTCGGGGATGGCCCGTTCGCGGATGACGTAGGAGGTGTAGTCGAGGAAATTGGCGTCGAACAGCTGGTGCAGCTTGCCGCGCGGGGCTTCGGTGGTCTCGCTCATACCGGCCTCAGAATCAGGTGGTCCATGATGTACTGCTTGCGTTCCGGCGTGTTCTTGCCCATGTAGAAGCGCAGCACCCGGCTGACTTCGCTCAAGGAATCGAGCCGCACCTGTCGAAGCCGCATGTCCGGGCCGATGAACTGCTTGAACTCGGGCGGCGAGATCTCGCCCAGCCCCTTGAAGCGGGTGGTCTCGATGGCGCGGTCGCCCTTGCCCTTGGCCTTGAGCGCGGCGATGGCCTCGTCCATGTCCCGGTCCGAGTAGCAGTAGAAGGTCTTTTCCCGGTTGCGCACCCGGAAGATCGGCGTTTCCAGGATATAGACCCGCTCCTGCTTGATCAGCAGCTCGAAGTAGTGGAGGAAGAAGGTGAGCAGCAGGTTGCGGATGTGCAGGCCGTCGACATCGGCGTCGGTGGCCAGGATCACCTTGTCGTAGCGCAGGTCGGCGATCGACTCCTCGATGTCCAAGGCCTGCATCAGCGAGTACATCTCCTCGTTCTTGTAGAGCACGTCCAGCCGCTGGCCGAGCACGTTCATCGGCTTGCCCTTGAGCGAGAACACCGCCTGGGTCATGGGGTCGCGGGCGGACACGATCGAGCCGGCGGCGGACTGGCCCTCGGTGATGAACAGCATGTTCTCCCGGCCGGGCTTGGAGGCGTGTCCCCGCGAGGGATGATATTTGCAGTCTTTCAGATTGGGAATCTTGAAGGCGATTTTTTTGGCCTTGGCCTTGGCGTCGCGGCGCACCGACTGCAACTCGCGCCGTACCCGCTCGTTGCGCTGCACCTTGTCGACAAAGACCTCGGCGGTCTCCGGAAACTTGTAGAGGTGGGTGGCCACCGCGTCTTTCACGGCATTGACGATGCCGGCGCGGATGTCGGTGTTGCCCAGCTTGTTCTTGGTCTGCGACTCGAACACCGGCTCCTGCACCTTGACCGCCAGGATGCCGACGACGCCGTCGCGGACGTCGAGGCCGTTGAATTTCTTGCCGGTGAACTCGTTGATGCCTTTGAGGATGCCCTCGCGGAAGGCGGAGAGGTGAGTACCGCCCTCGCTGGTATAGGTGCCGTTGACAAACGAGAAGTAGGATTCGCCGTAGTCGTCGGTGTGGGTGAAGGCGAATTCGAGGGCCTTGTCGGCGAAATGGATCGGCGGGTAGAGCCGTTCGCTGTTCACCTCGCGGTCGAGCAGGTCGAGCAGGCCGTTTTTGGACAGGTACAGCTCGCCGTCGAGCGACAGGCCGAGGCCGGCGTTGAGGTAGGCGTAGCGCCACAGGCGCTGGTCCACATACTGGGGATCGAAGCGGTAGCCGGCAAAGATCTCCTGGTCGGGGAGAAATTCCACCAGGGTGCCGTTTTTTTCGGTGGTGTCGCCTTCTTCCTCGGTTTCGAGCAGTCCCTGGACGAAGCGGGCGGTCTTGTAGCGGCCGTCGCGGAAGGCGGTGACCGCGAAGCGGGTGGACAGGGCGTTGACCGCCTTGGTGCCCACGCCGTTGAGGCCCACGGAAAACTGGAACACCTCGGTGTTGTACTTGGCGCCGGTGTTGATCACCGACACACACTCCACCACCTTGCCCAGGGGGATACCGCGGCCGTAATCGCGCACCCGGCAGAGGCCGTCCTCGCCCACATGGAGGTCGATCCGCTTGCCGAAGCCCATGATGTACTCGTCGACCGCGTTGTCCAGGATTTCCTTCAACAGGATGTAAATGCCGTCGTCCGGATGGGAACCGTCGCCCAGCCGGCCGATGTACATGCCCGGCCGTTTGCGGATGTGTTCCAGCGAACTGAGCGTTTTTATTTTTGATTCGTCGTACTGGTGTTCGGTCATGGAGGTCGTGTGCTTCAAAGTGACCAAAAGCATGGTTGATTTATTGTTTAATCGATCGCAGACAGCGCGTCCGGTCCCATCGGTTTCACTCCATCATATGCACCCGCTCGCAGTCCGGGCAGATCCAGGTGGGGCCGTTGCTCATGCCCCATTTGTTTTCCTCGAAGCAATCCGGGCAGATCTGAAAGCCGCAGCCGCAGCTCCAACAGAAGGGTTTTTCCTTTTTGCAGCAGTGGCAGCGGAACTCTTTTTTCCGTCTCCGGCCGCGCGCCGGTTTGTCGGGCTGGTCTGCCATGATCGACTCACTCCGTGGGGGGCAGCAGTTCCTGTTCCAGCCAGCCAAGGTAGCCGGCGCCGCCGTCCACCACCGGTGCGGCCAGGATTTCGGGCACCTGGTAGGGATGGTCGGCCTGGATGGCCCGGCACAGCTTGGGAAAGAGATCGCGGCGCGACTTGATGGTACACACCTGTTCCTCCCCCCGTTCGATGGCGCCCTGCCAGCGGTACCAGGAGGTGCAGGCGCTGATCTGGACACAGGCGGCAAGCCGCTCCTCCAGCAGGCGGGCGGCCAGGCGCTCGGCGCTGGCCCGGTCGGGCAGGGTGGTGATCACCTGGATATAGGGCGTCATGGTATTCTCCGGAAAATGCAGGCGCAGGGCGGGCCCGGACCCACTCGGGCTGGACCAAACGGATAAATTGGACTATCTTACCAGCGCTTTTGCAAAAAGACAAATCTCACCGTTTCTTCCTCAACCCAAACAGGTGTCGTATGCTCTTTGCCGTGGATGTCGGAAACTCCCATACCGTGAGCGGTATTTACAAAAAAGGCCAACTGATGGGCAGTTGGCGGTTGCAGTCGCGCCAGGACCGCACCGCCGACGAGCTGGCCATCCGCTATCACGGCCTCTTCCAGATGGCCGGCATCAACCCGGACAAGATCACCGGCTTCATCATCGCCTCGGTGGTGCCGATCCTGGAGACGAGCTGGCTCCATTTCGCCCGCAGTTACCTGACCAAGCTCAGACAGCCGCCCCTGGCGGTCACCCACACCCTCAAGCTGGGGATGAAGGTAGCCACCGAAAACCCGTCCGAGGTCGGCGCCGACCGGATCGTCAATGCCGTGGCCGCCTGGGAGCGGTATCACGTCCCGCTGATCGTCATCGATTTCGGCACGGCCATCACCTTTGACTGCGTCAACGGGGTGCCCGAATACGTGGGCGGCACCATCCATCCCGGCATCGGCATCTCCCTCGATGCCCTGGCTACCCGCACCGCCAAGCTGCCCCGCCTGGACATCGACGTCACCCCGGACCAGCCCATCGGCACCACCACGGTCAAGGCCATCCATTCCGGGGCCCTGTACGGGTTCGGCGGCCTGGTCGACCGGATGGTGCAGGTGCTCAGCCAACAGCTGACCCCGGACCAGGAGCGGGCCAGAACCATCGCCACCGGCGGCATGGCCGGTCTGATCAAGCCCTACACCAGCACCATCGACGAGATCGACCTGGACCTGACCCTGACCGGCCTGCGCCTGATTTACCAGCTCAACTGCAAGGGCAAGGATGAACAGTCAGCCGATTTTGCCGCCTAAACTGCGCCGGGGCGACACCATCGGCCTGTTCTGCCCGGCCGGCCCGGTCCGCGATGCCGAACGGCTGCGGGCGGGGATCCGGCTGATCGAGGACCTGGGCTTTGCGGTCAAGATCCAGGGGCCGGCAACGCCCGCGGACGGCTACCTGGCCGACAGCGACGAGCAACGGGCCGCGCACTTGCACGAGTTGTGGCACGACGAGGAGATCAAGGCGATCGCGGCCATTCGCGGCGGCTACGGCTGCCTGCGCATGATCGAACTGCTGGATTGGGACCTGTTCCGGCGCCATCCCAAATTCCTCGTCGGTTTCAGCGACGTGACCGCGCTGCTGAATATTTTGGTGGACCGCGCCGGCCTGGTCGCGGTGCACGGACCGATGACCGCCACGCTCGCCCGGAGCGACGAGCAGAGCAGGGCCTCGCTTTTCGCCCTGCTGACCGGCACCTTCGAGGAGCGGCTCAAGCCCAAGGGAGTGGAGATTTTGCGCGGCGGCACCGGCCGGGGCCGGCTGGTCGGCGGCAACCTGACCACTTTGGTCCATCTCCTGGCCACCCCCTGGGAATGCTCCTGGGACGGCTGCATCCTGGTGCTGGAGGATACCGGCGAGCCTCTGTGCCGGCTCGACCGGATGCTGACCCATCTGGCCCTGGCCGGGCGGTTGCAGCGGCTGGCCGGGCTGGTGCTCGGCGATTTCGACCTCGGCCACGACGATCTGGCCAATGTGCGGCTCCAGGAGGCGGTGTGGACGCGGGTGCTGGAACTGGCGCCGCCCGGCTATCCGATCTGGGCCCGCTTCCCGGTGGGCCACCGGCAGCGCAATCTCGCCCTGCCCATCGGCATGGAGGCGGTGCTGGAATCGGATACCGGCACGCTGGCGTTGCTGGCTGCTTCGGTGACTCCGGCCTGAGGGAGGTGCATGCCCATGCTGCGACGTTTCGTCCTCACCATGTTCTTTCTTGTGCTGCTGCTGGCCGGTGTCCTGGTCAGCCTGGCGCCGCTTTTACTGCTCCGCCCCAAACTGGAGGCGCCCGTCTTTGCCATGGCGCTCTGCCTCTGGCTGGCGCTGGCGCTGCTGATACTGCTGCCGGCAGCCAACATGCTGCTGCGCAGGATCTGGTTTTTCCGGGGACAGGGCGAACCGGTGTCGCTCGACCAGTTGCGGCAGCGGCTGCTGACCGTCAACGCCATGGACTGCCCGGTGACGGCGCTGGCCAGGCGCAAGAAAATTATCTTCACCTGGCGCTATCGGGAACTGCGCTGGTGCGAGCTGTTCAGCCAATTGGGCAAAAACCGGCTTGACGAACTGCACTGCCGTTTCGATGCCGACCTCCGCACCGTCTACCTCTGCGACCGGGTGCGGGCCGCCGACTTCCTCATCTGCCCGGACCGGGTCAAAATCGGCCGGCGCCGCATTCCCCTGCCACTGCTGCGGGCGCGCATGAAACAGCTTGCCGCCATCGAGCAGTACGCAGCGCTGGCCGAGTACGACTACGCCTTCCAGGCTCGCGAGATCAAATCCCCGGTCCTGGGCACCATCCTGGCCAGCGGCTGGCACGTCCGCTACACCCTGTTCTGATTCCCGTTTCGGAAAGGGAGGACAGGCCGGGCCGATGGCTCGTCCCGGCCCGTGTTTTTCTGCTATTGTCGGTAGGCGACGATGTCCTCGATGGCCAGCACCGGCATGGCATGCTGCTCGGCAAAGGCGACGATTTCAGGCAGCCGGGCCATGGTGCCGTCCGGATTGGTCAGTTCGCAGAGCACGCCGGCGGGATTGAGTCCGGCCAACTGCATCAGGTCGACGGTGCCCTCGGTATGGCCGCGCCGCTGCATCACGCCGCCGGGCTGGGCCCGCAGCGGGAACACATGCCCCGGCCGCGACAGGTCCGCGGGCCGGGCGTTCTCCTGGATGGCGGTGCGGATGGTGGTGACTCTGTCCTGGGCGGAGACGCCGGTGGTCACGCCCTTGCGGGCCTCGATGCTGACGGTGAAGGCTGTGCCGTACTGGCTGGTGTTGCGATCGACCATCATCGGCAGCTCAAGCCGGCCGACCTGTTCGTCCGTCAGGCACAGGCAGACGATGCCACTGCCTTCGCGGATGAGCAGCGCCATCTGCTCGGTGGTGAGGTATTCGGCTGCGAAGATGAGATCGCCTTCGTTTTCCCGATGTTCGTCGTCGACCAGGAGCAGGCCCTGGCCTCGCTGCAATGCGGCCAGCGCGTTTTCGACCCGTTGTCTTGGATTGTTGCCGAAGCGGGATAAAAGGGACGTGTCGGTGGTCTGATTCATGGTTCCTCCTGTGGGATCAGTGACCAGAATCAGGGCGTGCGGGAACAACCGGCCCCATGCCGGTTTACTGGCATCGGACAGAGCGCGGCCCAAACTGCCCGCGTGGGGCAGCCGAGCCAGCCCCTGCGCACCGCAGGCGAAAAAAGCCGTGCGGTCCGGCAAGGGTTCTGCCGTCAACCGTATTCTCTCCCATCCGGACTGTCACCGTCGGCTCCGGAGTCGCACCGGATCTGCTTGACCCTGCTCGATGAGCAGGCGCTCGCGGGCTCGCCTTGCAGGCTTACCGCCGGTAGGGAATTGCACCCTGCCCTGAGAATGGCCGCACTATAAAGGAATCGCTACGGGGCAACAACAGGTATTTTGCGAAGATGACCCGCGGGGGAAAGCCATGTCTTGCTTCGATTCGACTCGACCAGTTTCAGAAGCGGCAGGAGAGAAAACGGTGCCGTGTTTCCCGTCGACCGGCCGCCTCACGGATCGGCCCGGATGAACAAAGACAATATCCGGGCGGAACCATTATTGATTCCGCCCGGATTCTTTGCATGTTTGAAACGACAGGGAGCAGCTAGAGGCTACCGTCAACCGCTTCACGGGGTAGGACGTTTTTCACATCGTAGACGACTGCGGCGGGTTTGCACATCCGACGGAGATCTGCGGCGGTCAATGCAGTGAATTCCCGGTGAGCTACGGCAAGGATGACGGCGTCGTAGCGGCCGTCAGCCAGGGTGTCGACCATGGCGCATCCGTACAGGCGGCGGGCTTCGTTCTGATCGACCCAGGGATCGTTCACTTCGACCCTGGCGCCGAATGTGTTCAATTCCGTGATGATCTCGATCACTTTAGTATTCCGCAGGTCGGGACAGTTTTCCTTGAAGGTGAGGCCCAGGATGAGGATATGGGCGTCGGTGACATGAATGCGCCGCTTGAGCATCAACTTGACCGTTTCCGAGGCGATATGGCGGCCCATGTCGTCATTGAGGCGGCGGCCGGCTAGGATCATCTCGGGGTGGTAACCGACTTCCTGGGCCTTGTGGGTGAGGTAGTAGGGATCGACTCCAATGCAGTGCCCGCCCACCAGACCGGGACGAAAGGGAAGAAAGTTCCATTTTGTGCCCGCTGCCTGCAACACCTCCAGGGTATTGATGCCGAGTCGGTTGAAGATCAAGGCCAGTTCGTTGATCAGGGCGATGTTGACATCGCGCTGGGTGTTCTCGATGACCTTGGCTGCCTCAGCCACCTTGATCGAACTGGCCTTGAAGGTGCCGGCGTCGATGATCAGTCCGTAAAGACTGTCGACAAAATCGGCAATGGCCGGCGTTGAACCGGACGTGACCTTGACGATGGTCGGCAGCCGATGCTCGTGGTCGCCGGGGTTGATTCGTTCCGGGCTGTAACCGCAGAAAAAATCGTGATTGAAGACCAGACCCGAATCTCGCTCCAGGATCGGTACACAGACCTCCTCGGTGGCGCCTGGGTAGACCGTGGACTCGTAAATGACCACATCGTCCTTTTTCAGGACCTTGGCGACAGTCTTCGAGGCGCCGATCAACGGGTTGAAATCGGGCCGTTTATTGGTGTCGATGGGAGTGGGGACGGCAACGATATAGACGGTGCATGGTCGTAACTCTTCGATCTCATTGGTGTAGTGGAGATCGCCTGACTGCCGGAGTTCCTCGGAGCTGACCTCGCGGGTGACATCGATATGGCGGCGGAGTTCCTCGATCCGGCCGACCTTGAGATCGAAACCGACAGTCGGGCGTTTTTTGCTGAATTCCACGGCCAGGGGCAGGCCGACATATCCCAGGCCGATGATACCGATGCGGGCGTTGTCCAGAGAAGGCATGCAGTTTCCTTTTGTTGTAGAGAATTCTTTCCCGGAATGACGCAGAGTCGCTCGCGGACTTTGGCGTCGTGCGGGTTGTTCGTTCAGAGTATAGGGTGGAAATGCGCCAAGTGGAAGTGTTTTTTGGGAAAAAGTCAGACGCCTCTGGTCTTCTCCGGCCAGAGCAGGGTGTGCAACTGGAGTTGCAGGCGCACGGGCAGGCGGTGTTCCAGCAGCAGCCGGGCCAGTACGGCGGGGTCGAGCCGGGGCCGGACCGGCGAAAACAGGATGGGGAGCGAGGCAGTCAACCTTTCCTGCACGACCACTTCCCGGGCCCAGTGAAAATCGGCCTCGGAGCTGAGGACGAACTTGATTTCGTCGCGGCAGCCTCGTTTCTGCCGGTCGCGCATCACCTCCAGATTGTCCGCCAGGTTGTGGCCGGCCATGCCGGAATCGGGACACTTGATGTCCATGATGATGCCGACCGCATCCGGCACCCGGCCGAGGGCCAGGCTGCCGTTGGTTTCGAGCAGCACCTCGCGGCCGGTTAGGACCAGGGCCTGCATCAGCGGCTGGACCGCCTCCTGCAGCAGCGGTTCGCCGCCGGTGATTTCCACCGGCACGCCGGAGATGCGCCCGACCCAGGCGAGGATTTCGGCCACGGCCATCGGTGTGCCCGCCTCCTGCCAGGCATAGCTGGCGTCGCAGTAGGCGCAGCGCAGGTTGCAGCCCGACAGGCGGACGAACAGGCAGGGCAGTCCGGCCCGGGTCGATTCGCCCTGGATGGAATAGAACAGTTCCGAGATGTGCAGCAGCTCAGTCACCGTAGTAAATCACGCCGCTGGTTTCGGTTTCCCGCACTTCGACGCTGTAGAGCCGGTAGCGCCCGGTGCGCAAGGGGTGTTCGAGCTGCCGGAAGAGGTAGATGGCGATATGTTCGGAGGAGGGGTTGATTTCCCGAAAGGCCCGATGCTGGTTGAGGTCGCGGTGATCGAGTTCGTCGACCACCGCGTTGACCGTCTTCTTCAGTTCCTTGAAATCAATGCCCATGCCGAGGTGGTCGAGTTGTTCGGCCCGTACGGTCACCTTGATCTGCCAGTTGTGGCCGTGGGGATTTTCGCAGTTGCCCGGATACGCCCGCAGGTGGTGGCCGCCGGAAAAATGGGTGCGGATGAAAACGTCCATGGTGTTTCCTTGCCGATACTTCGGTGTGTTTGCTTGTCATGGCGCAGCACGGGACGATGAAATGCCGCTTGCGCGTCGTCTCGTGCAAATGGTAAACAGAATCGTCGTTCTGTCCAGAAACGTGATGCGAACGGGTACTGTAGCAGGAACGACGCCGTCCTGCCAGCCCGTTGGCCCCCCGCACCCTCATCGGTGGAGCCATTTTGTGCAGGAATCGTCTTCTTCTCCCGCTGCAGTGACCGACGACACCCTGTTCGACGGCCGGTTGATCTGCCGCCAGTACCGCGACGGCTACCGTTTTTCGGTGGATGCGGTTCTGGCGGCCCACTTCGTCGATCCCGGCCCTGGGCGGCGGGTGCTCGATCTCGGCTGCGGCTGCGGCGTCATCGGCCTGATTGTGTGCTTCCGCCATCCGGACGTCGCGGTTGCCGGCCTGGAAATCCAGGACGCATTGGCCGACTTGGCCGAGGAAAACGTCCGGCGCAACGGTTTCGCGCATCGCTTCATTGTCCTCCGGGGCGATGTCTGCGCCATGGCCGCCTCGCTGCCCCCCGAATCCTTTGACGTGGTCGTCTGCAATCCCCCCTATGGCGGCAGGGACAGCGGCCGGTTGAACCGGGAGAGCCAGGCGGCCCGCGCCCGCCATGAGTTGCACGGCGGGATCGAGGATTTCGTCCGGGCGGCGGCGTTTGCCGTCAAGAACCGGGGCCAGGTGGTCTTCGTCTATCCGGCCAGGCGCTGCAACGCGCTGTTCGCCGCCCTCCAGGGCCAGCGGTTGACGCCCAAGCGGCTGCAACCGGTCTATTCCTACCCCGGCGCGGACCAGGCCAGCCTCGTTCTGGTCGAGGCACGGAAAAACGGGGGCGAGCAGGTCGACATCCTGGCGCCGCTGTTCGTTTATCAGCACGGCGGCGGTGGGTACACCCCGGCCATGCAGGCTTTGTACGAGACGGCCCCATGCTCGCCAAGGTGATGGGTTGCTCGGTGACCGGGGTCGACGGACTTCTGGTGCGGGTGGAGGTGGACCTGGCCCAGGGGCTGCCCTCCTTTTCCACCGTAGGCTTGGCCGAGGGGGCGGTGCGCGAGGCCAAGGACCGGGTGCGGGCGGCGATCAGGAATGCGGGCTACAGCTTTCCCCAGCACCGGATCACGGTCAACCTGGCGCCGGCGGCGGTGAAGAAGGAGGGCACCGGCTACGACCTGCCCATGGCCCTGGGGATCCTGGCGGCGGCGGGCGTTCTGCACAGCAACTTGCTCGACGACACCGCCATAGCCGGCGAGCTTTCCCTGGACGGATCGGTACGGCCGGTGCCGGGCGTCCTGCCCATGGCCCTGGCGGCGCAGCAGGAAGGGATGCGCCGTTTCCTGGTTCCGGCGGCCAACGCCGCCGAGGCGGCCATTGTCCACGGGCTCGACGTCTACCCGGTGGAGCGGCTCGACCAGGCGGTGGCATTCCTCGCCGGCCGCGCCGCGCTCGTCCCCCTGGTCATCGATCCGGCCGATCTCTTTGCCCGACACGACCGGTATCCGGTCGATTTCGCCGACGTCAAGGGGCAGGAATACGCCAAGCGGGCCATGGAAATCGCCGCCGCCGGCGGACATAATGTCCTGCTAACCGGCGTGCCGGGCACCGGCAAGACCATGATGGCCCGCCGCCTGGCGACCATTCTGCCCGACCTGACCCTGGAGGAGGCCATCGAGACCACCAAGGTGTTCTCCACCGCCGGCCTCATGCCGGAACAGACACCGCTGCTGGTCAGCCGTCCCTTCCGTTCCCCGCATCATACGGTCTCCGATGCCGGCCTGATCGGCGGCGGCCAGGTGCCGCGGCCCGGCGAGGTGTCCCTGGCCCACAACGGCGTACTCTTCCTCGACGAGTTGCCGGAGTTCAAGAAACATGTGCTGGAGGTGCTGCGCCAGCCGCTGGAAGACGGCACGGTGACCATCGCCCGGGCCGCCTCCAGCCTCAGGTTCCCGGCCCGCTTCATGCTGGTGGCGGCCATGAATCCGTGCCCCTGCGGATTCCTCGGCGACGGCGTCCGGACCTGCACCTGCACGCCGCTCCAGATCCAGCGCTACCGCAGCCGTCTGTCCGGACCGCTTTTGGACCGCATCGACATGCACGTCGAGGTGCCGCCGGTTCAGGTGAAGGAACTGCTCGGCCGGCCGGAGGGCGAACCGTCGGCGGCGATCCGCGAGCGGGTCAACCGGGCCCGGAGCCGCCAGCGCCAGCGGTTTGCCGGCAGGGCCAGGCTCCACTGCAATGCCCAGATGAGCGCCAAGGACGTGAAAACATTCTGCCGCCTCGATTCCGCCTCGGCCGACCTGCTCGGCCAGTCGATCACCCGGCTCGGCCTTTCCGCCCGGGCCTATCACCGCATCCTCAAGATCGCCCTGACCATCGCCGACCTCGCCGGCGCCGAGATGCCGGACCGCAGCCACGTGGCCGAGGCGATTCAGTACCGCCGCCTCCGGTGGGACGGTTAGGGGGGCGGCCCCGCTCACCCGTCCAGCGTCGTCCTGATCTTCTCCGCCAGTCCCTTGAGGGTGAAAGGTTTCTGAAGGAACTGCATCCGCCCGTCCAGCACGCCGTGATGGGCGATGACATCGGCGGTGTACCCCGACATGTACAGGATGCGGAGGCCGGGGTGCATCGCGCTCAGGCGGTCGGCCAGTTCCTTGCCGTTCATCCCCGGCATGATCACGTCGGTGATCAGCAGATCGATCCAGTCGTGGCGTTCGGCCAGTTGCAGGGCCGCCTCCGGCGAAGAGGCGGTCAGGGGGCTGTATCCCAGTTTTTTCAGCATGGACCGGCCCAATCCCAGAATGCCCGGATCGTCCTCGACCAGGAGAATGGTTTCCCCGTGTCCCGGCGCGGTCAGTCCGGCCTGATCGTGCTTCTCCTGGACGATGCCGTCGGTGGGAACGGGCAGGTGGATGGAGAAGGTCGTCCCCTGACCGGGCGTGCTCGCGACCTCGATGATGCCCGCGTTCTGTTGGACGATGCCGTAGACGGTGGCCAGTCCGAGTCCGGTCCCGAGCAATTCCTTGGTGGTGAAGAACGGTTCGAAGATCTTGTCGAGCAGTTCCGGCTCCATGCCGCAGCCGTTGTCGGCAACCGTGAGTACGACGTAGTCCCCCGGTTCGGCGCCGGGATGCTCGGCGCACCGGGCCTCGTCGAGAAAGACGCGGCCGGTGCGGATGGTGATCGTGCCGGTCTCGTCGATGGCATCGCGGGCATTGACGCAGAGATTGGCCAGAATCTGGTCGATCTGGGCGGGATCCATCTTGATCGGCGGCAGAACGGGATTCGGTATCCACACCAGTTCGATGTCCTCGCCGATGAGCCGCCGCAGCATCTGCAGGATCCCGGCCACGACCCGATTGAGATCCATGGTCCGCGGGGTGATGTGCTGTTTGCGGGAATAGGCCAGCAGCTGCCGGACGATGTCGGTGGAGCGCAGGGCCGCCTCGTGGATTTTTTTCAGATCGGCGTGGACCATCTGGCCGGGGTCCGTTTTTTCCAGGGCCATTTCGGCATAGCCGATGATCACCGCCAGGATGTTGTTGAAATCGTGGGCCACCCCGCCGGTGAGCCGGCCGACCGATTCCATTTTCTGCGCCTGACGGTACTGGGCCTCCAGCTTGAGCTGGGCGCTGATGTCGCGCTTGATCGCCACGAAATTGACAATGACGCCTTGCGGGTCGAACACCGGCGAGATGGTGGCCTCCTCCGTGTAGAGGGAGCCGTCCTTTTTCCTGTTGACCAGCCGTCCGGTCCAGGTCCGGCCCGAGGTGATGGTCTGCCACATGCCACGGTAAAAGGCCTCGTCGTGTTCGCCGCTCTTGAGGATGCGCGGGTTGTGCAGGAGGACCTCCTCGACGGTGTAACCGGTGATCCGGGTAAAGGCCGGGTTGGCGTATTGGATGTTGCCGGCCGTGTCGGTGATGACGATGACCTCGCCGGCCTGCTCGATGGCCACCTTCAGCCGGTGCAGGTCGGCCTCGGCCTGCTTTAACTGGCTGATGTCGCGGGTGATGGAAATGATGTGGGGCTCGTCGTTCAGCATCAGGAGCCGTGCCGACAGCAGGCCGGTTCTGAGGTCGCCGTCCTTGCGGCGGAACACGGCCTCGAGGTTGTCGCAGCAGCCGTACGTTTGCATGGCTTCGAATACGCGCTGCCGGTCAGCGGGATCGTGCCACATGTTCAATTCGAGCGAGGTCTTGCCGATGACCTCCTCGCGGGTGTAGCCGGTCATGCCAGTAAAACTCTTGCTGGTCTCCACAAAGACGCCGTCCGACAGACGGGTGATGTTGATGGAATCGGGAACATGGGCAAAGGCCAGGGCGAATTTTTCCCGGCTTTCCCGCAGGGCCTGCTCGGTACGCTTGCGTTCGGTGATGTCGCGGAAGATCGACTGGCAGGAACCGTCGGGCATCATCTTGGTGCGCATTTCAACGGAGATGAGCGATCCGTCCGGCCGGACCAGGTCGCGTTCGCTGAGCACGATCTCGCTCCGGTGCAGGAGTTCGAGACGGAAAGGGGTCTTGGCCACGCTTTCCGGGGTGAAGGGCAGGGCGCCGAGATGCCTGTCGATGAGGCTGGCGCGTTCCATGCCCAGCATGGCGCACATCGAGCTGTTGCTCTCGGTGATGATGCCCTCGTGCGTGGTGAGCAGGATGCCGTCGACCGCCAGTTCTATCAGGCCCCTGTACCGCTCCTCGCTTGCCCGCACCGCCATTTCCGCCTGTTTCGACGCCGTGATGTCCACGGCGGTGAAGGTGACGCCGGCCTCCAGATTGCCGACCTGGATGGGGGTTGAGCTCAGGAGCACGTCGATGAGCACGCCGTCTTTCCGCTGCCACCGGGTTTCAACCGTTCCCGTTCCGGACCGGTCGATCTGGCGGTATTTGTCGGTGCCGACCGTTTCGTATTCGGCGTCGCTGGGGTACAGGATGCGGGCGCTGCGGCCGATCAGTTCCTCTGCCGTGTAACCGGTCATGGCGCACAACTGATCGTTCGCCGTCAGGATGATCCGGCTGCGGACCATACCGATCCCGGTGGGCGCCGCCCGGAAGATGCTGGCCAGAAACCGCTCGTTGGCCTGAAAGGAATTCCGTTCCCGTTCATAGCGGCGGATCGCCCGGTGGGAAATAAAGAAAATGAGCAGCGACGAAAACGAGACGAACAGCCACCCCTTGACGGTCTGGACCTTGGAAACGGTCCTCGCATCCCCGAACAGGGCATAGGTGGCCTGATCCGAGAACCAGATCCACAGAACGGCGACAACGAGATAGATGAGCGCTGTCGTGGCGGAGATGCGGTTGGCGGAGGACAGGGGACGCATGGCATTCTCCCGTGGGAAAGGAAAAAGGCGCGTGGAGGAAGGGGGGGGACGGAGCCGGCCGCCACGGTGCCTATCCTACCCGAGGCAACGGGAAAAGTATAGATTTTCCGCGCCGGCGCATCCGGCGGTGACCATGCCACACTGTGGCCGAATGAAACCTCGAACGGAAGGAAGAACGGTTGCAAGGAAAGAGGCCGGCCGCCGGATGACCGTTTCGCGTCGCCTGGGGCGATGGCCGGCGGACGACCCGGACGGGCCGCGTTATGGGACGCGGCCCGTCCGGGTCGAGGGAACAATGGTGCCGGGTTTATTTATGACACACGGTACATTTGGCCAGTTCCGGTTTGGTGCTGCGATGGCAGCCCTGGCAGAGGGTGTGGGCCGCGTTCTTGAAGGTGTTGATCTTGTCCGGCATGCCGGCCTTGCTGTTGTGGCAGGATTCGCATTTTTCGATCTTCTGCCCCTCGCTGTAGGCGATCTGCTTGCCGTCCGCACCCTTGGCGTGGTGGCAGGCCCCGCATTCCAGCCGGCTTTGGTGGGCCGCATGGGGAAAGGTGGCCGGCTTGGGGGTGGGGGCGGGATCGACGGTCGAGGTGAGGGTCATCTCCGCCGGACCCTTGTCCGCGGCCACGGCCGCACCGGTCAGTCCCACGGTGCAGCACCCCAGCAGCACCACGCCGTACAACAGTATTTTTTTCATGTTTTCCTCCTGTCTCATTTTGGTTGAACAGCCAATGAACACGGCGCCACGGCCGGAAATGCCCGCGGCGCTTCCTTCGTACTCAGTCATCCGCATGCAGGATGACCGCAAAACCGTTGAAGACCGCCCACACCTGCTGGCCGACGGCCAGACCGGCACCGTCACCGTCGCTGGTGGAGGTGAGGGCGCAGAGTTCCGTGTGATCGTCGAGGCGGACGACGTATTCCGAACTCACCGCACCGTGGTTGATCCGCACGATTTCCCCCAACAGGCGGTTGTCGGCGCTGCATCCGGAGAGCGTCTGCCCGCGGTGCAGCACGATCCAGGGGGCCTTGACCTCGGCGGTGATCAGCCGTCCCGGCCGCAGGCCCAGCCGGTCCAGGCTCTCACGGGTGATGATCGAGGCCACCCGGTGGCCGCCGAGGTTGACCAGGGTGATCCGGGCCTGCACATCGCCCGGTTCGATGGCCACGATCTTCCCGAAGAAGGAATTTCGGGCGCTCGTCTTCCGCGAGGATTCCCGTTCGATGAACAGTCGGGTGACCTGGCCCAGCTCCTCCTCGGAAAAGGACACCTGCGCGGCGGTCAGGCTGGGGGTGGCGTGGCCGAGCAGTTTCTGTACCGCCGGCAGGGGCATGTTGCCGCGCACCAGCTCCACGGCCCGCGCCCGGCGGATCATCTCCGGTCCGCCCAGATGCTTGGGAAAACCGCAGGCCTCGGCGCGCTCATAAAACTTGCGGCGGACAAAGGCCGGATCCACGGCAAAGCGGTTGGCCAGGGTGCGGCGAAAGTCGGGGTCGAGGAGCGTCGTCCCGATTTCCCGACCGAGCGCCTCGGCAATGACCACGGTGCGCGTGCAGGTTTCCTCGGTTTCACAATCGCGGATGCAGACCGTCTGGCCGTCGATATCGGTGAAGGGATCGAGTTGGAGAATCTCGTTGAGCTTGGCGCCGGTGTAGCGGATCAGGAGAAAAACCAGCAGGATGCGGCGGCGGGCCAGCCGGACGTCGCGCCGGGGCGTGTCGTCGACCCAGCGGCGGAAGGAGTGCTCCAGTTGGGCGAGCTGGACGGTGTCGAGGCAGGGGCCGTCCTCGGTCGGCAGGGACGTGTCCACCTGATCCGGGGAGACTGCCGCCGGATGGTGCGGGGAGTTGTCGGCCGTGGACGTGCTCATCGAACATTCCCCGGAAGACGATGAGGATATGATGGACCGCTGCCGGCGACCCGGCTGGTGATCGCCGCATTCTTTCCGAAGCTTTTTGGTGTGTTGGGCATGGCCGTTTTCGGGAGGCGCGGTGCAGGGACAGTCACATCGTTGCCAGCAGTTGTTTCACCGCCGCCGCCTGCGTTGACAGTTCCGCCGGGATTTCTTCCCCGGCGAGGCAGCGGACCTCGGCCACGGCTTCCAGGCTGGCCAAAACCCGACAGAGGGCACGGCAGCGGTCGGCGAAGGCATGAAAGGTGAGCATGATCCTTCCCCGGGGTTCGCCGCTGGCCTGGGGATTGGAACCGAAGCCGATGAAGCTGTCGATCTGGATGCCCCGGCCGGAAAAGACCGAGGCAATGGCCGCGGTGTCGCCGGCATGATCCCTGGTGGTCAGCACCACCAGCCACAGAGAGGGTTCATTCGTCATGGGGCCACCATTCGTTGATTTTTTCCCGGATCGCCCGGGCGGACCGCTCGATCAGGGCGCGTTCGGCGGACGTCATCTCGTCCCGGTCCGGCATCACCCGCAGGACCGTGCCGGCCAGGAGCAGGCGGCCGCCGCAGGGACCGAAGAGGCCGTTTTCGCCTTCATGCATGAACTGGGCCGAGATTTCGACCCGGCGCCCCTCGAGCACCGCCTTGACCAGTTCAACCGTGGCCGCGGCGGTGGCGGTTTGGGTTTTGGCATCGGTGTAATGGATGGCAAAGGGCTTGAGCGGCACCCGCAGGTCGGGCGGCAGATCCCGAACATAGCGCAGGGCCCGGACCGCGCCGTGCTCGGGGTTCGAGCCGATCATCCCGATCAGGGCGCGCTGGTGGCGGAGCAGGGCCTCCGGATATTCCTCGGTGCGCAATCCCCGGCGCAGGCCCGGTTCGACCAGGCGCCATTCGGCCTCGGTCATGCCCTGGACCCGGACCGAACTCCACACCGGCACCATGCCGTTGCCGTGCTCGCCGAGCATGAAGCCGCGCACCCGCTGCCTCCGGATGCCCAGATCCGAGGCGATCTCCCAGCGGAAGCGGGACGAATCCGAGAAGGCGCCCATGCCGATCACATGGGTTCGGGGCAGGAAGCGGGCAAAGATGGCCACGCCCAACTCGACCGGATTGGTGACGACGATCACCACCGGCGGGTCTGCGCTGCGGGTGCGGGCCAGGGAGCGGGCGAACCGCTCGAACACCTCGACATTGGCCCTGGCGAGCATGTCGCGCGAGGCGGACCCGATTTCGGCGGGAGCGGTGGAAAAGGTCCGGCCGCCGGTGATCACCACCACGTCGCCGATGATCCGTTCCGGATCGTCGGTGACATTGAGTTCGGGAACGATTTCGGCGTAGGCGTCCTGGAGATCGGCCCGGAAACCGTGGAGCAGGTGCGGCCGCCTGGAACGGGGGTTGCTGCCCACCAGTTGCAGGATTTCCCGGTTTTCCAGCAACCGCTGCTGCACGATCTGGGTGACGATTTCCCGGCCGCATCCGCCGCTGGCCCCGACAATGCTGACATCCATGCAGTCTCTCCTGTTTCGGTGGAAAAGAAGCGCCCGGGGCGATCGTTTTCCGGCAAACAACAGGAAGCTATTGTACCGGGACGGACCGGCGCGGCAAGGTCTTTTTTGAGATGGGCCGCGTAAAGATGTGCATTAAAGGGAGGTTTGGGAGCATCGGCGGCAACGTGGGCGCCAGGTTGCCGTCATCGCCATGCCCGCCACCAGGGGCGCCAGCCAGACCAGACGACTCTGGTAGCGGGCATGGGGATTGGACAGGGCGCCGCAGATGAAGGCGTTGCCCAGCAAGGCCAGGAGTACGAACAGGGCCAGTCCCGCGAGATCGTGGCGACGCCGGCGCATGGTCCGGAAAGCAAGCAACGGCAATGCGCACAGCGAGGCCAGGGCGACCGGTTCGTGGACGAGGTTCAGGCTGTCGAACAGGGCGCGGCTGATGGCGTCCCGCTGCTGGCGGGCGGCGGTGAAGGAAGGGGCGAGGTGGGAGAGATGGGAGAGGAGATAGCCACGGCTGTCGTAATGGCCTTCGTCCAGGGCATCGCCGGTGGCGACCTTGATCATCTGTTGGGCGGTGGAGCGCAGGGTCGTCCAGGCGGTCATGCCCGGATAGGCGGTCACGGCCGCTGCGGTCAACCGTTTGAGTTCGGGTTCGGATTCGCCCAGCCAGCCGCCGAGATCCTGGAAGGCCGATTCATTGGTCCAGAGAAATTCGTCGGCAGTGGCCGGCAGGCGATGTTGCAGACCGCAGAGGTGAATGTTCGGAGCCGGACAGTGCTCGGCCAGCCAGCGTTGGACAAGACCGTCCTGTACCAGCCGGCCGAAGAGAAAAATTGATCCGCCGGGGGTGTAACCGGCCTTGCCGGTGAGGGAGAAATGCAGCAGCGGCATGAGCACGAGACCTGCGAGCATCACGGCAACGGGGGGCGTCACCCATACCCGGAGCGGCCACTGGCGGGTGAGCAGCCGCGCCGCCAGGATGACCATGGTCAATCCCAGCCCCAGGGCCAGGCAGGACATGTGCGCGAGCACCCCCAACAGGGCGAGACCGACAAGGCCGGCCTGTTCCGGACGACGCAGCCGGGACCGATGAACGGCAAGGAGCCACAGGGCCAGCACCGTCAGGGGGACCAGGATGTCGGGCATCAACTGGGCGCTGTACCAGGAAATGCCGGTCAAGCCGGCCAGGCCGATGCCGACGAGGGTCAGGGCCGGCGGCCCGGCGGGCAGGCCGTGGCAGCGAAGGAGGAGATGGATGAGCCAGAGGGTCGCCGCCGACTGCACCAACACCGGTCCCCACAGGGTCCGCCAGTCCAGGGAAGTGGCCTGGAGAAAGAGGCCGTAGACCAGGGACCGGCCGGGAATGAGCCGCATTTCCATGGCCGCCCGGACATAGCCGCCGGTATCGTGGAAGATGAGGGCGAAACCGTTCCACAGGGCCGGGGCGAGGAGGACGGCCAGGCCGGCGGCCAGGCACAGCGATCGGACAAGGAGGCGGAAAACGGCGCTACGGCCGATTGACGGGGCCGGAGCGGTGGGGTGGGGCACGGTGTCGGTGGGGGGCATGGGGCGCTCGTCTCGGGATGCCATGGATGTTGATCGGGATCCGGCAACAGGAACAGGTACGGATGAGTAATCGGTTAGCGGACGGTCAGGAAACGATGAGGAAACGGCCCGGAGAGTTGTAACCGTTTTTTAACCGGATCCAAACCGATGGCTGGTAATTCTCCGTTAAAGAACGAGGGAAGGCGCTGCCGCCGACGGTACCGCGCCTCCATTTCGGAGCAACAATCTCGGACGACGGCGTGCGTCCGGCCCTCCTTTTGGCCGTATGCCCGGTCCGACCGCCAGGCCGCATGAACAAATCCCTGAGAACCGCCGTCCTGATCCCCTGCTACAACGAAGAGGCCGCCGTGGGCCAGGTGGTCCACGATTTTCAGCGCGTGCTGCCCGATGCCAGGATCTACGTCTACGACAACAATTCGCGCGACAACACCATCGCGGTGGCCCGGGCGGCCGGCGCCCTTGTCCGGTCCGAACCCCTCCAGGGCAAGGGCAACGTGGTCCGCCGCATGTTCGCCGACATCGAGGCCGACATCTACGTGCTGGTGGACGGCGACGCCACCTATGACGCCGGCACCGCGCCGGCGATGATCCGCTGCCTGCTCGACCAGCAATTGGACATGGTCAACGGCGCCCGGGTGACCGCCGTCCGCGAGGCCTACCGGCCGGGGCACCGGTTCGGCAACTGGCTGCTCACCGGCATCGTCCGCTGGATTTTCGGCGACCGGTTCAAAGACATGCTTTCCGGCTACCGGGTCTTTTCGCGGCGCTACGTCAAGAGTTTCCCCTCGTTGGCCAACGGCTTCGAGATCGAGACCGAACTGACGGTCCATGCCCTCCACCTGCGCATGCCGACCACCGAAATCGAGACCCCCTATCGGGACCGGCCCGAAGGTTCGGCTAGCAAGCTCTCCACCTTCAAGGACGGTTTGCGCATCCTGTGGATGATCCTCAAGCTGATCAAGAACGAAAAACCGATTCCGTTCTTTTCGGTGATCGCCGGCCTGTTCGCCGGATCGTCGGTGATCCTGATGCTGCCCATCCTGGCCGAATTCCTCGCCACCGGCCTGGTGCCCCGCCTGCCGACGGCGGTGTTGTCGATGGGCATGATGATTCTGGGGTTCCTCAGCCTGGCCTGCGGCCTCATTCTCGATACCGTCACCCGCGGCCGCTGCGAGATCAAGCGGATGCGCTACCTCAACATTCCGGTGATCGAAGGGTGAGCGGCCGGACACGGCACGCGGCTGTTTCAGCGGGCGACCGCGCCCTGCTGCGCCAGTTGGGGCGCTTCAGCCTGGTGGGCGTGGCGGGGTTTGCCGTCAACGCCGGCCTGGTCGAGATCCTGGTGGGCTTCGTCGGCCCGGTCTGGGCGCAGGGGATCGCCTTTCCCTCCACCACCACCGCCACCTGGTGGATGAACCGGCGGTATACCTTCGGCGCCAGCAATCTGGCCGTCCATCGCGAGTGGCTCCGCTACGTGCTGGCCAATTCCCTCGGCTGGCTGCTCAACAACGGCACCTACCTCCTCCTCGTCTTCATCTTCCCCGCCGCCGCCGTTCATCCCGCGCTCGCGGTGGCGGGCGGATCGCTTGCCGGCCTGTCCGCCAATTTCGTCCTTTCCCGGCGGATGGTCTTCAGGAAAACCGGGGACGCGGACCAGCCAACTTGAAGCGAGCCTACGACGACGGCCGGATCCCCGCCGGCCCTCTCCCGGCCCATGCATGTCCTTCCCCATGCCGCATGCCGGGCCACCCGGTGTGCGGCACACCCCTCTTTTCCCTGCGCGACTGGAGCATGCCCCCACCGATACAGGCGGCCTGTTGGCCGGAACCAACGCGCCGGACCTAGGGACCTATGCGGCGCCTGACAAGCGTTTTTCGTGAGAAACCGGGGCGAATCGAAACGAGGAGGCGGTGAAATGACTTACAAAAAGTGAATTCTGCTTGCCAGATGTTCGCATGGATGCGATACTGAACGGCAAAAAAGGAAAAATTTCCGTACAGGGTCGGGCATGACGATAGCGGGACCATTGGTCTTCACCCCAGAAAAACGAATGGATATCCGGGTGATTTTTACCCGAAGCGTCAAGGTGTACAGCCAGGGGAAACTGCAAGGGCAGTTTCCGGTAAGAAATCTCAGTTTGGGGGGCCTTTTCGTCGAGGGTGCGCCCGATCTTCCCGTGGGCCAGGACTGCCGTTTGGAACTCCATGAAACCGGACGCCGTTCCAGTCTCATTCTCACCTTCTCCGGCATGGTCCGCAGGAGGGAGGAGGATGGCGTCGGGATCTGTTTCACGGGCATGGAAGACGACAGTTTCATGTTTCTTCAAACCATGATTCTCTACTCTTCCGACGATCCGATGGGTGTGGCCGAACATTTTCTTGAGCACTTTGTCCCGAAATCCTTTTCCGCCTGCTGAATTCGACACGAGAAAAAGCGCAAAGCGTTCCCGTTCGGTTGCGGGAAGGCGCTTCTTGTACGTATGGAAGGGTCGGTTTGGCGGAGATGATCGAACCGGAGCGGTCACTGTATTGTGATGAACCAAGAGAACCAAGAACAACAACGACAGCCTTCGGCAATTCTCCGCTTTGTTGGCGGGATCGGCGACCAGGTTCTCTATGTCCTGACCGATCTCGGCCGGATGGGCATTTTTTTGTATTTCTCCCTGGTGGGGTTGTGCAAGCATCCCTTTCGCTTCAGAGAACTGGTCAAGCAGGTGGGGTTCATCGGGGCGGGATCGATCACCGTTATTTTCTTCACCGCGCTTTCCTCGGGCATGGTGCTGGGATTGCAGGGATATTACTCCCTGCACAAGTTCGGCGCCGAGGGAATGCTGGGATCCGCGGTTTCCCTGACCCTGATCATGGAATTGGGGCCGGTGCTCACCGCGCTGATGGTGGCCGGCCGGGCCGGGTCGGCGATGTGCGCCGAAATCGGCATCATGCGGATTTCGGAACAGATCGATGCCCTGGAATGCATGGCCATCGATCCTTTCCGCTATCTTATCTCCCCGAAATTCCTGGCGGCTCTGATTTCGGTGCCGTTGCTGACGGCGGTCTTTGACGTGGTCGGTATCCTGGGCGGGTATCTGGCTGGCGTCAAGCTGATGGGCGTCAACGGCGGTGCCTTTTTTGCCGGCATGCAGCAAAGCGTGACCAATCACGATCTCAGGCTGGGGGTGGTCAAATCCTTTGTATTCGCCCTGCTGCTGGTGTGGATCTGCACCGGCCGCGGCTATTTCGTCCAGAAAATTCGCGGCGCAGGTTTTGGCGCCGAGAGCGTCAGCACTGTCACGACCCAGGCAGTGGTCATGTCGTCGATAGCGGTCCTGGTCTTTGATTACCTCCTCACGGCGGTCCTGCTATGAGCGGCGTGGAGAACGCTCCTCTGGATGCCGAACCGGCCGCCATCCGCTTTGTCGAGGTGAGTAAGTCGTTTGGCGAGCGCAAGCGGCGGCATCTCGTCCTCGACCGGGTGAGTTTTTCGGTGCCCAAGGGCAGGACAACGGTCATTGCCGGCGGGAGCGGTCAGGGAAAGAGCGTGATCCTCAAGCTGATCCTCGGCCTGCTCAAGCCGGACGCCGGCCAGGTGCTGGTCGGTGATCGTGATATCGCCGCCATGGGCTACCGGGCTCTGCAGGAGGTGCGCATGCTGTTCGGTGTCCTCTTTCAGGGGGTGGCACTGTTCGATTCGCTGACCGTCTTTGAAAATATCGCCTTGCCCCTGCGGGAACGAACAAAGCTTTCCAGCGAGGAGATACGGCAGCGGGTCGCCGCCACCCTCGACCAGCTCGAACTGACCGGTCATGAGGAAAAATTTCCGGCCCAATTGAGCGGCGGCATGAAAAAACGGGTCGGCTTGGCCAGAGCCTTGCAACTGGACCCGGAGATCGTTCTGTTCGATGAACCCACGACCGGTCTCGATCCGGTCATGACCAGGGAAATCTACGAACTCTTTACCCGGACCCAGCAACGGTTGGGATATACGGCGGTGATCGTCAGTCATGACATCCCCCAGATCTTTACCCTTGCCGATCAGATCATTTTGTTGAATAAGGGCGAACTGGATGTTTTCTCCGAGGCCTCCCGGATCCCCTATTCGACCAAACCCAAGATTCGCGAGTTTGCCCGGCAGGTCATGGGGCAGGAGGCCCGGGAGGGATAGAGGAGGAGAAATATGGGCAATTCCCGTATGGAGATAGTAGTCGGTTTTTTTCTGATCGGCGGTTTCCTCGCCCTGGGGTGGCTGGCCCTGCGATTGGGCGAGGTGCCGTGGGTGACCGAATCGTCAACCTATGCGATCAATGCGGAATTCAACAACATCTCGGGTGTCAAGGCCGGTGCGGACGTACAGATCGCCGGCGTGGTCGTGGGCAAGGTCCGCGGGCTTTCCCTGAACGACGAGAAACTGGCGGTGGTCAACATGCAGATCGATCGTGCCGTTGCCGTGCCGGTGGATTCGGTGGCCTCGGTCAAATCGCAGGGGATCATCGGCGACAAATATATCCAGATCACCCTGGGCGGGGATGAGTCGAACTACAAACCCGGAGAGACCATTGTCGATACCGAATCGGCCGTGGATCTGGAATCCCTGATCTCGAAATTTGCCTTCGGCCAGGTCAAATAGCAAAGGATGAGTGACATGGAGTGCATGAAAGGCCATCTCAGGCGCCTCTGCCTGTTGCTTGCCGTGGTCGGCATGGTGCTTTCCGGGACCAGTTTGGCCGAGGCCGCAGAACTCGGCGGTGAAGTGGGCTATGGCGAGGTTGCCGGCTCGGTTGATTTTCTCAGCGATGAAAGCTACGAGAAGCCGACGGGAGACGTGCAGGTGGCCGATCCCATCGAGCCTTTCAACCGGGCGATGTTCACGGTGAACGACAGGCTGTATCTCTGGGTGCTGGAGCCGGTGGCTACGGGGTACAGCAAGCTGTTGCCCGTTGATATCCGGGGATGCATCGGGAACTTTTTTTACAATCTCGGCGAGCCGGTTCGGTCGGCCAATTGCCTTTTGCAGGGAAGATTCCGTGATGCCGGTCTGACCCTGGGACGTTTTCTCATCAACAGTATTTTCGGGGTGTTCGGCTTGGCTGATCCTGCCGGTGACGAATTCAGGATCGCGCCTATTTATGCCAGCTTTGGCGAAACCCTGTCGGTTTGGGGGGTGGGAGACGGTTTTTATCTGGTTGTCCCCCTGATCGGCCCTTCGACCGTGCGGGATTTTTCCGGTGTGGTGGTTGATGGAATCGCTTCGGCTTCCTATTCTCCCTGGAACGACGACACGCTCACCACGGCTACCGCCCAGGGGACCAGAACGATCAACCGCACCTCCCTGCATCTTGGCGAGTATGTGGAGATCAAATCCATGAGTTTTGACTCCTATGTGGCGTTCCGCAATGGCTATTATCAGATGCGCAGCAAGCAGTACGATCACTCCAATCATTCAAAATAGTCGATATATCAAAAAATAAACATGTGCATCCGGTTGGGTGCGTGGTGCAGTATGCGACGCAGAAATTCAATCATCTCGTTTCTCTTCTCCTGTTTCATGGTTTTTGGGGCGGTGGTATGCAGCCAGACGACCGTTTCGGCGGCACCCGATCCCACCGAGCAACTCCGTCCTTTCCTCGACAAGGTGACCACAACCCTGTCTGATCCGGGACTGAAGCACATGCCTAGGCAGGAACAGAGCAACCGGATGATCGGCGTGATCCGGGAACGGTTCGACTTCCGGGAGATGAGCAAGCGCGTGATCGGTCAGCAGTGGCGGAGTCTTTCGGAGAAGGAGCAGGCGGAATTCGAGGCCCTGTTCACCCAACTGTTGCAGTATGCCTATGTCGGCAAGATCGAGGACTATTCAGGGCAGCGCATCCAATATCTCCAGCAAAGAATCAGGGGAGAGCGGGCCGAAGTGCAGACCTTGCTGGTTGACGAAAACAAATCCATTCCCATCTCCTACATCATGCTGCTGCGGAACGATCAGTGGATGGCCTATGACATTGTGGTCGAAGGCGTGAGCCTCGTTCGCAACTATATGGAACAGTTCAGTGAAATTCTGCGCAAGGATGGCTACCCCGGCCTTGTTGCGCAGCTCAAGGAAAAGATCGCCGACCTGGAGAAGAATATCAACAAGAGCTGACGGTACGCCCCGTCTGCCGGCGTTCTTCCCCTCATTATTTTTTTCTCGCTATTTTCGCCTGTTATACCGAATTGACGCAGGGTGTGTCCGCTGGTTTTTCCCGGATACTCCCTGTTTTTCTTTTTGCTTGGCGGATGGTATTTTTTTTTGTATATTTTTCCGCTTGCTCGGAAAAGCTGGGTTTGGTTGGCGAGGCTTGGTGGCGATGCTGGTTCGATTCAATGAAATATCTCCCCACGGCAGTCAGTATGACATCCGGAAGATCGATGGAATCGAAGGCTCGGCCGGCTTGGTCCTGTGTGGCTCGCTGGACGTCCGTTGTTCCCTTACCCGTAAGGGCGACGCCAAGGTCGAGCTGCAAGGCTGGCTGAAAGCTACTCTGCTCCTGGAGTGTGACCGCTGTCTGGCGTCGTATCGACGCGAGGTGGATACGGCCCTGCAGATGCTGTTCGAGGCGGAAACCGGCGCTTCCTGGCAAGTGAAGGATCTGGACTACAGAATACCCGATCTGGATACAATCGTATTGGATGCACCGGTCATCGATCTCGATGATGTCATCCGGCAGCAGTTGTATCTTGCGCTTCCCATGAAAAGCCTCTGTTCGGACCAGTGCAGGGGTATCTGTTCCCGTTGCGGCGCAAACCGCAACCATGGTCCATGCGGATGTGCCGACGAGCACGAGAATTCGCCCTTTGCGGTTCTTGCGCAATTAAAAAAAGAGTAAAAGATCTCCGACGGATGCCCGTTTTCATCAAGGGAAAACCGGTTGTGGGCGTCCCCGGATCAATGGAGGAATACAATGGCTCTACCGAAACGCAGACATTCCCATTCACGAACCAGACTTCGCCGGGCACACGATGCCCTGACCAAGCCGAGCGTCGGACGATGCCCCGAATGCGGGGAACCCAAGATGCGCCATCAACTGTGCGGTGGCTGCGGTATGTACAAAGGGCGGAGCGTCCTCAGTCTTGAGGAAGATCTGAATTAGGCGCCGTTGTGAGGATAGCCCTTGACGCCATGGGTGGCGACCGGGGGCCGGAGATGGCGATCCAAGGCGCCCTTGCCGCGGTTCGGGAGAGAAGCGATCTCCACGTCATCTTGCTGGGACCCCGTACTCTGTTGGAACAACAAGTTGCTGACCATTCGTCAGGCCAGGGTGGCCTTCTGGAGCGGGTAACCATTCACCACGCCCCGGAAGTCATCACCATGGACGACTCTCCGGTCGAGGCGGTCCGCAAAAAGAAGGAAGCGACCATCATGGTCGGTTTCGATCTCGTGAAAAGCGGGGAAGCCGCCGCCGTGGTTTCGGCCGGCAATTCCGGCGCCACCATGGCCGCGGCGATCAGAAAACTCGGTCGCCTGCCCGGGATCTCCCGGCCGGGCATCGCCAGTTTTTTCCCAACGGTGAAGAGACCGGTGATGCTGATGGATATCGGGGCCAATGTCGATTGCCGGCCCCAGCATCTCTATCAGTTTGCCGTCATGGCCTCCTCCTGTTCCCGTTTGCTGCTCAATTACGATCGCCCCCGCGTCGGCTTGCTGAGCATTGGCGAGGAAACCGGCAAAGGCAATGCCCTGGTCAAGGAAACCTATGACCTGCTGAAGCGGAGTCCGCTCAATTTCATCGGCAATGTCGAAGGCCGGGATGTGTACAAGGGCGACGTCGATGTCATTGTCTGCGACGGCTTCGTCGGCAATATCTCCCTGAAGATCAGTGAAGGGCTGGCCGAGGCGGCCATGCAGATGCTGAAGCGCGAGATCATGAAGACCTGGCGCGCCAAAATCGGGTATCTGCTGATCCGCGAAGCCTTTGCCGGATTCAAGAAACAGGTGGATTACGCCGAATACGGCGGTGCCCCGCTTCTGGGCATCGACGGCACAGGCATTATCTGCCACGGCGCCTCCAATGCCACCGCCATTCGCAACGCCATCGAGGTTGCCGCCAGCATGGTGCGCAACCGTGTCAACGAGGCCATCGTACAGACCCTCGGCGAATACGCCGCCTGACAACAGGTTGTTTTCATGACAAAAGCAGTTATTCTCGGCACCGGATCCTGTCTGCCGGAGAAAACACTCTCCAATGCCGACCTGGAACGGATAGTCGAAACCTCCGATGAATGGATCACCTCGCGCACCGGCATCCGCAACCGGAGAGTCGCCGGTCGCGATGAACAGAACTATCAGCTGGCGACCAAGGCGGCGCGTCGCGCCCTGGCGGTGACCGGCATCGAACCGGAAGAGCTGGATCTGATCGTGGTCGCGACCATTTCGCCGCACATGATCATGCCGTCCACCGCCTGTTTCGTGCAGGCCGAACTGGGCGCGGTCAACGCCTTTGCCTACGATATCAGTGCCGCCTGCGCGGGGTTCACCTATGGCCTCGACCTGGCGAGCAACTATATCCGGAACCGCCCGGACATGAAGATCCTGCTGATCGGCGCGGAAACGCTTTCCGCCCGGGTGAACTGGGAGGACCGGAACACCTGCGTGCTGTTCGGCGATGGCGCGGGCGCGGTGATCGTTGCCGGCAGCAACGACGGCAGAGGGGTGTTCGGCAGCAATCTGCGCGCCGACGGCAAGCTGTGGAACCTGCTCTACATGGACAGTCCGGAGAGCTACAATCCGGACCTGCGGCGGGACGAATGGCAGGGGCCGTTTATCCGCATGAACGGCAGCGACATCTTCAAGCATGCGGTGCGACTGATGGAAGACGCAGTGACCAGCCTGTTGCGGCAGCACGATCTCACCATCGACGACGTCGACCTGATGATTCCCCATCAGGCCAATATCCGTATCCTCAAAAATTTGCGCGAACGGCTGGGGATCCCCGAGGAGCGGGTGTTCGTCAATCTCAGCCAGTACGGCAACACCTCTGCCGCCAGCATTCCCATTGCCCTGGACGAGGCGCACAGGCAGGGACGGATGGCCCGCGGGGATATTGTGCTGTTGTGTACCTTTGGCGGTGGCCTCACCTGGGGTTCGCTGCTCATGCGTTGGTAAGAGACGGAAGAGACGAAGGAGCATACTTGTGGATTATTTTTTCACTGAGCAACAACAGATGATCATCGACACCGCCCGGGAGATCACCAATGAGAAGATCATTCCGGTGCGGGCCGAACTTGACGAAAAAAATCAGTTTCCCCGGGAGATCCTCGAGGATATCGCCAAGGCCGATCTGTTCAGTATTTTCGTGCCCGAGGAATACGGCGGCTTGGGCGGCGGCTGTTTCGAGATCGTGCTGGCCATGGAAGAGTTGGCCCGCGGCTGTGTCGGCGTGGCCACCAGTTTCGCCGCCAGCGCCCTGGGCATCTTTCCGGTGATGATCGCCGGCAGCGACGAGCAGAAAGAGAAATACCTGCCGGATATCGCCAGTGGCAGCCGCTGGGCCGCCTTCGGCTTGACCGAGGCCAACGCCGGCAGCGACGCGTCGGGCATCCGGACCACCGCCGTGGAGGACGGCGATTTCTGGGTGCTGAACGGCACCAAGCAATGGATCACCAACGGCGGCGAGTCGCAGATCTACAGCATCGTCGCCCTGACCGATCCCAGCAAGGGCCCGCGCGGCGCCTCCATTTTCGTGGTCGAGGACGGCGATCCCGGTTTTTCCTATGGCAAGAAGGAAGACAAGATGGGCATCCGCTCATCCGCCACCCGGGAACTGGTCATGAAGGATTGCCGCATCCCTAAGGACAGGCTGGTGGGGCGGCGGGGAACCGGTTTCATCACGGTGATGAAAACCCTCGACATGTCCCGGCCCGGCATCGCCTCCCTGGGCATCGGTCTGGCCCAGGCCGCCCTGGACGAGGCGGTCACCTACGCCAAGCAGCGGGTCCAGTTCGGCAGGCCGATCATCTCCTTTCAGGCCGTGCAGCACATGCTGGCCGACATGGCCATCCAACTCGAAGCCGGCCGCGCCTTGGTCTATGCCGCCGCCAAACACATCGACAAGCATCCCAAGGATATGTCCAAGGCCTCCTCCATGTGCAAGGTCTTCGCCACCGACATGGCCATGAAGGTGACCACCGATGCGGTCCAGGTGCTGGGCGGCTACGGCTACATGAAAGAGTACCCGGTGGAAAAAATGATGCGCGACGCCAAGATCCTTCAGATCTACGAGGGCACGAACCAGATTCAGCGCAACGTCGTCGGTCAGGAATTGAACAAAGAATACTCCTGAAAGCTGGGCCGATCATGAAAATATTTGTCTGCGTCAAGCAGGTCCCGGACGCCAAGGATGTCCGGCTCGACCCCAAGACCAACACCCTGGCGCGCGAAGGGGTGGAGTCGATCATGAATCCCTATGATCGTCATGCCCTGGAAGAGGCGGTGGCGATCAAGGAAAAGCAGGGCGGTACGGTGACGGTGGTTACCATGGGCCCTCCCCAGGCCGAGGCTATGCTCCGCGAGGCCATCGCCTGCGGTGCCGATGAAGGGGTGCTGATTTCAGACCGCGCCTTTGCCGGCGCCGATACCTGGGCCACGTCCTACACTCTGGCTCGGGCCGTGGAGGCCCTGGGCGGCTTTGACCTGATTCTGTGCGGCAAGCAGGCTATCGATGGCGACACTGCTCAGGTCGGTCCCGGTCTGGCCTGCCGTCTGCGCCTGCCGTACGCTGCCTGCGTCCAGAAAACTCGTCAGGTGACTGCCGCTACCATCGAGGTGGAGCGGATGATGGACGATGGCTACGATGTCCTCCGGCTGCCGCTGCCGGCCCTGCTGACCGTGGTCAAGGACATCAACGAGCCGCGGGTCGCTTCCCTCAAGGGCAAGATGAAGGCGAAGAAGGCGGAAATCCAGCAGTTCTCCGCCGCCGATATCGGCGCCGACCCGCAGTGCATCGGCCTGACCGGATCGCCGACCCAGGTGGTGCGAGTCTTCTCGCCGGAACCCCGGGGCGACCGCAGGATCTTCTCCGGCAGTGTCGACGAGCAGGTCGATCAGCTGGTGGCCTGTCTCAAGGCGCATCTCTAGGCGGCAAAGCGTTTTTCCTCTCTTTACCGGAGTGTGTCCATGCTGATAATCGACAGCGACAAATGTACCACCTGCGGCGTGTGCGAGAGCAGTTGCGCCTTCGGAGCCATCAGCGTCCAGGCGGAATGCGCCGTGGTCAACGACTCGTGCACCTTGTGCGGCGCCTGCGTGGAGAATTGTCCCGAGCAGGCCCTGCGGATTGAAACCGCGGAAAAACGAGCACAGACCGATCTGGGTGAATATGCGGGCATCATGGTCTTTGCCGAATACCGCCACGGTGCGATCGCGCCGGTCAGTTACGAGCTGTTGGGCATCGGCCGCAAGCTGGCCGACCAGCGCGGCGTCGGGCTCAGCGCCGTCCTGCCCGGCGGCTCGGTGACCGACCTGGCCCAGAACCTGATCGCCGCCGGCGCCGATACCGTGCTCCTGGCCGAAGATCCGCTGCTGGAGCAGTTTCGCGAAGACCTGTATGCCGGGGTGCTGGAGCAGGTTATCCGGGAACGCAAGCCGGAGGTGGTGCTGGCCGGTGCCACCGCCATCGGCCGTTCGGTCATCCCGTACGTGGCCACCGCCATCGGCGCCGGTCTGACCGCCGACTGCACTCGCCTGGAAATCCGTGCGGAGGACGGCATGCTGTTGCAGACCCGGCCGGCCTTCGGCGGCAACATCATGGCCACCATCGAATGTCCGCAGACCCGGCCGCAGATGGCCACGGTCCGGCCCAAGGTCATGGCGCCCGCCGAGCCCGATCCTTCCCGGACGGGCGAGGTCATCCATATCCAGATGCCTCCGGAGCTGCTCCGGTCCCGGACCGAGGTGCTCGAAACCGTGATCAACACCGAGGATCAGGTCAATATTCAGGAGTTCGAGACCCTGGTCGCCGGCGGGCGCGGCCTGGATTCGGCCAAAGGGTTCGAGTTGATCCGGGAGCTCGCTGCTGAATTGGGCGGCGCGGTGGCCGCCTCCAGGGCGGCCGTCGATTCCGGCTGGATTCCCTATCCCCACCAGGTCGGCCAGACCGGCAAGACGGTCAGCCCCAAGTTGTACATCGCCTGCGGCATCTCCGGGGCGGTGCAGCATGCGGTGGGCATGCAGTCGGCCGAGATCGTGGTGGCCATCAACCGCGACAAGGATGCGCCCATTTTCGATATCGCCACCTATGGCGTGGTCGGCGACCTGTACGAGGTGGTGCCCCGTTTGATTCAACGTTTGCAGGAGATCAAGAAATGACGATGGACGGGAAAATTGCCATGGTCACCGGCGGCAGCCGGGGGATCGGCCGGGCCATCTGCGTGCGGCTGGCCGCCATGGGCGCCACGGTCGGCGTGAATTATGTGGCCAATCCGGCCGCAGCCGAGGAAACCCTGCGCCAGATCGAAGCCGCCGGCGGCAAGGGGTTCACCGTCCGGTTCAACGTGGCCGACGCCGAAGCTGTCCAAGAGGGCATCAAGGAAATCATCGCTACCCACGGCCAGATCGACATTCTCGTCAACAACGCGGGCATCACCCGCGACGGCCTGGTGGCGCGCATGAAAGACGAGGAATGGGACAGCGTCCTCGATACCAATTTGAAGGGCGCGTTCCTCTGCAGCAAGGCCGTGATGCGCACCATGATGAAGAAACGGTGGGGCCGGATCATCAGCATCTCGTCGGTGGTCGGTTTTGTCGGGAACAGCGGCCAGGTCAACTACGCCGCGGCCAAAGCAGGTCTGACCGGCCTGACCAAGTCGCTGGCGCGGGAGCTGGCCGGACGGAACATTACCGTTAACTGCGTCGCTCCCGGATATATCGTCACCGACATGACCGATGGCCTCAGCGAAGACGTCCAGGAGGCGCTCAAGGCGCAGATCCCCTTGGGGACCCTGGGCACGCCGGAAGATGTGGCCGCTGCGGTGGCCTTTCTGGCGTCGTCTGACGGCAACTACGTTACCGGTCAGACCCTGCATGTCAATGGCGGCATGTACATGGGCCATTGACAAAGGATGCCCGAGTATCTACATATTCGGGCATTGTTTTGTCCAAAAAACAACAAGACTACATGAGGAGAAGAACAATGGCTGTTGAAGATAAAATGATTGATATTATCGTCGAGCAACTCAGTGTTGATCGCGACAAGGTCGTGCCGGGTGCCTCGTTTGTCGACGATCTCGGCGCCGATTCGCTGGACCTGGTCGAACTGATCATGGCCATGGAAGAGGAATTCGATGTCGAGATTCCCGACGAAGAGGCGGAGAAGATCGTCACCGTGCAGAACGCCATCGATTTCGTCAACAAAATCCAGGGCTGAAACGAGGCAAGAGCGTGAAACGACGGGTCGTTGTAACAGGAATCGGCTTGGTCACGCCGCTCGGCATCGGAACCGAGCAGACGTGGCAGGCGCTGATCAGGGGGCAGAGCGGAATCGGACCGATTAGCCGCTTTGACGCCTCCGATCAGGCCTCGCAGATAGCCGCCGAGGTGAAGGGGTTCGATCCCGAGGCATGGTTCGAGAAGAAACAAGTCAAAAATCTCGATCTTTTCGTGCAATACGCGGTCGCCGCCGCGGACCTTGCCTGGAAGAGCAGCGGCCTGTCGATCACCGACGACAACATCAACCGGGTTGGGGTTATCACCGGTTGCGGCATGGGCGGCCTGCCCACCATTGAAGAATACCATGGTGTGCTGCTCAACAAAGGGCCCCGCAAAATCACGCCGTTTTTCATCCCGAGGGTCATTCCCAACATGCCCTCGGGACACATTTCCATGCGGCTGGGATGCAAGGGCCCCAACCTGTGCATGACCACGGCCTGCGCGGCCGGCACGCACGCGGTGGGCGAGGCCTTCCGTCACATTGCCTACGGCGATTGCGACGCGGCGGTCACCGGCGGGGCCGAGTCGGTCATCTGCCCGCTGGCCGTGGGCGGGTTCAGCGCCATGAAGGCGCTTTCAACCCGCAACGACGATCCGACCGCCGCCTCCCGGCCCTTTGACCGCGATCGGGACGGCTTTGTCATCTCCGAGGGAGCAGGCATGATGGTGCTGGAAGAGTTGGAGGCGGCCAAGCGGCGCGGGGCCACCATCTACGCCGAGATCGTCGGCTACGGCCAGAGCAGCGATGCCTACCATATCGCGGCGCCGCCCGAGGACGGCGAGGGCGCTGCCCGCTGCATGGCGGCGGCGCTGCGGGATGCCGGCCTCAATCCTGAAAATATCGATTACATCAACGCGCACGGTACGTCCACGCCGCTCAATGACAAATGCGAGACCCTGGCGATCAAGACCGTGTTCGGCGATCATGCGTACAAATTGGCAATCAGCTCCACCAAATCGATGACCGGCCACATGCTGGGCGCCGCCGGCGGCATTGAGGCGGCCTTTACTGTCTTGAGCCTGTATCACGGCCTGTTGCCGCCGACCGCCAACCTGCATACGCCCGATCCCGATTGCGATCTGAACTATGTCCCCCTGGTCGCCCGGGAGCAGAAGATAACCACCGCCATGTCCAATTCGTTCGGCTTCGGCGGCACCAACGGCGTGGTGGTTTTCCGGCGTTTTGCCTGATTAGGCAGGAGGAGCGGGCATGCACATTGCGATCGGTTGTGACCATGGCGGCTTCGAGTTGAAAAAGGCGATCGTCCCGCTCATCGAACAGGCGGGGCACACGATTGTCGATCTGGGCTGTTTTTCAGAGGAATCGGTCGATTATCCCGAATTCGCCGACCGAGTCTGCACGGCCATCGGCGACGGGCGGTGCGAGCGCGGCATTCTGATCTGCGGCACGGGCATCGGCATGTCGATCGCCGCGAACCGATACCGCCACATCCGGGCTGCCCTGTGTCACGAGGCCTTTACCGCCCGCATGAGCCGGGAACATAACGATGCCAATGTGCTTTGCCTCGGTGCCAGGATTCTGGGAAGTGCTCTTGCCCAGGATATCGTCAGGGTCTGGCTGGCAACGGAATTTGCCGGCGGCCGCCATCTTCGCAGGATCGAGATGATGGGGTAGGCGGTCATTGGTTCCGAGAGACGTCCCAACCGGCATGCTTTTTCGCGAAAGCTGCCGGTTTTTTTGTTTGAGCGCCTTTGTTCTCCCGTTGAACCCATTGTGGGGAGTGTCATGAAGTGTCCATACTGCGGCCATCTGGACAGCCGGGTCATCGATTCCCGGATCAACAGAGACAAGACTATTACCCGGCGCCGCCGGGAGTGCGACGCCTGCCAGCGGCGGTTCACCACTTACGAGCGCATCGAACTGACCCTGCCCATGCTCATCAAGAAGGACGGCCGGCGGGAACCCTGGGACCGCGGCAAGATCGTCGCCGGTCTGGAGAAGGCGTGCGAGAAGCTGGCGGTGAGCATGACCGACATCGATGCCTTTGTCGACGCCATCGAGCAGAAGCTTCAGGACTACGGCGGCAAGGAGATTCCCACCAGCCAGATCGGGGAGTGGGTGATGGAGGCCCTGCCGGCCCTGGACGAGGTGGCCTATGTCCGCTTTGCCTCGGTTTACCGCCAGTTCAAGGATGTCAATGAATTCATGGATGAATTGAAGATCTTCCTCGGCGAGAAGGGCAAGCACTGAAATCGCGCATCCCATGCAGGACGAACAGCACACATACATGGAATTGGCCCTGGACGAGGCCCGCAAGGGCCTGGGGCGGACCTCGCCGAACCCGGCGGTCGGCGCGGTGATTGTCAACAACGGCGTGGTCGTCGGCCGCGGTTACCATAGGAAAGCCGGAACGCCCCATGCCGAAGTCAATGCCCTCATGGATGCCGGTGCCCAGGCGGCCGGAGCCACCCTGTATGTGACCCTGGAGCCCTGCAACCATACCGGCCGCACCCCTCCCTGCACCCAGGCCATTATCCGCAGCGGCATCGCCAAGGTGGTCATCGGCATGGCTGATCCCAATCCGCGGGTGGCCGGCGGCGGGGCCAGCTATCTGGTCTCCCAGGGCATCGAGGTATACAGCGGAGTGCTTGAACGGCAGTGCCGGGCCCTGAATCATCCGTTCATTAAACACAGCATCACGGGATTGCCGTGGGTGATCATGAAGGCGGGGCTGAGCCTCGACGGTAAAATCACCTTCCGGCACCGGCAGGGAGAGGCGATCACCGGTCCTGAAGCCGGACGATACGTGCATCGGCTCCGCAACGAGGTCGACGCCATCCTGGTCGGGGTGGAAACGGCGATCATCGATGACCCCAGCCTGACCACCCGGCTTGCCCGGGGGGAAGGCCGCGATCCGCTGCGCATCGTCCTCGACTCCTCGTTGCGCCTGCCGCCGGAGGCGCGGATGCTGCACCAGGCGTCCGCCGCTGAAACCTGGATTTTTTGCGGCGAAGGCGCGGAGCGGGAGCGGGAAGCCCGCCTGGCCGACAGAGGGGCACGAATATGCCGCGTTCCGGTCGACAGTGTCGGCCGGGTCGAGCTCGCGGCCGTGCTTTCCTTTTTGGGGGCCGGCAACGTCACCTCACTGCTTGTCGAAGGCGGCGCCCGCGTGCATGGTGCCTTTTACGGCCGGCATCTGGTCGATGAGGTGGTGTTGGTCTATGCGCCGTTCATTATCGGCGACAACGGCACGCCGCTGGTGCAGGGCCATTGCTTGGAGAGCCGGGCGCAGGCGCCGGTTCTGCGCGATATCTCCCTGCACCGGCTCGGCGACGATATCCTTCTCAGGGCGCTGACCGCGGCGCCCGGTCAGGATTGAAGAAGTTTCCTGATCTTCTCCCATTTCTGCCGCAGAACATCGCTATTGTCGAAACGAAGGCGCAACTCCACGCTCTCGTCTTCAAAGGAAGGGCTCGGCGCCAGCGTCACCCCTTCCGGCAGCTGCATGGCATCAACGAAGCGTTGAAAACGCGTTTCCATGTCTGTCCGTTGCGGCGAGACCGATGCGGCCAGGTGCTGGAGCAGCCCCTGCAACCGTTGAGGGGCATTGTCCTGCCTTGGTTCCGTTTGTTCCCATTCCTTGAGTAGTTCGCGCACGGGTCTGTTGTGCCGCAGGCACAGTTCGGTCACCATCTCGACCAGTTTGAACTGTTTCGATCCGCCGGGCCGATAGGTCTCGATCAGGTCGACTAGGGCGATCTGATCTTCAGGGGCGAGCAACTTGAGCAGCTTGCCGGTTTTGGGCGCGAGAATCCCCTGATGCAGGGCACGAACAGCGGCAGGAGAGAGGTCGAGCAGGGCGAGCAACTCATCGAGCAGGTAGCGCTGCGGTTTGTAGCCCATCAGGGGAAGAAGGGACAACAGTTCGTCGTGGCTTAGTTGCTGACACGCCTGCCGGAGCAGATGCGCCTGCACGATCGGGCTGGCAGGGGGAGATGCCGCCTGCTCGTAGTGAATTTGCAGGGAAAAGCGGGAAAGCGATGACACCGTCCGGGGCAAAACGCGGCAGAGGACTTGGTCGCTGCCCAGGGCGGCGAGTGCCCGGTATGTCGGGTAATCCGCCAGAAGCTGGTAGCGCTGCGGCTGCTCTTCCCGGACCAGCAAAGGGGTTGTCTGGCCGAATTGCCGGATGCGCTCAAGCAGCACCACCCCGACCGGCCCATCGGCGAGGGACGGAAGGAAGGGGGCGGTGCACTCAATCTGCTCACGCTTGATCGTCTGGAAGTTGGGTTCGGGTGGCATCGCAACTGGAAACAAAAAATTCCGGGGCCGGCCCGGGGGAGAGCTGGCGGCCGGCAACGAGAAAATAAAAAAGGCGCCTGCTGTGCGCGGGCGCCTTGGCAAGGCAGCTGGAAAAAAGCTGGCGTTATTTGGAATTGATGCGGGATCGCAATATGCCCGACGGTTTGAAGGTGACCACCCTTCGCGCTTCCAGGGTCAATTCGCTACCGGTTTGCGGATTGCGGCCCCGACGGGATTTTTTGTCCTTGATGTTGAATTTGCCGAATCCGCTCAACAGAAGATCTTCGCCGGTGATCAGTGACGATTTGGAGAGGGAAAGGAACGTCTCAACGGAATCCGTGGATTGCGATTTGGTCAGGTTGGGATGGGTCTTGTACACCTGCTGCACCAGATCAGCCTTTGTCAGGGTCATGTTCTTACCTCCAGGAGAACTCGCAGTGAACGAACCATGTCGTACAGTCGTTCATATAATAGGAAGTAATACAGCAGGTTGTCAACATAGTTTATACAAGAAAAGAAAAGGCGGCCCGGCCGGCGAACTGAGCGGCCGCCCCCAGTTCCTCCTCAATGCGCAGGAGCTGGTTGTATTTTGCCACCCGATCACTGCGTGACGGTGCGCCGGTTTTGATTTGTCCGGCGTTCAGGGCCACCGCCAGATCGGCGATGGTGGCGTCTTCCGTCTCGCCCGAGCGATGGGAAATGACGGCCGTGTACGAGGCCCGGTGCGCCATGGCAACGGCATCGATGGTTTCGGTCACCGAGCCGATCTGATTGAGCTTGATCAGAATGGAGTTGGCGATGTTCCGGGCAATGCCCTGCTTGAGGATACTGGTGTTGGTGACAAAGATATCGTCGCCGACCAATTGAATTTTATCGCCCAGCACCTTGGTCAGCTGCTGCCATCCGTCCCAGTCCGACTCATCGAGGCCGTCTTCAATGGTGATGAGGGGGTATTTGTTCACCCAAGCGGCATAGAAGTCGATCAACTGCTCAGATGTCTTCCTGGGAGTGGCCTCCGCCCCCAGGACATAGACCTTGTCGTCGGCGGAATAAAATTCGCTGGCAGCGGCATCGATGCCGATGAAGACATCCTTGCCTGGGACATAGCCCGCCTGCACGATCCCTTCGAGGATCGCTTCCATCGCTTCTTCGTTGGAGCGCAGGTTGGGGGCAAAGCCGCCCTCGTCGCCGCCGGCGGTTTGTAGCCCTTTTTTCTTCAGGACGGCTTTGAGGGCGTGAAAGGTTTCGGCGCCCATGCGCAGAGCCTCGGCAAAGGAACTAGCGCCGGCGGGAAGGATCATGAATTCCTGGATGTCGACGTTGTTGTCGGCATGAGCCCCGCCGTTGAGGATATTCATCATAGGCACAGGGAGGACCTTGGCGTTGACACCGCCGAGATAGTTGTACAGCGGCAACTCGAGTTCGGTGGCGGTGGCCTTGGCAACCGCCATGGAAACCCCGAGAATGGCGTTCGCCCCCAGATTCTCCTTGTTCGCGGTTCCGTCAAGCGTCAGCATGGTGCTGTCGATCACCACCTGCTGCGACGATTCGAAACCGAGCAGGGCCGGGGCAATGCGCTCGTTGACGTTCTCGACCGCTTTGAGCACGCCCTTGCCGTTATAGCGTTTGTCGCCGGTGTCGCGCAGCTCCAGGGCCTCGCGCGTGCCGGTGGAGGCACCCGAAGGAACGGCCGCCCGGCCCATGGCGCCGGTTTCGAGATGGACTTCGACCTCGACGGTCGGGTTTCCCCGAGAGTCGAGAATTTCTCTGGCATGGATGCCAATGATTTCACTCATGATAGTATCTCCGAACGTGTGGACGTTTCGCGGTCATTACACCACGCTGGCGATCTTGAATATCGGCAGGTACATAGCAACGACCAGCCCGCCGATCATGCCGCCGAGGAAAACCATCATAAAGGGCTCGATCATGGCGGTCAAGTTTTCAACGGCCTGATCGACCTCCTCGTCGTAAAAATCCGCGATTTTTTCCAGCATGGCATCCAGGGCGCCCACCGATTCGCCGACATTGATCATCTGGACAACCATGTTGGGAAACACACCCGATTCTTCGAGCGGTTCAGCGATGGCCCGTCCTTCGGCGATGCTTTCGGCAACCCGGATGACTGATCGCTCGATGACTTTGTTGCCCGAGGTCCGGGCAACCACTTGCAACGAATCGAGAATCGGCACCCCGCTTTGCAGCAGGGTGCTCAAGGTTCTGGTGAACTTGGCGACCGCGACCTTGCGCACCAAGGGGCCGATGACCGGCGACCAGAGGATCATATGGTCCATTTTCAGACGGCCCTTCTCAGTACTGTATATTTTTTTGACAACCCAGACCAGCGCAACGATCGCGAGGATGATGAAGATGATGTTTGATTTGAAGAAGTTGCTCAAATTGATGACCAACTGGGTCGGCGCCGGCAGCGTCGAGCCGAAATCCTTGAACATCTTGTCGAAAACGGGAACTACAAAGATCAGGATGACCGCCAGGATGAGCATCGAGATGCCGAGGCAGATCGAAGGGTAGGTCATGGCTCCCTTGATTTTTTTCTGCAGGGCCATGGATTTTTCCTTGAAAGCGGCCAATCTCGACAGGATCGTGTCGAGAATACCGCCCAGTTCGCCCGCTTCGATCATATTTGCATATAAGCTGTCGAACACTTTCGGGTGCTTGCGCATGGAATCGGCGAGGGTCGTACCTGTTTCGACATCGCCCTGGATGGAAGTGATGACGGTTTTGAAGGTGGGATTGCTCTGCTGTTTCCCCAGGATCTGCAGACACTGCACGAGCGGCAGACCCGCATCGATCATGGTGGAGAGCTGGCGGGTGAAGATGACGATGTCCTTGCCGGTGACCTTGGGCTTGAAGAGCTTGACGTTTTCGAGGAGATCCTTGGGCTTGGGCTTGATGGTCGGATTGTCGATCCGCATCCGTCTGAGTTGGGCGCGTGCGCCCGCTTCGTCGACGGCTTCGATTTCACCCTTGCGTTTTTCGCCAAAACTGTTCTTTCCCTTCCAAACATAGATCGGCATGAAGAAATCTCCGGGCACATTCCTGAAGGTTTGCAAGAAGTATCTCGGATAAGCTGTTGACAGATACCGGGATAGTTTTTATAAATATCGCCCTCAAGCACCATGATGATGGTGCATGTACTATCAATTGTATGGAAGATTTTTTTCTGGTTCAAGAAAAAGTTTATTTTTTTTCAGGAGTTGGCACTATGCAAGCGAGCAATGCGGCTAAATTCGCCGAGGGATCGTTTCTGCCGGTTATTGAGCAGTGCAACGGTTGTGAACGGATCGTCGAGGCGGAAGGAGGGCGGTTTTGCGATGCCTATACGAATCCGGCGGCGAAATGGCGGTTAGGCATCTGCAATTTTGCCACCCATGCAAAACCGGAAGTGAAGGTGGTCAAGATTCGCGTCAATCCGTTGAAGGCCGCAAAACGGGCTTCCCGCCGGAAATAAGCGTTGCCCGTTTTCCGCAGCGGGGAATGTTGTCCGGACGGTCTCTGCTATCTGACCGTTACGCCCACTGCGGCATTGTTTCCATTCGTGCCATCGTCTTCTCCCCGATTTCCCTCCGATCCGGAGCGCAAAGAAATCGGGGAGTTTTTTTCTTGGGCCACATCAATGTGATGGCGTATCCACCGCTTGAGATGCGGGGGGGGGGCGTTGTAGCGGTTGCCGAACGGTTGTGCCGGCTGGGTGATCGTTTCTGTTCGCCGCCGTTTCCTGGCTCGGATCAGATGTCCTTCTCCGCATGTCCAGATCGCGCAAGAATCGGGAAAAGCCCCCCCGGCGGGCGTTCCGTGTGCCGCATTCTCTCCTGCCTGCCTACGGTTGCCGCGAACCGAACAGGGCCGTCCCCACTCGGACAAGCGTCGCTCCTTCCTCGATCGCGATCGAGTAATCGTTGGACATGCCCATGGACAGATCGACGCGGGTATTGTCCGTGAAGAGGTTGAGAGTGGCGAGCCGTTGGGCCAGTTGCCGCAATTCCCTGAAATAGGGCCGGCTTTTTTCCGGATCGGGAAAATAGGGGGGCATCGCCATCAGGCCGAGAACGCGGAGGCTGGTTTCGCCGGCAACCCGACTGAGCAGCGCCTCGGCCTCTTCGGGAAGCACGCCTGATTTCTGCGGTTCCCGGCCGATGTTGACCTGAACGAGGATCGACAGGTTTTTGTGCAGGGAACGGGCGTGGCTGTCCAGAGCGACCGCCAGTTTCCACCGGTCGACCGTTTCGATGACCTCGAAGAGTTCCGCGGCCTGCCTCGCCTTGTTGCTCTGGAGGTGTCCGATGAAATGCCATTGGAGAGCGGCCGGCAGGAGCGGAATTTTACTGGCGGCCTCCTGGAGATAATTTTCGCCGAAGACCATCTGGCCGCTGTGGACGGCTGCCAGGATCGGCTCGACGCCGACCGTCTTGCTGACGGCCACCAGTTTGACTTCCTCCGGGCGTCTGCCGGCCTTCTTGGCCGACCGGGCGATGGTGGCAAGGATGCGGGCAAGATTATCTCGAATCATGGTCGTCGCGGGTGAGTTGAAAGAGCCGAACAGCGTTTGCAGTGGTGGCTCTGGCCACGTCGTCGAGGGAAACCGCTTTGAGATCGGCCACTTTCTGCGCCGTCAGCAGGACCAGTTTCGGTTCGTTGCGTTTGCCGCGGTAGGGCACCGGCGCCAGATAGGGGCCATCGGTTTCCAAAAGCAGGTGCCGGAGATCGATGGTGCGCACAACCTCCTGCAGGGTATGGGCATTGGCAAAGGTGACCACCCCGGGGATCGAGATCAAAAAGCCGAAATCGATCATTTCCTCGGCCAGCCGCAGGTCACCCGAGAAGCAATGCATGACGCCTCCCCTGGGAAAGGGGCCGGCCTCCTTGATCAGGCGGCACACGTCCTCGTGGGCCTCGCGGTCGTGGATGACGACCGGCAGGCCAAGTTCCCCGGCAAGATGGAGCTGGTCGGAAAAGGTCCGCAGCTGTACCTCGCGCGGGGCATAATTCTTGACGTAATCAAGCCCGATTTCCCCGTACCCGACCACGTGCCGGTGCGCGGCCAGGTCGGCTAGCCGGCGCAGGGTTTCGGGGGTGGCTTGGTGAGCGTCGTGGGGATGAACGCCCACGGTGGCGAAAATGGAGGGAACGCGCTCGGCAAGGGACACGGCCGCCCGGGAGCTGGGCAGGTCGATGCCGATGGTGACGATGCGCCTGACGCCGTGTTCGGCTGCCGATAGGAGCACGCCGTCCAGGTCGGGCCCATAGTCGCTCATGTCGAGATGGCAATGAGTGTCGACGAGTTCCGATTGCGCTGAAAGTTCGGGAAGCGGTGCGGTGCGTGGGACTGGTTGCATGGGGAATGTAAGGGGGTGTTCTGCTTGTCGATGTCTGAATAAAACGGAGCCGGACCGCTCGGGCAACAGGGCCGCGTGTCCCGGCGGCGAACAGTGGCAATGTATCATAGATGAATGTTTGTTGACATTAAAACCTTTATTTTTTACAACTGGTTGTCATGGTTTTCTTTTTCGCCTTTTCCCCGTTGAAGCCGGGGGCGCTGTCTGCCGGATACGGACCATTTCCCCCCTCTGGCGGAGGGGACGGCTGCCAGGATCGCGCATGATGGGCAGATGAAAAGGCGGGAAGAAAAACAGGCGGCCGCTGGATGTTCCTGTTTCCAGGGGCAATCCCGGCAAGAGGCCGATGTTGTTTCCTTGAACCGAAGGGAGATGTCAGATGCAGAAACGTAATGGTATGCAATGGATGCTTTTTATTGGCATGGCGTTGGTGCTTGCGCTCACCGGCTGTGCTGCAAATAGGACCGTGGTGGGCTCCGATACCTCCGGGCTGCCCCAACTGAGCAATTTTGCTGATGATATCAGAGATATAACGCTCCCGACCGAACTTGAGTGGGATCGGAAGAATTCGATGGTCATCAAGACCGAATCGTTCCGGGGCGGCATTTTCACCTACAAGGGGCGGGCGGAACTCATGTCGCTCAAAGACTACATGGTTGCCTCGATGCAGGACAACAAATGGCGGCTGGTGGGCGAGACCGCTTCCAAAGATATCATGCTGGCCTTTGTCAAGCCCAACAAGACCTGCATGATGGTGATCGCCGAAGGCGTCCTCGGCAGAACCGAACTCAGGCTGTACGTGGCCATCGACAAGACCGGTGGCGCCAACGCGACGCACGATTCCTTCATGCAATGATGGCCGCATGATAGGTTTGCACGGGAAACGGATCCTCCTCGGCGTCACCGGGTCCATTGCCGCCTACAAGGCGGCGGAATGGGTGCGGGAGCTGGTCAAGGAGGAGGCCGTGGTCACGGTTGCCATGACCGAGGCGGCCGAACGGTTTGTGGCGCCGCTCACCTTTGCCGCCTTAAGCGGCCAGGCCGTGCATCGCGACATGTTCGACGCGGCGCCGGACCGGGTCATGGCGCACATCAATCTGTCGCGGGAGGCGGACGTCATCCTGGTGGCGCCGGCCACGGCCCAGACCCTCGCCCGACTCGCCCATGGCATGGCGGACAATCTGCTGGCGACGGTTGTCCTGGCCGCCCGCATTCCCGTGGTCATCTGTCCGGCGATGAATTCGTTCATGCTGAACCATCCCGCCACGCAGGACAACATCCGCCGCCTGGAATCCTTCGGCTACCATATCGTGCAGCCGGGCAGCGGCGAACTCGCCTGCGGTGAGATCGGCGACGGCCGGCTGGCCGATTGGGATGCGGCCAGGGAAACGCTGCTCTCGCTATTTCAGCCCGACGACCTCAGGGGGAAGACGATCCTGATCACCGCCGGCCCGACGAGGGAGGCGCTGGACCCGGCTCGTTTTCTCAGCAACCGCTCCAGCGGCAGGATGGGGTTCGCCCTGGCGCGCACGGCCCGGCGCAGGGGTGCCGAGGTGGTCCTGGTTGCCGGCCCGGTCCATCTGCCCGATCCGCCCGGGATGGAGGTCATTCGGGTGACTACGGCCGAGGAAATGCGGCAGACGGTTGCCGGGCGGGCGCGGGCAGCGGATATCGTGGTCAAATCCGCTGCGGTGGCCGATTTCAGGCCCTCGGCCTATGCGGCCCATAAAATCAAGAAGACGCAGCAGGACCTGCGGCTCGAACTGGTCAGGAACCCCGACATCCTGGCGGAATTGGGCGCAAATCGTTCTCCCGGCCAGATTTTGGTCGGCTTTGCCGCCGAAAGCCGGGACCATGCCGGCGAGGGCCAGAGAAAGCTGCGGGGAAAAAACGTGGACCTGATGATCGTCAACGACATCCTGGGGGCGAGAACCGGATTCGACGTGGAAACCAACCAGGTGAGCTTGATCGATTGTCGGGGGACAACGACCCTGCCGCTGCTCTCCAAGGAGGAAACCGCCGACAGGATCTGGGATGCGGTCGTGCGGCTGCGGGACGGACGGTCCGGCGATGGAGAATAGGCGGATACCGGTGCGCTCATGCAGATAAGCCGGTCCGAGCAGAAGAGAAGGGTCAAGGAAATCGAGCAACTCGTCGCCGAACTGGTACGCCTGCCGCCGCAGACCCTGAGGCAGGCACAGGTTCCGGATGAATTCAGGCAGCTGCTCCTCGAGGCGGCCGCGTTGCGGGGGGGCGTCCGGCAACGCCAGATTAAATATCTGACCAAGATGGTGCAACAGTATCCGCTTGAAGGGTTGTACGACCTGATCGGCCGGCATCGCGGCAACGCGCTGGCGGCGCGGAAACAGATGCACGCCCTGGAGTTCTACCGCGACGCCCTGATCAACGAGGCCCTGGAACAACAGGAACGCTGCCGGCAAAGCGGCAACGATTGGGAGGAACAGTGGACGGGCGAGACCCTGTCCGCCCTCCAGGCCGAGATGCCGGAAATAGACCCGCTCGCCCTTGCACGGCTCGCCGCCCTCTTTGCCCGCACCCGAAACCCCCGCTACAGTCGAGAAATTTTTCGCTATCTGCGATCGATTCAGGAGATGCGGCAACGGCAGGGCAACCGCTCCGGAAAGGAATAGGCCGGAGTGCCGTGCGGCGGCCGGTGTATTTGCCGCCGACCTCCGGGCCGCTTTTTTCTGACATCGGCGATTCCCGCTTTCTTCCCTCCGGGGCCGATCACTGTCGGTCAGTCTTCCTTCCGTATCTTGCGGGCGTAGGTGGCGGCCTCCATGCCGGCGATGCATCCTTCGCCCACCGCCTTGGCCATCTGATACGGAGGACCGACAATATCGCCCGCCGCATAGATGCCGGGGACATTGGTGGCCATGTGCCGGTTGACCGCAATGTATTTGAACGATTCCGTATCGAGCTGAACGCCGATCTGGGTGGCCAGTTCCAGAGCACCCTTGGAACCCAACTCGATGAAGACCCCTTCGGTCTCCAGCGTTTGGCCGCTTGCCAACAGGAGGGAATGAACCATCCGCTCGCCGATGATCTGCTTGATCGAGCTGTGGATGCGTTCCACCTTGCTTTTTTCCAGCCGGTTGAGCAATTCCTTGGAGACATTGAGTTCTTCCGCAACCAGATAGACCTTGGCGGCGTAGTCGAGGAGCGTCAGGGCGCCGTCCACGGCGGCGCTACGGTCGCCGGTGACGGTGACGACCGCTCCCCGGTAGAAATTGGCGTCGCAATCCACGCAATAGGAAACGCCCCGGCCGGACAATTCCTTCTCGCCGGGAACATTGAGCTTCTTCTTCGCGACACCCATGCAGAAAATGAGGGAGCGGGCGGCAATGGCGCCGCCGCCTTCCAGTTCGAGATGGAAGAGATCCTCTGCCTGGGCGATGCTCAGTACGTCTTCGGCGGAGATCTCGGTACCGAACCGTTGGGCCTGCTCCACGCCGAGCCGCAGGAGGTCGCCTCCGGAAGAGACGCCGGGAACAAAGGCGTAATTTTCGATATGGGCACCGTGCAGGGCCGAGTTTTCAACGCGTCCCAGCATCAGGACCCGGGTCTTCTTTCTGGAGGCGTGAATGGCGGCCTGAACACCGGCAGGCCCCGTGCCAATGATGACAACATCGTATGTCTGAACGGACATGTGCAGTTCCTCAAGATTGAAAAGTGGGAAAAGGACTCGGGCGAGCCGTCGTGACTGTCGGCGATCAAAGAATACTTGGAGATGTGTACCCCATCTCCAGATCGAGGTCGACAGATTTATTGATTTCGTATATGATTTAAGGTTATTGTAATCAGCTTTTCCGGTCGGTGCGGCCCTTGCATCGAAGGCAGACCAACAGTGGTGCAACGTTCTCCTTTGGCCCGCTTGCAGAATGTGCCGCTTACGGCGGGGTATAGGCTGCAGAGCGGGTCGCGTTTTTTGCATCGCGGCACGGCTGGTGCTGCGGCCCCAGGCGGAGGTCGCTTTCCGCTCACGGGTGCCGCGCGAGATGAACATCAACAACAAGGAACGTCGTGGAGTTTTCTATTTTTGAAATTATGAAACACGCCGGAATGATGGGCAAGCTGATCATGTTCATCCTGCTCATTTTTTCGGTGATTTCATGGTCCATCGTCATTATGAAATTTCTCGTTCTCAGAAAGGCCCGCAATGCTTCCCTGGATTTTCTCGATGCATTCTGGGAGAGCAAAACACTGAACGAAGCCTACGAGGCGGCGCGCGAATTCCCCCTCAGCCCCGAGGCCACCGTTTTTGTCGCCGGCTACAACGAGTTGAAAAAAATCAGTGCCGCGCGCAGCAGCGGGCAGGTGCCGGCCACCCTGGAGATGCAACTGGCCACCATGGACAATCTCAAACGGGCCGTCCGCAAGGCGCAGTTCCTTGAATCCGACCGCCTGTCCAGTTCGATTTCGATTCTCGCCACCACCGGCAGCGCCACACCGTTTATCGGTCTGTTCGGCACTGTCTGGGGGATCATGGCCTCCTTTCAAGGGATCGGCGAGCGGGGATCGGCTTCGCTGGCCGTTGTCGCCCCCGGTATCTCGGAAGCGCTCGTCGCCACGGCCGCCGGTCTCGCCGTTGCCATCCCCGCCGTCATCTTCTACAATTATTTTGCCAACAGGGTCGCCGAGTTCGACTCCAACGTGGAGAGCTTCAGCACTGATTTCATCAACCTGATCGAGCGAGATATCCTCACCAGAACGTGATCGTATGGGACCGTTAGGAAACAACAGGGGAAAGCGTGGGCTGGTCGCCGACATCAACGTGACGCCGTTGGTCGACGTCATGCTGGTGTTGCTGATCATTTTCATGGTCACGGCGCCCATGATGACCCAGGGGCTGGAGGTCGATCTGCCCGAGGCGACAACCAAGGCGCTCCGGCAGCAGGAGGAACCCCTGGTGGTGACCATCAAGAAGGAAGGCGATGTCTACCTCAAAAAGGAAAGAATGACCCCCGCCTCGTTACAGCAGCAGCTGCGGGCCATGCCACCCGAAACGAAAAAAGAGGGCATTTATCTTCGTGCCGACAAGAACGTCCCGTATGGCGTGGTCACCTCGACCATGGCCGACATCCACGCCGCCGGTTTCGATAAACTGGGAATGATTACCGTCCCGGCCGAAAAAGACAAGTAAGAGCGACTGGCTGGACATCCGTGCAGTATAGAGAGACGGAATTTTACCTTCTGCAGCAGGAGGCTGACCGACGCTGGTGGCTGGCGTGTTCGTTGGCCGTTTGTGTGCATGTCGCCGTTGTGCTGACGGTCGCGTTCATGCCCCCGCTGTTTGAGAGCCGGGCGATCGTTGAGGAGGTCGTTTCCGTCAGCCTGGTTGCCATGCCCGATACCGGAGGAACTCCGGCGGCATCGGCTCCTGCGGCTGCCTCCAATCCCGCCAAGCCGGCCGCCGAAAAGATGGAGCCTCCGCCTCCTCCCCCGCCACCACCGCCGGAACCGGCGGCACCACCGGAACCGGTGGCCCCTCCCGAACCGCTTGCGCCCACGCCCAAGGAAAAGGTCGCGGTTCAACCCGAACCCGTGGCTCCCGAACCCGTGGAGTTGAAAGACCCGATCTCGTTGGCACCCGAAAAACGCAAGATCAAGAAGGTGCAGGATACCAGGCTGGAGGAGGAGAAGGTCAGGGAGCGCGAACTGGAGCAGCGCAAGCAGGAGGAGCGCGAACTGCAGAAAAAGATCGAAGAACGCAAGCGGGAGGCCGAGCAGCGCAAGCAGGAGGAACGCGAACTCCAGAAAAAGATCGAGGAGCGCAAGCGGGAGGCCGAACGCAAGGAAGCCCTGCGGCGCGAGGAAGAGCGGAAGAAAGCCCTTGCCCAGGCCCGACTCGAACAGATCAGGGCCGAAAACGAGGCGCGTGCCGCCGCTGCCGAAGCCCGCGAGTTGGCGGCCCAGGCAAACGCCGCCGCCGCCGCCGCCGCTGCGGTGCGTGCCGATGCGGGCCGCAGGACGCAGGCCATGCAGAGTGCCGTCACCGGTGGCTCCTCGGGCCGGCAGCAGGCCCAGTCGATCGTCGAGCAAACCTATTGGGGAGCGGTGGCTCAGCGGGTCAGGGAACGTTGGGTGTTGCCGGAGATGCGCAAATGGGATGCGAGCCTGCTTGCCCTGGTGTCGATCACCATCAACAAGAACGGCGAGGTCACCCAGATCCAGTTCGACCAGCGCTCAAAGGATCCGCTTTTTGATCAACTCGTGGAAAAGACGATCAGGAGCGCTGCGCCAATGCCGCGTTTTCCGGCGCTGATGCAGCAAGAAACGACTGAAGTCGGGTTTAAATTCAGACCCGGTGAACTTGGCAATATGTGAGAGATCGTGTATATCTGGAAATACTTTGCCCGATTTTTTCCCTTCCCCTTTTTTCTTTCGGTGAACGGTTATGACGTTTAAACGACATGTTGCGATGATTCTGACGCTTGTCGTCTGTTCCTTTTTTTGTCTGCTGGCCGGGGAAGGCAAGGCCGAGCGGGCCTACTTCGACATCACCGCCTCGGAGTTGCGGAAAATCATGGTGGCGGTTCCCGCCTTCTCAGGCGACGGCCAGGGACCGGCGGTGACGCAGCTTTTGAGTAAGGGATTGGCCCTGCACAGTTTTGTCAGCGTCATCGATTCGAGCCGCTACGGCGGCGGCAGGGATGCGGACTGGAAAAGCCTGGGAGCTGATTTCGTCGTCATGGGCAAGGTGGGGCCTGATCCCGCCGGTATGATGATCGAGGGGCAGATCCTCGATGTGGCCAGCAACAAGCTGCTGGCTGGCCGCCGCTACAAGGGGAGCGCCGATCAACTCGAAGAGATGACCCTGAGGCTGTGCGATGCCCTGATCGAGGATTTCACGGGCGAAATGGGCGTCGCCCGAACCCGCATGGCCTATATCTCCGATGCCACCGGCCGGAAGGAGGTGTATGTCAGCGACATCCTGGGACGCCATCCCCGGCAGGTGACCAGCCACCGTGCCCTGTGCGTTTCCCCCCGATTCACCCCGGACGGCAATTTCCTCACCTATTCGACCTATCACCGCGGCAACCAGGATCTCTACATCACCGACCTGCGGCAGAGCAGCACCACCACGTCCCTTTCCCGGCGCAAGGGGCTGAACCTGGCGCCCGCGTTCACACCCGATGGTCGCAGCATGGTGGTGACTTTGAGTCAGAACGGCAACCCCGATTTGTACCTCATGAACCGCCAGGGCGAGATTCTCAAGCAACTGACGTCCGGCGCCGGCATCAACGTTTCCCCCTCCTTCTCGCCCGACGGGCAATCGATGGCCTTTGTCTCCGACCGCAGCGGCAGACCCAATGTGTACGTGATGAGTCCCGTGGGCGGACAGGCGAAACGGCTGACTTTCAAATATTCCGAAAACAGCGAACCGGTATGGTCGCCCAAAGGGGATGAAATCGCCTTTACCGGTGGGCAGGGCGGCGTTTATCAACTGTTCGTCATGGACCGTAACGGCGGCAATGTTCGTCAATTGAGCAGTGGCGGCGGGAGCTATGAATCGCCCACCTGGTCGCCGGACGGTCGGTTGATCGCTGTCAGCCGCAAGAGCGGCAGCCGGTCGGAGATCTGTGTGGTCAGCAAGAACGGCAAGGATATCCGGGTGCTCTTCACCATGAAGGGCAACCAATCCTATCCGCAATGGTCCGGCCGACTGCCGTGACCGGCGACTGGCCCGAACCCAACAGTATGACACACTACTGTCTTCATAGGTAAGCAGAATGGTGGTTGTTTCCTCGAAGAAAGGGAGCTTGACTGCAATGAAAAGCCTGAAACATATCGCAATGGCCGGTTGTTCGCTGCTTCTGTTGACGCAGTGCGCGACCCAGGATGAGGTGCAGAGCCTGCAACGGCAGCTTCGCTCGATGAATCAAAGACTTGAAGATGTGAGGACCAACGCGGTCGACCAGATGCAGCGCCGGCAGGCCAGTTCGGTGAGCAAACTCGATCAGGTCGAGGACGAAACGTCACGCATCAGATCGAGTATTGAAGAAAATACGAGTCAGAACATGCAGTTCCGCGATCAGATCAATCAGGAACTCGCCAGATTGCAGTCTTCGCTCGACAACACGAAATCCGGTCAGGATGCCAGGATCGCCGAGCTGACCCAGAAGGTGGCGGTACTTGAGGAAAAACTGGCCTTGGTCAGTGAAAATTTCAGCAAGGCCCAGCAGGAGAGGATCACGGAAGCCGAGAAACGGGCGCAGGCCGCTGCACAGAGGGCCGAAGCGGCTAGGCAGAAGGCGGCGCAGGCGAGCACCGCCGCTTCGCAGTCTCCGGCGTCTTCTTCGTCCCCGGCCGCTCCGGCGACCGGTGTCGTCAAGGTGAGTCCGGACAGCAAGAAGACCAAGGTCGCTTCTGCGGCAACGACCTCGGCCACTCCGGAACCGCCTCCTGCGAAGCAGGCCGCCGCCGCTTCGTCCAAAACAACGACCGCTCCCGCGCCGGAGAAACCCGCCCCGGAAAAAGCTGCCGCCCCGGCCGCCACTTCGTCCTCGGACCCCTTCTCCAGCGGCATGGGCCAGTTCAAGGACAAGAAATACAAAGAGGCTTATAAATCGTTCGAGCAATCCCTTGCCGCCAACCCCAATGGCAGCCAGGCCGCCAAGTCGCTTTATTACATGGGGGAAAGTCTCTATAATCAGGGCGAGTACGATCTTGCCATTCTCGATTATCAGAAGGTGATTTCCAACCACGGCAAAGATGCCCTGGCTCCGAGTGCCCTGCTCAAGCAGGGGATGTCCTTCGAGAAACTGACCGACCACGAGACGGCCAAGATCATCTACAAAAAACTGATCAGCGACTATGGCAGCAGTTCCGAAGCCGCCCAGGCCAAGGAGCGGCTCGGCAAGCTGTAAGATTGGCATCGGGAAAGACGAAACAACGGCTCGATAACCTGCTCGTTGTCCGGGGACTGGCGACCGACATCGCCACGGCCCGCCGATTGATCGGCGCCGGTATCGTTCTGGTCGACACCCGGGTCTGCGACAAGGCCGGCCAGCTTGTGGCATCGGACAGTCCGCTCACGGTCAAGGTGACATCAAGGTTCGTCAGCCGGGGCGGGGAAAAGCTTGACGGCGGACTGCGTGCCGCCGGCATCGACCCCCAGGGTTGGGTATGTGCCGATATCGGCTGTTCGACCGGCGGTTTTACCGACTGCCTGCTGCAGCACGGGGCGCGCCGGGTGTACAGCGTCGACGTCGGCTACGGCCTGCTCGATTGGAGGCTGCGGCAGGACGGCCGGGTGGTTGTGCTCGAGCGCACCAATGCCCGCTATCTGACCTGCGAGCAGGTAGCCGATCCCCTTGATCTGGCCGTTATCGACGCCTCGTTCATCTCCCTTGAACCGCTCCTTGCCCCCCTGTTGCCGCTGTTTGGCGATTTCGTCCGTCTTTTCGTCCTGGTCAAACCGCAGTTTCAACTGCCGCGCGAAGCGGTGGGGCCGGGAGGGATCGTCAGCGATCCTGACCTGCACCGACAGGCGCTCGCCATGGTGCAGCGATTCGGCGAATCGCTCGGTCTGCGTTGCGCGGCTATGGTGGCATCCCCGGTCCGGGGAACGAAAGGCAATCAGGAATTTTTCATGCTGTTGACCGGCCCCGCCGGTCCTGCGCAAGAAGAAATAAAACCCGTGAAAGAAAAAGGAGAGGAGTGATGGTTCGGTCGTGGGGAAAAAGCGTTTCGATGGCAGTGCTGGCAACGGTCTTTGCCGTAAGCAGTGCCTGCGCCGCCGAATATGTGAGCGTGGTGAAGGACGGAGTCAATCTGCGTTCGGCTCCCGGCACCGATGCCGAGATCCTGTTTCAACTGCCGCTCGGCTATCCCCTGGAGGTACTTGGCAAGGAAGGGCAATGGCTCAAGGTGAGCGACTACGAAGGCGACAAAGGTTATATTCAGGAGTCGCTGGTCGGCAAGACCCCCCATGTCATCGTCAAGACCAAGGAATGCAAGATCTACAGTGGCCCCGGAACGAAGGAAAAAGTAGTCGGCAACGGGGTGCGGGATGTCATTTTGCAGAAAGTGGAGCAAAAGGGCGACTGGATCAAGGTCACGCATCCCAGCTTGACCGGCTGGGTCCACAAAAATTCCGTCTGGCCGTGAGCGTTGCCCGATGACGATCGAGCACCGTTCGGATTGATCCGGCAAAATCGACCGGCAACCGCACCTCCTGCCCCGCCTTGTTGCGGAACAGCAGGTGTTGCTGCCGGAGCCCGAACAGGAAGAGATTGCGGGTTATTTCCACATCCTTTCGGCAATACGCCGCCAGTTTGTCCATCTCGCCCTGCCTGAACCAGCGCAAGGCATCCAGGCCATCGCCCTCTTTCCGTATTCCCAACGTGGTCGCCGCCACCCTGTCCAGGCTGAGCCTGTAGCCCAGTTGCCTGGTGATCGCCTCCAGCAGGTCGAAGGACGGCAGCAGGCCGAGATCGTGGCGGGTATAAGCCGAAAGCACCTTGTTGTCGAAGCGTTTGTTGTTGAAGCCCACCACCAGATCGAGCCCTTGCAGCCGCTCGACCAGTTTTTCGATATCGTCTTCGGTGAAGACGGTGAAGCGTTGCGTCGCCCCCTCGAACAGCACGGCCACGCTGATCCGCATCAGGTCGGCCCGGTGCCAGCCGCCTACTTCCTGCGCCGATTTTTGCGTTTCCACGTCAAAAACGCCGTAGTTCTCCGGCAGGGTAAACGGACGGTCGACCGGTTCGGGCCGCGGCATGGGCGCGCTCGCCCGCGCCATTGTCGGCTGTCCCTGTGGCAGCCGTTCCAGGAGAAAGAGACAGGCCCCTTTGTCGATGGGACGGTTGCCGGAGCCGCACTTCGGCGAGTGGACGCAGGAGGGGCAGCCGAACTCGCACGGACAGCCGGCCACGGCCCGGCGGGTTTGCGCCAGCAGTTCGGGCATGCGGGCAAAGGCCCTGGCGGTCAACCCCATGCCGCCGGCATAGCCGTCGTAGACGAACACCGCCGGTCCCTCCACCTGGTGGTGCCAGGGGTGCGAAATGCCGCCGAGGTCGTTGCGGTCGCACAGCACAAAAAGCGGCATCATGCCGATGAGGGCGTGCTCCATGGCATGGATGCCGCCCATGAAATGGAGACGGGCCGCTTCCATCTGTGCCTGGAGCGGGGCCGGAATCTCGATCCAGAATCCCTCGGTCTCGAAGCATTGGGCCGGCAGCTCCAGCGGAATGCGGGCGATGATCCGCAGGCTGCGCTGGGCGATTCTGTGGTAGCCGGTGATCCGCTCGGTGACGCGCAGGGTGCCGAAATGGATGCGGGTCGCCCCCAAGTGCAGGGTATCGCGCACCGCCACGATCTCGGTGTTTTTCTCGGCCGTGACCCGGGTGAAGTAGGGCGGGGTGACCGGAGTCGCCAGGATTTCCCGGCCTTCCAGGTCCAGACTGTCGATGTGGTAGGTCCGGGCCATGTGCAGGTAGATGGCGCCGGGATGGCATTCCCGCAGGGCCCGGTGGGCGTCGATTTCGCCCAGCGGCCGCCGGTGGGGCTGTTCCCATATAGTCAGGGTGACTCCGCCGCCCCGAAGGTTGACCTGGCGCTGCGGATAGGTCCGCGGCGAAAACCAGGTGGCCCCGTCCGCCGACTGGAGAAGGCGGCCGCTTTGGGTGAGCCGGTCGATCAACCCTGCGGCCTGCCCGGATTGCAGCAGCGGATCGGCAGCGGTGAGCGGCAGTTCGGCGGCGGCGCAGACCATTTGGGGGCCGGCGATATGCGGGTTGTCCGGGTTCATGGTCACCGGCTCCACCGGCCGGGAGAAAAAATCCTCGGGGCTGCGCATGAAATGCTGATCCAGAGCATCCTCGTGCCCGATGAGCACCACCAGTGATTCCCGGCCGCCGCGGCCGACCCGACCGGCCCGCTGCCAGGTGGCCATCATCGAGCCGGGATAGCCGACCAGGATGCAGATATCGAGGTTGCCGATGTCGATCCCCAACTCCAAGGCCGAGGTGGAAATGACCCCGAGCAGGCTGCCGCTGGCCAGCTTTTCCTCGATGGCCCGGCGCTCTTCCGGCAGGAATCCGGAGCGGTAGGAGGCGATCAGCCCCTTGCGCTCCTTGAGCCGATGCCCGGTCCACATGGTGATCAGCTCGGTCATCTTGCGCGACTGGCAGTAGACGATGGTCCGCAGGCCCCGGCTGATCGCGGCCTCGAGGAGCTGGGTGGCGCTGGTGGCCGCCGAATCGAGCGGATTGAGCAGCAGGACATGGCGGGCGGCATGGCCTGCGCCGGAACGGACGACTTCGCTGACCGGTGCGTCGAGCAGCAGCCGCGCGTGTTCGCCGGGGTTGCCGATGGTGGCCGAGGCGAGGACAAAGACCGGGTCGGCACCGTACAGGCGGCAGATCCGTTGCAGCCGCCGCAGCACCCAGGCCACGTGCGAGCCGAAGATGCCCCGGTAGGTGTGGACCTCGTCGATGACCACATGGTGCAGGTTGCTCCAGAAGCTGGCCCAGCGGTCGTGATAGGGGAGCATCGCCAGGTGGAGCATGTCCGGGTTGGTGATCAGCACGGGAGGTGTCATCTCCCTGATTTTCCGGCGCTGGTAACCGGAGGTGTCGCCGTCGTAGATGGCGGCGACGGGCCGCTCGCCCCGGATGGTCTCCGGCAGAAGGTGCCAGAGGTGCCGGGCGGTTTTGAGCTGATCCTGAGCCAGGGCCTTGAGGGGAAAAAGATAGAGCGCCTTGGCGTCCGGCTCCCGGAGCAGGGTGTGCAGCACCGGCAGGGTGTAGATCAGGCTCTTGCCCGAGGCAGTGGGCGTGGCCACCACTGTGTTGCGGCCGGCCAGGACATGGGCGATGGCCTCCTGCTGATGGGTGTAGAGCCCCTGCACGCCGGCATTCAGCAGGAGACGTTGGAGTACGTCGGCCAGGCCATCGGCCGGGACGATGACCGGTGCCGAAGCCGCGACCGTCCGATGGGCCACGACCTGCGGCCCGAACTTGCCCGAACCCTTCAGGGCGGCGATATATTCCGCTACCGTGCCGTTTTCCCGATCCGGGGCGGGCTTGCTACCATCTGTTTGCATCATGGGAGAAAAAAATCTTGCCTATCCGCCGTTGAAAATGTAATTGACCTCGTTGTAGTTCTTTTCCGGAGTTATCTCGCATTCCGCGCTTTTTCTTTCCTGGAATACCTACATGCGCAGCATCGGCTGAATGCGTCGCCGCCGCTCTTCGCGCCGATGCCGGCCGGCCCGGCCGGTGCGGCAACCATGCCTCAACCCGCGCAGGAACAGTGTGCAATGAAAACGATCGCCACCCTCGGCCCGGAACATTCCCAGTCATGGCAGGCCGCCGTGCAGTACGACAGCGGGGCGGACATTCGCCTCTATCCGCACGTCAAGGCCCTGCTCGATGCCTTTGCCGGCCGCGAGGTCGAGTACGCCGTGCTGCCGGTGTATAATACCCGCGAAGGGGAAAAGAAACAGTATTTCCGTTTCTTCGACCAGATCAAGTCCGGGTACTGGATCGACAACGTCATCCTGCACTCCAGCCTTTCTTTGGGCGTATTCGACGAGGAGGCTGCCAGCGAAGACCTGCGCCTGCTGGTGGGCAAGCGCGAGGCGTTCAACCAGTGCGAGGAGTTCATCGAAAACCGGCTGCCCGGCATCACCGAGATGAGCGTCCAGGATATCGAACAGACCGTGGCCGACCTCCGCCGGAGCGGGCAGGTGCGGGGCACGGCGGTGATCGACAGCGCCGAGGCTCTCAACGCGCTCGGCCTGCGCATCGTCGAGCGCGAGGTCGCCCCGCACAACCGCACCCGCTACGCCGTGCTCGGCCACGACCTTGCGCCCGTGACCGGCTACGACGCCACCACGCTGATCACCGAGCCGCTGGACGACCGGGTGGGCATCCTGGTCGACATTCTCAGCGAGTTTTCCCGGCGCGGCATCAACATCGCCGACATGCGCACGGAAAACGATATCAAGACCCAGAAACTCCGCATCTATCTCGAAGCGGAAGGCCATATCCGGACCGATATCCTGGCCAGCGCCCTGGCGCACGTCGAGTCGCGGGTCATCCAGCAGCAGGGCATGATCCGTGTCCTGGGCAGTTTCCCCAGGGTCGACATGCGGACCAAATACATAAAATCGTTCGGCTTCATCGGCACCGGCGCCATGAGCAGATGGTTCACCAAACGGCTGGAGAGCGAGGGCTACGAGGTCCTGCTCACCGGACGCACCACTGCCCTGCGGCCGGAGCGGATGGTGGAGCGGGTCGATGTGGTGGTGGTCTGCGTGCCGATCTCGGTCACCTCGGCGACGGTGCGCCAGTACGGTCCGCTGATCGGGCCGGGCAAGGCCCTGATCCTGCTGGCCGGCGAGTCGGAGGAAACCATCAGGGCCGCCTTGGATGCGACCAACGGCGAGGTCGAGGTCATGCTGGTGCACAACCTCTGGGGACCTCAGGCCGCCACCATGAAGGACAAGAACGCCATCGTGGTGCGCACCCCGCGCAGCGGCATGTTCTGCAGCGAATTCGAGGCGTTTCTCTACAAGCACGGGGCGGACATCTACCACGATTCTCCCTCCAAGCACGACCTGCTGATGGGCATCGGCCAGAAGCTGCCCACGCTGATCTCGGTGGCCCTGGCCATGACCCTTCACGACAACGACATCACCAGCGAGGATATCGCCAGCCATTGCACCCTGACCTCGCTCTATCCCATCCTCGCCATGTCGCGGGTGCATTCCCAGAATTCGCGCACCTATGCCGAAATCATGTCGACCGCCGGCGACAGCCGCAAGATCGTCATCGATTTCGCCAGGAATCTGGACCGGGTGATCCGCATGGCCGACGCCGCCTCTATTGCCGACCTCTGCGCCTTGGTCGACAGCAATGCCGAGCATCTGAGCGAGGCCTTTCTCCAGGCCCGGATGGAGCAGGCCAAGGCGGTCGACGACGTGCTGGGACGGATGATTTGATCGCGCCGGTTGACCCTCCCAGGGGCAATGGTTACCCTACGGCCATGAATCATCCCAAGAAAAGAACGTTCGCGTTGCTGGTGCTTTTTGTTCTGTGGTGCGCCGTGGTCCTGCTCCAGTCCGCCACGCGCTCCGGCCCCGGCTGAGCCGATTCGATCGCGCCGCCGGTCGGCGGTCCGCCATGCCCTCTGCCCCAGGCGGAGGGCCCCATTCAATCACATTGAGGAGCCAGAAAATTCATGCTGTCCACCCTGTTGCGATACATCGAAGAAAAACATTACTGCCCGCATTGCAGCGGCGACCTGACCCTGTGCCACGCGCCGCCCGTGCATGTGGGGGACGGCTTGGGCTGGGGCTCGGAATATCTTTTCATCTGCCTGAACGACACCTGCCCGCTCTTTGTCAAGGGGTGGGATTATATCGCCAACCACTACGGCCATGTCGGCTCGTATCGGTACATGGAACTCCCCAACTCCAAGGAGACCTACAACATGATGGTGGTCACCAGGGAGGCCTTTACCGGCAGCGTCGTCGACATCGAGGCGATCAAGCGCCAGAATGAGCGCTATCAGCGCCAACAGGAGGCCCTGGCCGCCCTGGATGCATGTGTGGAGCAGAAGCAGCTCGCACCGGTGCTGACGGTTCTCCTTGATGATTCGGTCCGGATCGACGACCGCAAGCGGGCCGTCGAACTGCTGGTCCCCTTGAACGATACCGCCTGCGTCGAGCCGTTGCGCAACCATGCCTTCAAGGACCCTCATCTGGAGCAGGAGGTCAACCTGGCCATCGGCCAGATCCTGGCCAACCATTTCCTCAAGGAATGCCCGTACTGCGCCGAGCTGATCAAGGCCAGGGCCACGGTCTGCAAGCACTGCCAGCGGGAGCTGGCAACCTGACTTTCTGCTTGCGAAAAAGAGGGCATACGAGTATATAAGCGCACGTTTGCGTGGTGAGCGTAGCTCAGTTGGTGGCAGCACCGGGTTGTGGCCTCGGAGGTCGTGGGTTCAAGTCCCATCGCTCACCCCACTCACTCTTCCAAAGAAGTCCAAGAAAATGCATAAACCCGCTTTCTGACAAGGAAAGCGGGTTTTTTGTTGTCCAGGAAAGTCTGTTGGAATCCATCGGTGTCCGAAAGAGAAACGTGTAGGATCATGGGTAGCAGGTCGCACCTGGTGTTGGTCTACACGTCTTTTTGATTTATATTTCTGAATTTCTGTTCTAAAATAGAAAAATATAGAGTTGTCCCGTAGCGGATCCTCTGTACGCTTTTTTGAAGTAATGCATTGAAATATCGTTTTAAAATCAGTAGCAGCGCGCTGTTCCGGGTTATTTAAACGTATTGAGGTGTTAATATGTCGATAACAGGAGAGAAATTGTTATCGGACTCTGCGGTCCGAAATGCTAAGCCGAAAGAAAAAATTTATACTCTCCGGGATGGGGGTGGACTTTCTTTAGTGATTATCTATAAATAATGGTTCATCCGGCAAACGGGTACCTGGAGTTGTGGAGGTTATAGAGCCTGAGCTTGAAGTATTCCATGTCTCTGAAGCCGTAGGCCTGGCGCTTCATGGTCTTGATTTTGTTGTTGAGGCCTTCCAG